>MDSW01149345.1_pt1 | contig 27939 bp, 18 predicted proteins | sample 811171 | NCBI WGS metagenome assembly MDSW01 (sample SAMN05326641, study PRJNA326480) | marine metagenome | isolation source: seawater | place: Atlantic Ocean: North West | collected 2012 | reverse complement strand
TGTATGTGGTGGTGATAATAGTTCATGTGTTGATTGTGATGGCGTTCCAAATGGAGATAATGTAATAGATAATTGTGGTATATGTGATAATGATTCTAGTAATGATTGTGTATTAGATTGCGCTGGTAATTGGGGAGGAAATACTGTAGAAGATGAGTGTGGTGTATGTGGCGGTGATAATAGTTCATGTGAAGATTGCGCAGGCGTTCCAAATGGTGATGCAATTGATTTAGGTTGTGGTTGTGGTGAGCCTGGACCATCTGGTTGTGATTATACTTGTGGCTCAGTAGCTATCCAAGATGAATGTGGTGTTTGTGGAGGAGATGGAAGTAGTTGTGGTAGCTGGACAATGCTTAATGGTGAACTACTAAATATTAATGAAATTGCATTAAGCTGGGATGGAATTGATATATCAGATGATGATAGATCATCTAGTGGAAGAGGTCAAACAAATAATGGAGGAAGAAGTTGTTCTGGCGAGGTTTGTCTTTCAATTGAAAATTTAGATACAGAATCAGGAACATTAGATGTATTTATTAACAATTCCGTAGCTGTGGGAGGTTTTCAGTTTGAATTGTTTGGCATTACTATTCAAGGAGCAAGTGGAGGAATATCAGGAGATCTAGGATATACTATCCAGGCTTCAGCATCAACTATTGTAGGTTTTTCTTTAACTGGAGCGGTTATTGATCCTAGTGATGGAAGTAAATTATTAACTCAAGTATCTTTTAGTGGCGCTTCAGATGGTAGTGTTTGTTTTGGTGAATATACAGGAGGAGATGGTAATAATGTAATAGCAGATGGAGTCGGAGCTGAATTATATACTATATGGGGAGACTGTGTTTGTTCAGGTGTATTTGATTGTGCAGGTGATTGCAATGGTTCGGCTTATTTAGATTTTTGTGATGTGTGTGTTGGAGGGAATACTGGTCAAGAGGAATGCTCTGTAGATTGTAATGGTGAGTATGGAGGGACCGCTGTAGAAGATGAGTGTGGAGTTTGTAATGGTCCAGGTTTAAGTATTGATCCTAATAACCCTAACTATTATTTATGTCATACAGGTGAAGATACATGTGGGCCTACACCTGAAGAGGGTTGTCCTTTGGACCCATCTCAACTCACGTATAATATATATAGAAATGGCTTAGGTCTTCCTTATGTTCAAGTTCAAAATATTACTGAATATATAGATAATAATTTAGATTACGAAGAGCAATATTGTTATACAGTAACCTATTCTAGTGGAGGGTTTGAATCTGCCCATTCAAACCAGATATGTATAATTACTGAATCTATGCCGATAATTGAAGGATGTATGTCATCATATGCTTGTAATTATGATGAAAATGCTACTATAGATGATGGAAGTTGCTGGTTTAAAAATACCGGATGTGATTGTGAAAGTGGAATGGGTGCTACTGTAGATAACTGTGGAGTATGTGATTTAGATTCTTCTAATGATTGTACTGCTGATTGTAATGGTATATGGGGTGGAACAGCATCCTATGATGAGTGTGGTTATTGTGATGATGATTCTTCTAATGATTGTATACAGGATTGTAGTGGAGAATGGGGTGGTGTGCTTGTAGAAGATGAATGTGGCGTTTGTGGAGGAGATAATGGAAGTTGTTTAGATGAGTGTGGAGTAGTTAATGGTGATAATTCATTTTGTTCTGATTGCTTAGGGGTTCCAAATGGAATAGCTGTTGAAGAAACTATGGATAGCTTATATATAGATTTTTGGGGATTAACGTCAGCTGATATTGATTGCTGTGGTTCAGGGGATTTAGACCTCTGTGGTGTTTGTGATGGTCCTGGTCAAATATATGAATGTGGATGCACAGGATTTCCAATAGATAATAGTGAGGATAGCCCTACATATAAAAATCAGGCATGTGATTGTAGTTCGAATGTGTTTAGTGATGATTGTGGTGCCTGCGGTGGGACTCAATATTTTAAAATTATTAATGTTGATTCATCAGGTGATTTATTAATAACAGATGAAGATTGTGAACCTGGTTCTGGACGTGAAGAAGAGAGTGCATGCTTGAAAGTTGAAGATGGTGAAATAGTATTGTTTGAGGATGTTCCTGTTTGTGACTGCGAAAATAATTATTTAGATGTTTGTGGTACATGTGGTGGAACAGAATTTGATCCTAGCAAATGTGAAAAGGTAAAGGATTGTGCTGGTGTTTTAGATGGAGATTCATATGAAGATCATTGTGGGAATTGTATAGGTGGAGAATTAGCATTAGCAGGAGAATGTTTAATTGATGGTGCTAAGGTAACAATTCCGAATTTAGATAGTTTATTATTGCTATCAGATTTAGATTATTCAAATCCTTTAGATTTTTGTAATAGCTATGGTGAGTGCTCTATAGATAAATGGGACTTTGCAGGTGTAGATACAACTACAATACTTAATAATCGAACCCTTTGTGAAGATTATAATGGAGATGGTAATAATGTAGTTGGCCGTTGTTCTATAGAAAATTGGAACTTTGCAGGTATAGATACCACTATAGAACTTAATAGTCAAATCCTTTGTGAAGATTATAATGGAGATGGTAATAATGTAGTAGGTAGCTGTTCTATTGATAAATGGGATTTTGCAGATTTAGATACAACTGGAACTATATTGAATACTGAAGAGCTTTGTATGAAGCCTGGTTTAGGTGAGTGCTCTATAGGAACTTATAATAATGCAGATGATTGTGAGTGTTGGGGTGGAGAGTGGAGTCATAGCCAATGGTCTGCCAGTTATTGGGTTTCAAGTATATGGATAGATGCTGTTTGGGACTCTTATATTGCTGAAGATTATTCTTGTGAAAAAGATTGTGCAGAAAGTGCTGATATATGTAATGGGAATTGGGTAGAAGATGAAGACAATTCCGATACTGGTACATGCTGGGGAGATCCAACAGATAGTACATTTGGAGTCCTGGATTGTAATGATGATTGCAATGGAGGGGCATTTATAGATGATTGCAATGATTGTGCAGGTACAGAAGAAGAAGCTTGTATTTTGGATTGTGGAGGAGAAGATGATGCTAGGCTTAATACTTGTTTTTATATTTTAAAAACAAGTGAGACAGATAGTACATATTATTTAGATAGAGACTTTGATCTTGATAGATATCTTGAAATAACGCAGCAAGCTGAACTTGAGGATGATGCTGAAACTACAGTTGAAAATTTATGTTCTACTCCTACTTCTTCTTCAATTGAAGAATTATCATATCCTTATATTTCATATGCATATTTTTCAGAAGATGGTAGTGACGAATGCGGAGTTTGTGGAGGTGATAATTTTATGGGACCTAGTAATACGTTTGAATATGGATCTCTTGAAGGTGAGTGTAGTTGTGCAAGCCTAAGTTGTGATTGTAATGATAATTGTTTGAGTGCTGCATTTTTTGATGATTGTGGAGTATGTGATAGTGACCCTACAAATGATTGTAGCCAAGGCTGTGATGGCGTATGGGGAAGTGGTAAAGAATTTGATTGTACAACTTATGAAGGTGAATGTGATTTAGATGGAGATGGTGTAATTGATAAAACGATTGATACAGATAATGATGGGATACTTGATTCAGGTAGTGAGGACTGTGAAGCTTCATGCGGAGGATCTGCTCCTGAAGATGATTGTGGCGTGTGTCTTGGAGGTACATGTTTCAGTTCTGCTGGTGTACAATTACCACAATATAATAATGAATTTGATTGCATAAATAATTCTGGAGTAGAAGGTCTTGAAAGTATATGGAATCCAGGTGATATCGAATTTGATCAAGGTAAAGAATTATGGCTTGAAAGGATATATGTTTGTGAACATCCAAATATTAACTGGAGCTGTGATCAAGCACCTTGTTGGATTGAAAATGAGGGGGACACCGAGACATTCGAAGTACCTATAACTAAATTAGATTGTCAGCAAATAATGAATGGCATACAAGGTGATTGGGGGATTGCTGGAACAGAGTGGGATATGCTTAATCAGTATGGCGAGTGTGATTGCGAAGGAAATAAATTAGATTGTAAAGGTGTATGTGGAGGAGATGATTATTCAAGTTGTAATAATGAGGATCTTAATGGTAACTGGTGTATAGATGATTATTTTGATGAATGTGGAACATGCTTTGGTATAGGTCTTAAGGATGGAGAGTGTGACTGCTTTGGAAATATAGCAAATTGCGCTGGTGAGTGTCCTACCATAAAAGTTGAAGGAGTATCTATTATAAATCCTGATTGGAGTCCAATAGATGGTGAAGATTTAGACCTTGATGGTATCTGTGATTCTGATGTAAATGGAAATCAAATTGATCCTTGCGTAAGTTTAATGAGTCCACATTTAATTTTTGAACTAGATGAAAATGGCAACCCTGTAAAAGTTGATCCCTCTGGTGGTAAAGATCCTGTTAAACATGGTGGATATGATGTTTGTGGTGTGTGTAATGGTAATGGTTTTTCATGTGGTAGTGAGATTAAACCAGGATTTGAGCAGATTGAGATTCATTGGAGAAAACCTTTTGATAATGATCCTTTTATAATAGAAGAAGATGAGCCTATGGGTAGAGCTAAATCTGATGGAGGATCTAATTCAGGAGGTTATGGATTATATCATAATATTAGTACCACTCCCTCTTCAAGTGATGCAGCTGTTACAGTTTATTTAGATAATGTTGATTTAGATGCTGGTACATTAGATATTGTAACTACAAATAGGCCAAGATGTGGGTATTGTTCAGATAGTCAATATAATTCAGAATGGCAGTGTACGGCATATACAGATAATGCAGTTTGGGAGTATAGTGAAACAATTTCTGAAAATGATTGTGAAAGTTTAAATGGAGAATGGTTCTCTGGTGATATAGGTGGATATCAGATTACACTATTAGGTGTTACAGTTTTAAATGCATCCCCAACCTTTGGTTTTAATGTTAGTAATAGTGAAACTACGGTATTAGGGTTCTCTTTAACTGGGGGAACTATTCCACCGGGAATTAATCAAGTGATAACAACGGTCACATTTGCAGTTGATCCTAGTGGGACTGGAATAAGCTTTGGAGAGGATACTGGTTCATCTGGTTCAACAGCACTTTCAGATGCAGATGGTGGATATATTAACACTAATTGGGAATTACCATTTTGTTATGATGGCTATGATATGGATGATTGTGGTGTGTGTGGTGGAACAGGAGTTCAGCAGGAGTGTGGATGTGGAGAAGTGGGGCTCATAGACAATAATGGTATTTTAATATATGAGTTACCTGATGGAGCATGTGATTGTGAGGAAATGAAAGAGTATACAATTGGTGGTGAAAAGTATATGGCTGGAATACCAAGATATTCAAGTGATAGAAAACAAAATTTTAATAATGGTACATGGTCTAACAGTAATGATTATTTATGTTGGGATAAGAGTACAGATGGCTGTTTTGAAACAGACTGTCCTCCTGATCCAGGTGCTGTAAGTTTTAATGTATATCGTGAAATGCCTATTGGAGGAGGAGCTTATTCTTTAGTTTTACGTGAGAGTGGTTTGATCTATAATAGTTTTAAAGATGAAGGCTTGGGATATGAACAAGAATTTACATATGCAGTGAGCTATACATATGATAATAAAGAATATTTTTTAACAGATTCGGGCAACTATGAAAATAATCAAGATAAGTCTGAAGCTAAAAGATTAACTGCAACAACAGATGCTTTAGTACCAGGCTGTACATTTCCATCTTCATGTGGATATGATAATGAGAATCCACCTAACTTTTATATGGAGGGATCTTGCTGGTGGCCTAGCTTAGGTTGTAGTTGTACTGATCTACCAGGTAGTATTGTAGATGATTGTGGTGTATGCGATCTTAATATGGAAAATGATGGTTATGAAGATGGGTGTGGTGTGTGTGATAATAATCCAGATAATGATGATGCTGATATGGATTGCGCTGGAGTATGTGGTGGAGAGGCAGTTGATACCTGGTGTGATGATACTTGTGGAATGTCAGGACCTAAGTTAGATGCTTGCGGTAATTGTGATGGTACATGTGAAGCTGATGCAGAAGGTTTTATAACTTGTAGTGAAAGTAATAAAAATATTATTGACGCAGATTGTGCAGGTAATTGTTATGACTATGTAGATCCTGATGGAGAGGACGGTGATTTACCAGTATCAGGAACATCATTGCATGGTACATGTATTGGCGGTTGGTTTGGGTTTGCTGGTGGTAATATAGATCAAGAAGAATGTGAAAATACAGATGGATATTGGTCTGAATATGGTTATGATGGTTGTGGTGAGTGTGTTGGTGATAGTGAGTATATAGAAGGTAGCTGTCTATCTTTATATAATGGCTTAATTCCTGATGATTTTAGTATTCGTGATATATACCCAAATCCATTTAATCCACATGCAAACATAGTTTATGGTATCCCTCAATATTCAAATGTTAAGATTGCAGTATATGATATCAAAGGTAGGGAGGTTACTATATTGCAAAATGAAATGCAATCACCAGGCTATTATGAAATTCATTGGGATGCTAGTGCTTTTTCAAGTGGAGTCTATTTTATTGAAATGCAAAGTGAGGATTTTAGACAGATTAAGCGTGTCTTACATATGAAGTAAAAATATTTTAGGAAAGAGATATCTAAAAAAGGTCTGGGTTATCCAGACCTTTTTTATTCTTCTTTTAGCGTTTCTACAAATTGTGATACTGAAGCTTTTGCATCACCAAAAACCATATAGTTATTTTCATATCCAAAGAGTTCGTTACTTATACCTGCAAAGCCAGGGTTCATAGATCGCTTAAGAACAAATGTAGTTTTTGCATAATCAACATTTAGTATTGGCATGCCAAAAATAGGGCTATTTTCATCGTGCCTTGCAGCTGGGTTAACCACATCATTTGCTCCTATAATTAATGCTACATCTGCACTTGCAAAATCATCATTAATTTCATCCATATCAAATAGCTTCTCATATGAAATATTAGCTTCTGCTAAAAGTACATTCATATGTCCAGGCATTCGTCCTGCAACAGGATGTACTGCAAATTTAACTTCAACACCTTCTTTTTCTAGTTCATCAGCAAGCTTTCTAACTTCATGTTGAGCTTGAGCTACAGCCATACCATATCCAGGAACTATTATTACTGTTTCCGCAGCTTGCATGGTATATGCAGCATTATCAGCACTCATTTCTTTAATTGTAACTCCTTCAGAAGATTTAGATTGTGATTTAGTATCAGCAACTTTTCCAAATGCGCTAAATAATACATTTGATAAAGATCTATTCATACCTTTACACATAATATTTGTAAGAAAAATTCCAGATGCTCCAACTAGAGCACCACTTACAATTAATGCTTGATTCCCAAGAACAAAGCCTGTTGCAGCAGCAGCTATACCTGAATATGAATTTAAAAGAGATATTACTACTGGCATATCAGCTCCACCTATTGGAATAACAGAAAGAATTCCAAGGAGGATACCAATCCCTAAAATTATATAAAATATTGTTAAGTTTTCAGGATTAATAACAAATAAATAGGATGAGAAAATAACAGAAATTAATATAAATAAATTTATTATATTTTGTCCTGGATATGTGATAGGTTGACCACTAATCTTGCCCTGTAGTTTACCCCAAGCAATAAAGCTTCCAGAAAAAGTTAAAGAGCCAATTAAAACGGAAAGTACTATAGTAATCATAGTTGTAGTGAGATCACCATTAGAACTAGATAGATTTTTTAAATATTTATCTGTATTACTTAAATATTTGAAAAGTTCTGCAGAGGCAACTAATGCAGAAGCACCTCCACCAAATCCATTAAAAATCGCAACCATTTCAGGCATTGAAGTCATCGCTACTTTAAGCGCTGATATGCATCCAATAACAGCTCCAATTACAATACCACTAATAACCCACTCTAGCGGCATTGAATCCATTTTAAAAAGTGTAGCTAATATTGCAATTAGCATTCCAAGTGCAGAAAGAAAGTTGCCCTGTCTTGCGGTGTTGACCTTACCTAAACGTTTAATACCAAGAATAAAAAGAATTGCTGAAACTATATATGAAATAAGAATAATGTTTGAATTCATTATTTATTCCCCTTTTTTTTAAACATTTTAAGCATTCTATCAGTAACTAGATAACCACCAACTACATTTATAGTACCAAATACTATTGCAAAAAATCCTAAAATAGCTAAAAGGTTTTCATCTCCACTAGCGCCTACAGCTAACAATGCTCCAACTATAGTAATTCCAGATATAGCATTTGAACCAGACATTAGTGGGGTATGAAGCTGTGGAGGGATTTTTCCAATTAATTCTGCACCAGCAAATGTAGCAAGAACTGCTATGAAAATTAATCCAATAAGTTGTTCCATTATTTATCTCCTTCAATAATTTTTTTTGTCATTTCATGAATAAGATTTTTTTCATGAGTTACAAGGCAACCCTTAATAATTTCATTTTCTAAATTATAGGTAATTTCCCCATCATTTACAATTTCTTTTAATAATTTTGAAATGTTTTTCGATAGCATTTGACTCGCATGATATGGTACCTGCGAAGGCAGATTGAACCTACCATCAATAGTTACTCCATTATGGTTAACTATTTCACCTGGTTTAGTTAATTCGCAATTTCCACCATTTTCTGCAGCTATATCAATTATACATGATCCTGGTTTCATATCATTCACCATATAATCTTTAATCAAAATTGGAGCTTTTTTACCAAAAATAAGTGCGGTGGTAATAATTGCGTCTACTCTTTTAGAAGCATCATGTAGGAGCTCCATTTCTTTACGAATAAATTCATCATTCATTTCAATTGCATATCCACTATCAGTTTCAGCTGAATCATCTAAATCCATATATAGAAATTTTGCACCTAAAGACTCAACTTGCTCCCTTGCAGCAGGTCTAACATCAAAAGCTTCTACTTTAGCTCCTAATCTACTTGCAGTTGCAATGGCTTGTAGTCCTGCAACGCCTGCACCAATAACTAATACAGTGGCAGGCTTAATGGTACCTGCTGGCGTCATTAGCATTGGAAAAAATTTAGTCATATGTGTAGCTGCATTAAGTACTGCTTTATAACCACCAACGGTTGCCTGTGAACTTAAAACATCCATTGATTGCGCATAAGTAGATCTAGGTATAAGCTCTAAACAGTAAGCAGAGATATTTTTTTTAACTAAATTTTTTATTAAGGTATGGTTTGTAAAAGGAGATAGCAATGAGATTAGGCATATATTTTCTTTTAAATGTGATAACTCTTCTTCATTGGGTGGATTAATCCTAATAATCATATTAGCATCTGCATATATGTCGCTAACAATTTCTGCACCAGCCTGAATATAGTCTTCATCAGATATATAGGCTCCATTGCCAGCTCCACTTTCTATTTTGAATTTTAATAATTCGGAAGAAAGTTGTTTAACCTCACCGGGAAGAATAGCTACACGGTTTTCTTCATTTAAAGATTCTTTTGGAATACCAATTATCATCTATATTTCTCCTGATTCAAATGATGGATATTTTACGGGTATTTTAATATATTAAACACGGTAAGAAACTTACGTATTAAATAGAGTTCCTTTTTATAAATAAATCTATTAAATGAATTTGTAAATTTATAAGAATGAAACTTGATAAATTATGAAAACACAGCTTAAATATAATCTGTATAAATTGGGAAATTACTCTCAAAAAGCATTAGTTCTTATACATGGCTGGCAGGGAAGCAGGGATAGTATGCTTCCTTTGATTAAATCAATGAAGATAGATGATATTTCTTATTATTTATTAGAAGCTCCATTTAAAGTATTAGATGGAAAGGGCTATAGCTGGTCTTATGAAAAGTCTAATGGTTTATGGGAAATAGAAAAACCAAAAAAACTTTTGCTAGAATTTTTTACTGAACTTTTTAAGGTGTTTAATTCTAAGGATGTATATGTCTTAGGTTTTTCTCAAGGAGGTCTTGTTTGTTTAGATTTTGTTTTATTTTTAGAAAAACAGTTAGCTGGTGTTTATCCCATATCAGGATTTTTTAGAGATCCTAAAAGCTTGGTAGATAGATTGCATATATCTCAGAAAGAAACTCCAATATTAATAGGTCATGGTAGATTAGATACAGTGGTTCCTCCGGAGTCATCAAAAATAGCTTATAAACAATTATTAAATCAAGGTGCTAATGTTGAACTCTTACTGTATAATGGAAAGCATAAAATTGGTGTTGATTTTATAAGAAGAATTGTAGAAGAGGTCTCTAGGCATGGATTATGATTGGGATGTAATCATAGTTGGTTCTGGTTTTGGAGGTTCTGTATCTGCACTTAGATTAGCTGAAAAAGGATATAAAGTTCTAGTGATAGAAAAAGGAAAAAGATATGCTTCAAAAGATTTTCCAAAGACTAATTGGAACTTGAAAAAGTTTTTTTGGATGCCTCGTATATTTTTATATGGAATACAGTCTATTACTTTGCTTAAAAATATATTTATTTTTCATGGTACAGGAGTTGGTGGTGGCAGTTTGGTATATGCAAATACTTTACTTATACCTCCTGATAAAGTATTTAAAAATAAAAGTTGGCCTGATCATGATTGGAAAGAAAAATTATTGCCATTTTATAAAAAAGCTCAAAAGATGTTAGGTGCAGTCAAAGCTAATTATGAAGCGGCAACAGATACAATTATTAAAGATTGTGCAAAATCGTTGAATGTTGAAGAAAGTTATCATAACGTTGATGTTGGTATCTATTTTGGAGAATCTGGAAAAACAGTTAAAGATCCCTACTTTAATGGAGATGGACCTGATAGAGCTGGCTGCACACTATGCGGAGGCTGCATGGTTGGATGCAGGTACAATGCTAAGAATACGCTTGATAAGAATTATCTTTATTTTGCAGAAAAATTAGGAGTAGAAATTTTACCTGAAAGAGAGGTTGATGATATAATTCCCTTAGAAAATGGAGGATATGAAATAAATATTAAAAAATCTACAGGGATTATTAGACCCAATATAAAATTAAAAACTAAAAAATTAATTTTATCGGGGGGGGTTTTAGGTACTGTGAAATTACTTTTAAAATGTAAAGTTAAAGGTAAACTTTGTGATATTTCACCAAAAGTTGGAGATTTTGTAAGGACAAATTCTGAAGCAATAATTGGTGTAAAACTAGATAAGACACCTGAAAAAGATTTTAGTAAAGGCATTGCTATTTCTGCAGGTTTTTATCCAGATAAAAATACACATATTGAAGCTGTAAGATATGGTAAGGGGCAAACGGTCATGGCGCTTTTAACAACTTTTTTGCCGGATCGTAACATTCCTTTGCCTGGCTTAATTCGCTGGGGAATATCAGTAATATCTGCTCCAATTCAGTTTTTAATTAATTTATATCCTTTTGACTGGGCAAAAAAGGCTATTATTCTACTTGTAATGCAGCCCGTTGATAATTATTTGAAATTAGATTATAAATCTCGATGGTGGAGGATAGGAGGTTTTTCAATGAATAGTAAATCTAGTGATGGAAAAAAGATACCTTCACATATTCCTATTGCTAAAACTGTAGCAGAAACGATTACTAAGAAAAGGCCTGGAATTATTTCTACTACTTATATGGATGCTATTTTTAATATCTCATCTACAGCACATATTTTAGGAGGAGCTTGTATAGGCTTAGATGAAAATTCAGGAGTAATTGATGGAAATTTTGAGGTATTTAATTATCCTGGTATGTATATAATTGATGGTTCTGTGATTCCCTCAAATTTGGGTGTTAATCCTAGTCTAACCATTACAGCTATGGCCGAATATGCAATGGATAAATTCCCCAATAAAAATTAATTTAGAAAATTAAATAATATAAAGTTAAAAATATGAGTGTTAAAATAAAAGATAATATAATGGAAGTATATAATCCCACAAATGGTGATGTGTTAGATTGTATACCTATGACAAGTTTAGATGATTTAGAGGCTACCTTATCATTAGCTAAAGAAGAGGCTTCAATATATAACTATAGTAGTTTCTATTATAGAAAGAATATTTTAACTAAATTTAGAAAAGCGATAGTTAAACATGCTGATGAATTTATTGAGACTATATGTTTAGAAACTGGTAAAAAATCTATTGAAGGATTAATGGAAGTGGTGATATCATTAGAACATCTAAAAGAGTCTACTAAATATCTTTATGAAGCATTATCCAGACAGTCTCGTCGTTCAGGAATATTAAAAACGCGTAAAGTATGGGTAGAGTATGAAGCAAGGGGGGTCGCAGGTATTATTTCTCCATGGAACTACCCTTTAATCCTTTCTATTTCACCTCTAGTAGAAGCATTACTTGCAGGTAATTCTGTTGTTTTGAAGCCTTCTGAACATACTCCACTAACAGCTCAATTATTAAAAACTATTTGGGATGAGTCTACTAATGCTCAAAATATTTTTCAAATTGTTTTTGGGTCTGAAGAGGTAGGGAGTAGAATAGTTTCAAGCCCTTTAACAGATATAATTTGTTTTACTGGAAGTACATCCGTTGGTAGAAAAATAGCTGAAACTTGTGCTTCGCTATTCAAACCATCTATCCTTGAACTTGGTGGCAAAGACCCAATGATTATTTTAGATGATGCAAATATTGATAGATCTGTTGATGCTGCAATTTGGGGTGGTTTGAGTAATGCAGGCCAAACATGTATATCTGTAGAGAGAATTTTTGTCCATAACAAAATTTTTGAAGAAGTTGTTTCAAAATTGAAAGAAAAAATAAAGTTACAATCATGTGGTTTTAGTTCCAGCGCTATAGGCGCAATAACTGTTGAATCAAGTTTAAAAAAAATACAATCACAAATAGCTAAGGTTAGAAAGTTTTCAGAGGTTGTTGAAGGGTCTATCGCAAAAGGGTCATATATAGCACCATCTTTAATTATTAATCCTCCTTTAGATTCAGAAGTATTTAAAGAAGAAACTTTTGGTCCAGTTATAACAATACATCCATTTAAAAATGATGAAGAAGCAATTCATCTCGCAAATGATACGGGATATGGATTAAGCGCTTCACTATTTGGTAAAAATATCAAAAGATTAAAATATATTGCTAGAAGAGTTAATGCAGGATCTATAAGTATAAATGATGTTTTAACTCAGTATGGAATTTCAGATTTACCTTTTGGTGGAAAAGGATTGAGTGGGTTTGGCAAGGTGCATGGAAAAGAAGGACTAAGAGCTTTTAGTCACCAAAAAAGTTATATGAATAATAGAGTTTCTTTTAAATCTGAATTATGGTGGTATGAGAAAAGTAAAGGGGTTGAAAACATACTGCGCAAATTAATAAAATGGCAGTATTCTTAGTGGGTTATTAGATCGCTAGCAAGTCTAGCTGATCATTTTCTTTATTATCTTGAAGACTATAGTTCTCTTCAAAAATAAGATTTCCAGTGCTATCATAGTTTTTCCAAATTCCAACACGACGCATTTTATTATATTGGCCAGTTAGTCTAATTTGACCATTGTCCCAATAATAAACTATTTTTCCGTGTACTATTCCCTCTTTATAGCTTTTAATTAACTTAACTTGTCCTGTTTTTTGATTGATTAATCTATGATAACCGTTCTTTTTTTGCTGTTTTTGCATTTTTACTTTATTTTATTTTCTCTTACTAATAATTAACTTCTTATTTCAACTATAAAAAATTAGACTATTAGATGTATTAATTAGGTGACCTAGATCACAAAATTGATTTTGGTATCGTCGATAAAAGTAAAAAATGATCTAGATCACTAAAACTACATTTTAAAATCAAAATTATAAATCAAAATTAATTTTTAGAGAATTTAAAAATCTCATATTAGTATAATTAAAATTACTAGTATATTAGTTTACTAAAACGTTTATTTATTTAAGGGCTTTATAATGAACAGAAAAATTATTTATATTTTATTTTTACTTTTATATTATTGCGGTACAGATTCCTCTACAAATTCACTAGGTATAGATTATTATCCTGAAGATAGTAAGTTTTTAAAAGATATAAGCGATAGTAATGGGAAATCTCTTGATTTTTTTACTGATCTTATTGAGAAAGTCGTCTATGATTCTAGTGGATATAAAACATACCGAATTAAAAAGATGTATTTTTCAAATATGGGTTTAGACTCATTGCCTCCTTCAATTGGTAATTTAGATAGCTTAGAAGTTATTACTCTTAATGATAATCAGTTTCAATTTATTACAGAGTCAATATGCAGTGTATTTGATCAATTAGATACATTAGATTTATTTAATAATGATATTTGTTCTCCTTCAATACCCGAGTGTATTGAGAGGAACACAACTATTTCACAGTTTTATGCTAACCAAGATTGTAATATTGTTCCAGATGAAGGTGATAGAGATTTTATTATGGATTTAATTAATGAAAATTGGCCTGATACATCTAATACATTTATTGATCTCTTAAAAAATAGTTATACTCAATGGGAAGATTATTGGGAGAATGATCAACTAGTTTCAAGAATTGTAGAAATTCGTTATGATAATAAATCGATTACTAAAATTCCTAATTCCATAGCTGATTTAGATAGTTTAAGATGGTTAGAGTTACAAAATAATAATATTAATACAATTCCTGGATATATTGGGAGCTTAGAAGTCTTAGAGTATTTTACTATATTTCAGAATGAAATAATTGAACTACCTCCCCAGATTGGGAATTTAATCAGTCTAGAGGTATTAAAAGTTTCTGAAAATAAATTAGAGAATATTCATCCTAATATTGGCAAGCTAGATAAACTGAATCAATTATGGTTGTCTGAAAATCAGTTGACTAATTTGCCTGAAGGAATGTGTGATATTTTAGATAATGAAAATATTAATATTTATATAGATAATAATTTACTCTGTATTGATTCTAATAATGATTGTTTCTCAGATTTAATAAATAATTCTGTTCAACAGTCAAATTGTGAAGATTAGTATGATTAGAGATGTGTTAAAAGAAGTATAGAGCTCTTTTAGTATAACTTTACAAACTATTTACATTCTATCAGGAGCATCAATTCCTAATAATGATAGCCCATTTGAAAGAACAATTTTTAAAGACTTTACCAGGATTAATCGAGCTAGAGTTTGATCTTTATTATCCGTAACTACCCTTTCCTTAGCATAATATTTATGAAACATTCCAGCTAAATTTTGAAGAAAAGTTGCAATAGTTTGAGGCTCTAAGTTATCTTTAGCTTTAGAAACTATATTAGGGAATTCTAATAATAATTTTATTAATTGAATTTCAGATTCTAGGGTAAGCACTGAAAGATTAGTATTATTATTGATAGAAAAGCCCAAACTTTCCGCATGTTTTAATATATTAGATAAACGAGCATGAGCATATTGTAAATAGAAAACAGGATTTTCATCAGATTCCTCTTTAGCTAAAGACATGTCAAAGTTTAGATGTGAATTAGTACCTCTCATAATAAAAAAGAATCTAACTACATCTTTCCCAACTTCATCTATAAGCTCATCCAAAGTAATATATTGAGCTTTTCTTGTTGACATTTTTATAGGAGAACCTTTATCAGTTAATGTTACAAATTGATGTATAACAACTTTAATTTTTTGAGTGTCGCATCCTAATTGATTAATGGCAGCTATTACATCAGGATATGCATCCATATGATCAGCACCTAACACATCAATCATTAGATCATAGTTCCTGTCAAATTTATTTTTATGGTATGCTATGTCAGGTAATCTATAAGTTGGTTCTCCTGAGGATTTTATAATAACTCTATCTTGTTCTCTACCTACTGCACTTGCTCTAAACCATGTTGCATTTTCTTTTTCATAAATTAAGTTTTTTTGTTTTAGTTTATCTACAACAATATCAATTGCGCCAGAATCGTATAAAGAGTTTTCATTAAAAAAATTATCAAAATTAAGGCCTATACGATCTAAAGTATTCTTGATCTGAATGAATATATTAGCTTCAGCTGCACTTTTAAATATTTCAATATTATTATTTTTTAGAGAATCACCATTATCATCAATTAATTTTTGAGCTATATTAATAATATATTCACCTACATAACCCTCATCAGGAAATGATGTTTTCTCACCAAGTAGTTCGAAATATCTTGATTTAACAGATTCACCTAATCGATGCATTTGTCTTCCAGCATTATTATAATAATATTCTCTTTCAACTTTGTAGCCATTCCAATTAAGAATACTACTTATAACATCACCTAAAATAGCTCCGCGCCCGTGTGCTACTGTAAGTGGACCCGTTGGGTTAGCACTTACAAATTCTACTTGAGCTTTTTTTCCATTACCATTAGAATTTTTACCATAGTTTTTATCTCTTTTTAAAACTTCATATAGTTGCTGGGATATTGCATCTTTATTTATTCTAATATTTATAAATCCTGGTCCAGCTATTTCTGCTGATGCAATAAGGTTGGAATAGTCTAGTACTAAGTGATCTATAAGAGTTTTTGCTATATCTTTTGGTGAAGAGTTCATTTTATTACCCAATTGTAGAGCAACATTAGTAGCAAAATCTCCATGTTCAGAGTTCTTTGGTAATTGAATTAGAACATTAATTTTAGGGTAGCTTAATGAGCTTAAAATATTATTAAAAGCCGATTCTATAGCACTCTTCATTCTTGACTTGTTATTTTAGTAATTTCCCCATCGGCCCAAAGTCTTTCGAAATCATAATATTCTCGTGATTTTTTACTGAAAATATGTACGACAATATTTACAAAATCCACTAGAACCCAATCTAAATACTCGTATCCCTCGGTATGCCATGATGAATTACCTTCTGTTTTCATAGTCCTATTTATATGATCTGCAATTGCACGAGTTTGAGGTTCAGATTCTGAAGTGCATATAACAAAAAAGTCGGTTAGAGTTGTAATATCTCTAACATCAATAATTTGAATATCTAATGCTTTTTTATCAACCATTAATTCAGAAATTCTCTTTGAATTTAGATCACTATCTGAAGATTTTGATTTATTTTTTATTGATTTATTCAATTAATATATTTTTTAAAATGGAGGCTGAAATAATACTGCATTTTTATAGGATTTTAAGTTAATATAGTCATGCCCAATTATTAGAGTTAGATCATAAAAAAAGTTTTTATTTTGATCTTCTATAATATAATTCTGATCCACATTTAAAATTGATGCTAATTCATGAGCTCTTTTAAGTTCACCTCTATGTAGTAAGATTTTTGTATTTAAATAATTAAAATTATCAGCATTTTTTGAATCCACAACATCAAATCCTTCATCTCTTAGATAATCTGTATACATTCTTGCTAGATTTGGTATGCCGCATCCATTTTTAATTTCTACTTGAATTTTATGTCCTGTTTCTTTTTCATATTTGGTTTTAGTTATTAATGTGCTCAAATCTTTATATTCAAGCTCTATCCCATTAGCCAAGAATAATTTATTAAAACTAGAAGAAATAAAACCTATTATTATTATTCCAAGAAACCCTACAATTACGTTTGATAATAATGTTGAAGATTTTTTACGTACTCTTTTTTTATTTAATCTATTAATAATTGATTCTCTAATGTGAAATTATGTTATTAGAAATATTCTTGTTTTGATTTATTATTTGGAAAGAAATAATTGAATTTGAATTAAGTTTATATTCAATTCCTAGTCCATATTTTATGCTGGTTTCAGGTGAGTTTATATGTTGAAAATTTCTTTTTCCTTGAATCAAGTTTATATTAGTTTTTATTTGAAATTTATCTGAGATTTGATATTGTATTTGATTTGAATAGATACCAAAGGATTGGCTTTGATTATTACCCATTGATGTTGATAAACTGAATCCATGGTTCATTAAAAATTTATTAGTATTTAAATTATTTTGAGAATATGTATTTAAAGCCGGTATAGAATAGTGATCTTGTTGTTTCATTATACTTGATTGGCATAATATAATAGATGAGCAAATTAAACTGAAAAATAATATTTTATTTTTTTTGTTTTTCATAATATTCATTCATTTTATTCAATTGTATAATGTCATTGATGCCTTCGACTTCAACAAAATTAGTACTTTTTTTAATAGCAACTTTATCATTATTGTTTAAAATAAGATTGATTACATCTGGTAAATAGTATTCTTGTTGAGAATTTTTATTATTAACCATGGGGAGTAAATTAAATAATATCCATGATTTAAACACATATATTCCACTATTTATTTCTTGTACTTTTAATTCTTCTTCAGTTGAGTCAGATTGCTCAACAATTTTAGCAAGATTCCCATCTTTATTTCTAATGATTCTACCATAGCCTTTTGGGTTATCTAGATCGGCGGTCAATACTGTCCCGTGAGCATCTTGATTATTATGAACATCTAAAAGATCTTGCAAGGTTTCTGCTGAAATTAGAGGAACATCGCCATATAGGATAAGTACGTTTCCGTTAAAATTAATTAGTGCATCCTTACTTTGCATGACAGCATGCGCAGTCCCAAGCTGTTCATTTTGTATTGCATATTGTAAAGATTCCTTGGCTAAAGTCTCTTTAATTTTTTCAGACTTGTAACCAAGAATTGGAATGATGTGTTCTGCATTTAATTTTTTTGCAGTGTTTACAACATGCTGTATCATAGGAATGCCACCAAGATGGTGTAAGACTTTAGGTATACTCGAATCCATTCTAGTACCCTTGCCAGCTGCTAGAATGACTACTGATAAGGGCCTGCTCATGATGATCCTATTATGCCTCCTCCTAAAACAATATTATCCTTATAGAAAACAACAGACTGACCTGGAGTTACAGCTAATTGTGGCTCATTAAAATGAATAGAAATATTATTATTATCTTCTTTAATTAAGGCCTCTACAGGCTTGCTATTATATCTTATTTGAGCTTGTATTTTACATGGAAAGTCAACTTGATTAACTAGCCAGTTTAAATCTGCTATATTACATTTATTTTTAGTTAAGCTAGATTTTTTTCCAATTTTGATTTGGTTTTTAACTGGATCTATTTTTGAAACATATCTAGGCTCAGGGTTAGAAAGACCAAGCCCTTTTCGTTGTCCAATTGTATAATTAGTATATCCTGAGTGCTCTCCTAATACCTCACCTTTATCATTAATAATTTCACCTTTTCCAATTTTAGACATTTCTTTAGGTGAATATTCTCTTAAAAATCTTTTGTAGTTATTATCTGCAACAAAACATATTTCCATACTTTCCGGAATATCAGCAGTTTCAAAATTATTTTCTTTTGCAATTTTTCGAACCTCTTTTTTAGTAAGATTTCCCAAGGGGAAAATAGTACGTTTAAGAGTATTTGAAGGTATCCCCCAAAGTACATATGACTGATCTTTATGCGAATCCTTTCCTTTCATAAGTACGAAATTACCATCTATACTTTCAACTTGTGCATAGTGACCCGTGGCAATAAATTCAGCTCCAAGTTTATCTGCTTGTTCAATAAAAGCATCCCACTTGACAAGTGAGTTACATCTAACACATGGATTTGGAGTACGTCCTGCTAAGTATTCATCAGCAAAATTATCTACTACTGATGTCCTAAATATATCTGTGAAATCTAAAGTATAGTGAGGCACATTTAATCTATCGCATACAAGTTTTGCATTGTTGATAGCACCTACAGAGCAGCAATTGCTATCATCGATAATATTACCACCGACATCACGATATTCCCAGAGCTTCATAGTTATTCCAATAGCATCATAGCCCATCTCTATTATTTTAAGCAGAGCAACGGAACTGTCAACTCCTCCAGACATCGCTACAAGAACTTTTTTAGCCATTATTTTTATTATTTTGTAATATAGTAATAATTTCTGTAATCACCTTATTGATCTGATCAATTGAATGAATTTTTCCAAATGATATACGCACTGTTGACAATGCATCTTTTTCATTTAGTCCCATACCTATAAGCATTTCCGAGGCCTTAACCGTGCCAGATGTACAAGCTGAACCAGAAGAAATTCCGATACCTGAAAAGTCTAGTTGTAGTACTAGATCTTGACCTGGCATATCGAAAAATGTTATATTGCAAACACCTGGAACTCTATTTTCTCCATTAATTGAATAAGATATATTATGCTTATTTAGACCGTCTAAAAAACAGGTTTCTAAATTCAAAATATAATCAAAATTTTTTTGCAAATTAGAAACTGCAATTTCGGCAGCTAAACCAAAGCCTCCTATGCCTGCAATATTTTCTGTACTTGCTCTTAGATTGTGTTCTTGTCCCCCTCCATGGATAAGGGGTGATAATTTTGCTCCTGATCTTTTGAATATACCGCCGACTCCTTTAGGTCCATAGAGCTTGTGGGCTGACATGGATATAAAATCAATATCAGTTTGCTGCATATCTAAAATAATTTTACCAAAAGCCTGGACCGCATCAGAATGAAATAAGATATTATTTTCTTTAGCTAAACTTCCAATTTCATTTATAGGATTTATAGTACCTAATTCATTATTAACCCACATTATAGAAATTAAGCGTGTATTTTCTCTAATACTATTATTTATTTGGGTCGGTTCAATAATACCTTTGTTGTTAGGATTTATTATAGAAACTTTTATATTATTCTTTTCTAAATAGGGTATAATATTTAGAATAGCAGGATGCTCATAAGAGCTTGTAATAAAATGATCTCCTGGACTGAGTACACCTTTTACTACCATATTATTAGATTCAGAGCCACTTGATGTAAAAATTATTTCTTCAGGTTTTGCATTTAGCGCTTTTGCAATTTGAATACGTGATTTTTCAATTATCGCTTTAGCAGCCTGACCCTCTCTATGAATACTTGATGGATTTCCGTAGACACGTAAATTTAAATTATTAATAAATTGATTAATTTCAGGGTCTAAGGGTGTTGTAGCCGATATATCAAAGTAGATTCTAGATTTTTCCATAGTATTTTATTTAGGAATTTGAATTTCAAGACCTTGCCTTGCTGCTATAGTATTAGGCCTAATAATTTGCGCTTCTTCTTCTATTTTTCTAATAGCATCGTCATCATTTGTAGGACTGTGATGAAATAGAATTAATTTTTTTACATTAGCTCTGTTTGCAACTTCAACGCATTGTTGCCAGCTGCTATGCCCCCATCCTTTGTGAGCTTCTAGTTGTTCATCAGTGAACTGTGCATCTTTTATGAGTATATCGGCATCTTTTGCAATGTCTATTACATTTGGATTGAGGCTGGTTTCAGGATGCTCAATGTCAGTGCTATATACTATTGATTTGCTTCCTAAATCTACTCTATAGCTATTGGCTCCATTTGGATGGCCATGTAGCTGTGCAGAGATTTTAATTGAATCAGATAATTCAATACCCTCTTTAGGGAATGTTTTTAGATTTAATTTTGCTTGGTACATGGGTATTTCAACGGGCCAAAAGGTGTAGTTATGAAGATGGCTAAAAACTTCTTCCATACTGAGCTTATCCTTTTTCCCATAAATATTACAAACAAAATCTTTTTGAAAAAAAGGAGCGAATCCTAGATATCCAATAACGTGATCCCAGTGAAAATGACTGATGAAAATATGTGCAGATTTTGGAGGATTATTTTCCTTCATTAGGGCTGTTCCTAAAGGCACAAAACCTGTCCCCATATCAAAAATAATGAGATCATTATCAGAGGTGCGAATTTCAACGCATGATGTATGCCCTCCAACTTCGATTTTATCTCTATCGGGAGTAGGGAACGATCCGCGTACACCCCAAAATTTTATTTTATGCTGTTTCATATCTAATAGTAATTTACTTATTCTAATCTTAATTTTGTAGTGTAAATTAACTAATAATTATTAAAAGAAAATATGGTGAAAAAACAAAAAAATAATATTTGGGCAGATAGACTATATCTTGTTCTTGCAGGCATATTTGTTGCATCGCTTGTAACATGTAATTTGATTGCAAATAAATTTGTTTCTATAGATTTAGGCTTCAAAACATTTATAGTTTCAGCAGGAATCCTCCCATATCCACTTACCTTTTTAGTTACAGATATATTATCAGAAATATATGGTAAGAAACGTGCAAGCATGGTCGTTCTATCTGGATTTATAGCATCTTTATTTGTTTTATTATTTTTATGGATAGGCAGTCAATTTAATGCAATTAATGGATCTCCCATAGATAATGATACTTATAATCTTGTTTTTAGTAATGCTTGGCGAGTTATTTTTGCTTCAATGATAGCATATTTGTCAGCTCAATTTTTAGATGTGAGATTATTTCATTTTTGGAAAAAAATGACAAAAGGTAGGCATCTGTGGTTGAGAAATAATGCATCAACGATTGGCTCTCAGCTTGTAGATACTATACTTGTTATATCTGTATTATTTGTAGGGGTTTGGGATACTGATCAAATCATAAGTGCAATAATTGATGGCTGGCTATTTAAAATGTTAGTTGCATTTATTGATACCCCTCTTTTTTATTTAATATCGTACTATTTAAGGAAATTTTTTGATTTAAAGCTGGGTGAAGAGCTGAAGGGGTAAAAGATGCATATTATGTGACAAGGCTCACAAATATGATGTAACAGTATGTAAAACCAATAATTTTCCTTTCATTTAATGCTATGAAATAGCTTACATTTCCGGGTGAATAAGTTTGGTAAAGTTTATTGGTTTTCCGAATTGTCAGTAAAAAATGATTCTAAGTAACCAATATAATAAAGAATAAAACAAACCTAAAATAACGGAGGAAATAATGAAGACTTATAAATGTATAATGGGTATTGCGCTTAGTGCAGTTATGCTATTTGGAACTGCATTTGCTGCTAATGCCCTAAGTCAAGAAGTATTAGATGGTTTAAAAAAGAAAGGTCAGCTATCACTTGACGTGGTAAAAGATGGTCCTGCTACAAGGACTGTAAAGCTGCCAATAATTGGAGATCCTTCTAGGGATTGTACAGATTGTGAATTTGATTTCACTGCCTATGGTTCTGAGTGCTGTGATAGTGCTTGGGATGAGTTTGGTATTGACTGTGCGACATTAGAAGCTAACTATAGCTGGGACTGTTCTGGTTGTGCATGTCCAGGTGATGTGCCTTGTGAAGATCAAGGTTTAATCACATGTGAATATGGTGCTGTTGGTGGTGGTAACTGTGCAGAAGACGAATCTGGCTGTCTAGAGGCAGGTGAATGTCCTGCAGGTCAGGTTTCGGACTGTGATGGTTCAGGTGAATGTTGGCCAGAATCATGGATTGGTGATGGTTTTGGTGATTGTGAAGACCAGCAGTATGGTGCTGATTTGACATGTTATGATAATGATGGTGGTGACTGCGCTGATGCTACTGGTGGTACAGATGGTGGTACTGATGGTGGTACAGATGGTGGTACAACCACAGGTGGTGAAGATTGTGCTGCAGGAACTGTAGAAGACTGCTCTGGTGATGGTGATTGTTGTCCAGAGTCATGGATTGGTGATGGCTTTGCTGATTGTGAAGATCAGGCATATGGCTGTGATCTAACATGCTATGATAATGATGCTGGTGACTGTGCTGATGGTACCGGTGGTACAGATGGTGGTACAGATGGTGGTACAACTGGTGGTACAACTGGTGGTACAGAAGCTTGTAATGATTGTGAATTTGACTTCACTGCGTATGGATCTGAGTGCTGTGATACTGCATGGGATGAGTATGGAATTAACTGTGCCGATTTAGAAGCTAACTATACTTGGGACTGTTCAGGATGTAACTGCCCTGGTGATGCTGACCCTGTATGTGGTGATGGTACATGTAATGGTGATGAAACTTATGAAACATGTCCAGAAGATTGTAATGCTCCAGGTGAGTGTGATGCTGGTTATGTTACTGACTGTGTAGATGATGATTGCTGTCCAGAGTCTTGGATTGGTGATGGCTTCGAAGATTGTGCAGATCAGGCATATGGTTGTGACCTAACATGTTATGATAATGATGGTGGTGATTGCCCTGAAGCATGTGATAATTATACATGTTGGGATGGTTCATGTGTAGACTCTGAAGCAGACTGCCCAGATGAGCCAGAAATTGCTGATCCAGAAGGTGTTTGTGCAACAGCTACAACGCTTTACGATTATCCTGCTGTATCTGTAACTTGGAATGTTGATACAGTTTGTGGAGATGGTCTATGTAATGGTGATGAAACTTATGAAAATTGCCCAGAAGATTGTAACGCTCCAGGCGAATGTGATGCTGGTTATGTTACTGACTGTGTAGATGATGATTGTTGTCCAGAGTCATGGATTGGTGATGGTTTCCAAGATTGTGAAGATCAGGCATATGGTTGTGATCTAACATGCTATGATAATGACGGTGGTGATTGTGCTGATGGAACAACTGGTGGTACAACTGGTGGTACAACTGGTGGTACAACTGGTGGTACAGAGACTTGCAATGATTGTGAGTTTGACTTTACTGCATATGGATCTGAGTGCTGTGATACAGCATGGGATGAGTTTGGTATTGACTGTGCAACACTAGAAGCTAACTATAGCTGGGATTGTTCTGGTTGTAATTGCCCTGGAGACAGTGGTGCAACAACTGGTGGAACAACTGGTGGAACAACAACTGGTGGTGGTGAATGCGCTGCTGGTGAAGTTGAAGATTGTGATGGATCCGGTGAATGTTGGCCAGAATCATGGATTGGTGATGGATTCTGCGATGGTGAAGATCAGCAGTATGGTGCTGACTTGCTATGCTATGATGATGATGGTGGTGATTGCGATGGAGCAACTACAGGTGGTACAGATGGTGGTACAGATGGTGGAACAACTGGTGGTACAACTGGTGGTTCTGAAGCCTGTACAGATTGTGAATTTGACTTCACTGCATATGGCTCTGAGTGCTGTGATACAGCATGGGATGAGTTTGGTATTGACTGTGCAACATTAGAAGCTAACTACAGTTGGGACTGCTCAGGATGTGCTTGTCCAGGTGATATTCCATGTGAAGACCAGGGTCTAATTACATGCTGGAATGGTTTATGTGCTGAAACTGAAGACGATTGTCTAGAAGTTGGCGAATGTCCAGATGGCCAAGTTGCTGATTGTGATGAATCAGGTGAATGCTGGCCAGAAAGCTGGATTGGTGATGGCTTTGGAGATTGTGAAGATCAAGCTTATGGTGCAGACTTAACTTGCTATGACAATGATGGTGGTGACTGTGGTGAAACACAATCATGCGCTGATCAGGGTCTAATAGAATGTTTTGACGGATCATGTGCTGCAACAGAAGAAGACTGTGCTGAATGTCCTGCAGGAACATCTCCAGATTGTAGTGGTGATGGTGACTGTGGATTTGATACATGGATAGGTGATGGTTATTGTGATGGTATTGATGAAGCATATGGTATCAATAATTGTTGCTATGATCTAGATGGTGGTGACTGTACTGAAGCTGAGTGTACTGAAGGCGGTAGATCATCTGCAGAAACTACTGTACGTAAGTTCCATAAGGGACAAACACTTGGTATTTCTCAGTCTCAACCTTCTGAAGTATCTAGACATATGAAAGCTAACAAGAGACCTGTAATTAGCCTTGCATCTGCTAAGGATGGTGTTATCGTAGATAATACTCCTGAGGCTGTTAGACTTGGTCAGGTTATAAGTGGCTCTTCTCGTGCGCTTACTGCTGTTATAGAGCTTTCAGTTGATGAAGGTTATAATGCTGGATTTACTCAAAGTTGGGATGCAGATCCTGCTCTAGGTGAGTTTACAGTGTATGGCTTTAGTCCTGATGACCATGTATGTGCAACTCTTACACTGTGCGATAATGGTGCTTGCTCTAATACAGCTGGTCCAATGTGTGTGTATGTTGCTGATCAAGGTGCTCAAGAGTGCTTTGAAAGTGATGGTTGTGATGGCGCTGGAAGTGGTGACGTTAATGGTGACGGTAACTCTGATGTGTTAGATATCGTTCAAATCGTCAACGTTATTCTTGGTGGATCATTCGCTGATGATTGCGCTGCTGAAGCTGCTGATATTAATGGTGATGGTAATGCCGATGTGTTAGACATCGTACAAATTGTTAACGGCATATTAGGTCGTAGCGATTTAGGTGATGCAACATCAGGTAAGCTAATCAGAAGCAATGATGCTTTGTTGCTTGAAGCCAACGGTTATATCGGTGGTATTCAAATGACTTTAAGTCATGGGTCTGATTTCTCACTAAGTCTTACTGGAAATGCTCTTGTAGCAGACTATAAGACTATTGCTAACGAAACTAAACTTGTAATTGTTGCGCCTGAAGGTGAAGAGCTTTTCACCTTCGAAGGCGACTTCAAAATTACAGATATGATCGTTGCAAATAGTGAGAGCCGTGTTGCTGTTAGTGCTCCAACTGCATTCAGCTTAAGCGAAGCATATCCAAATCCATTTAACCCAACTACTAGTATGGCTCTATCTGTACCAGAAGCAGGCTTAGTATCTGTTCAGGTATATAATGTTATGGGTCAAGTGGTTGCTACTTTGGCAAGTGGATATATGGATGCAAGTACATATAACTTAACATGGGATGCATCTAATGCATCTAGTGGTATGTACTTTGTAAAAGCTGAGACTGCTGGAAGTGTTGTAACACAGAAGCTTGTGCTAATGAAGTAATTAAATGATTTTACTGATAACCTTCTTTATCTAACATAGAAGGCGGAAAATCAGAACCACCCCGTGCAATAGCATGGGGTGGTTTTTTTTATACCTGTTTTAGTATATTATTGTAAATTTATATATGTCGATTGAGCGAAAACTTACTGCAATTATGTTTACAGATATTGCAGGGTATACTGAGCATATGTCAAAGAGTGAATCTAAGAGCCTTGATATCTTAGAAAAGAAACGCTCAATTCTTAAACCTCTATTAAAAGAATATAAAGGTACATTCGTAAAAGAGATAGGAGATGGTACACTCTCTTATTTTGAATCAGCAGTAAATGCAGCCACTTGTGCTGTTAAGCTTCAAGAACACACATATGATGATAAAGATATGAATTTAAGAGCAGGTATTCATATTGGTGATATTGTATTTAAAGATGGAGATGTATTCGGTGATGGTGTGAATGTAGCATCACGACTTGAGAGTATTGCACCTAAAGGTGGTGTCTGTGTATCAAAGAATGTATATGATGAACTACTCAATCAAGATGACTTTGATGGCGTAGAGCTTGGATTGCAGTCTCTTAAAGGTGTAGGTAGACTTGTTGAAGTATTTGGATTGAAAGGTGATAAGCTAAATGAGCCAAATCCTGATAAATACCAAGATAATAAAGTTGCTATTCACTCTGATGATGAAGTGCCTTCGATTGCTATAATTCCATTTGAAAATAAAGGAGCAGATGAAGATGTTTTCTATGCCTATGGTATATCTGTAGACCTTATCTCAGATGTATCATCTGCAGGGCTGATTAGGGTTGCCAGCAAGAAACAGATTGAAGATGAAGGTGACCTACCTCAAGATGAGCTGGCTCAAAAGCTTGATGTTCGTTATATGGCTAATGGAGAGCTGTGGCGTATGGGAGATATATTCCAGCTATCTATAGAGCTCTATGACACTAATGACAAGAAGGTTGTATGGTCAGACAGGTGGCAGGAGAAGTGGGATAACCTGCCCACCATCAAGATAAATCTATCTGATGGACTCTTAAAAGCTTTGGATACGACCTCCAAGATAGAGAAGAAGGCAGAGACCACGAACACCAAAGCCTATGAGCTTTACCTCAAAGCCAAACATACCTATGACAAGCGTACAGATACCGATGATACAGATAAAGCCAGGAAGCTTTTACTTCAAGCTATTGAACTAGATGATACGCTGATAGCTGCAAAAGTAAAACTTGGTATTAGCTATAGCCAGATGGGTAACTATGATGAGGCAATGAAGATATATATTCCAGCA
>MDSW01047541.1_pt1 | contig 27948 bp, 31 predicted proteins | sample 811171 | NCBI WGS metagenome assembly MDSW01 (sample SAMN05326641, study PRJNA326480) | marine metagenome | isolation source: seawater | place: Atlantic Ocean: North West | collected 2012 | reverse complement strand
TTGGTTTGGAGAGCGGAATTTGTTGGTTTTGGGAACGTTATTTGTAGCCCTTGGGCTTTACGGGATGCCTTATGTACCGACTGATTACTTTGGATTGGAATTGGTCTGTATGACTTTCCTGTCCTTGGGCAATGCGCTGTTGACACCAACTGTGAGCTCGTTATTGAGTAGTTATGCACCAGAAGAGATGCAGGGTAAGATTTTGGGTACGAATCAGAGTGTTGGTTCCCTCGCCCGTGTCCTGGGTCCTGCCATCGGCGGAGTAGCCTATGGGCTTCATTTTTCATATCCGTATGTACTAGCGGGTAGTATTGCTTTGATCGTGAGCGTATTAGCGCTTCGATTGCGTCGTAAGCATTTTTAGGCAGGGGTTATTAGGAAATCCAACTCTGAAAAATTAATAAATGTTGAAACATTTAAATGCGTTCTGGGTTTTACATGTGTAACCCATGTTAATTACCAATTACAAAATGAAAAAACTAGTATTGATGGTCGCTCTAGGCCTTTTCTTTGCAACCTGTAACTCGGAAAAAGCAGCTGAAGCAACTACCGGTGAAGCACAAAAAGTAACAGCAAGTGGCGGAGGTGAAACTGTAGCTTTGGACTCAGGTTCGACTGTCGCTTGGAGAGGTTTCAAAACTTACGTTCAAGATGAGCATCTCGGTACAGTGAATGTACAAGAAGGTACTTTTGAAGTAGCTGAAGGTAAGTTGGTAGGCGGTAAAATTACCATGGATATGACTTCAATCATTTGTACTGATATTGGAAATGAGCGTAAACGCGGCTATTTGGAACGTCACTTGAGGTCTCAAGATTTTTTCTTCGTTGACAGCTTCCCAACATCGGTATTCGAAATCGTAGAGGTATTGGATCCAGGTGCGGCTAAGAAATACAGCACTGTTACTGGAAATTTGACTATTCGTGGTACTACCAACAGTATTACTTTCCCTGCAGATGTTGTAGTAAGTGAGGAAGACGTGAAGTTTATGGCCCCAACTTTCAGTATCGACCGTACATTATGGGGAGCGAAGTACCATGATCGTGACGATGCGACTATCGCTGAATCATTAAAAGATGATTTGATCGATCACAGCATTGAGTTGACGATTAAAGTGAAAGCTACCATATAAGGGATTACGTTGATTTTATCGTTAACGGCCCCCTGCCTTTTGGTAGGGGGTTTTTTAGTTTCCGTAAATCTGCTCAAGTGCTTGTACTGCTGTGGTGTAGTGGAATGTGAATCCAGTACCTGTGATTTTTGCGGGGCTCACTTTTTGACTCATCAAAGCTAGGGTCGCCATTTCTCCAAAGATTAGTTTTAGGGCAAAGCCTGGTACTGCTGGAAATAGCATGGGTCGATGTAAGGCTCGGCACAGCTGCTTTGTAAATACTTTATTCGTAAGAGGTTCAGGCCCTACTGCGTTATAAGGGCCTGAGGGGATGGCTTGGGTTGCTGCGAAGAGAAACATGCGGGCTAAATCCTCCACATGAATCCAACTGGTCCACTGTTTGCCAGAGCCAAGGGGAGAGGCAATGCCCCATTTTACGAAGGGTTCAAGTTGTCCCAATACTCCGGCACCTTGGTCTAGTACAATACCTATGCGCAGTTGAACACTACGGCAGTTGTTGGATTCAAACTTCTGTGTATAGCTCTCCCAAATCTTTGTTACCGCTGCCAAAAAATCGTCCGCTGCGGGTGAGGTTTCGGTGAGTTCGTTGTTGAAGTCGCTTCCATAAATTCCAATAGCAGAGGCACTCACCACAGAAGATGGGCCTTTATTGATTTTTTGCAGTGCATCAATCAATAATTGGGTGCCTTGTACACGAGAGTCCATGATGGCTTGCTTATACTTTGGTGTCCACCGTTGGCTGACCGTGGCTCCCGCCAAATGAATGAGGTGATCTGCACCTTCTAAGGCCGCTAAATCGATAGTTCCATGGTTTGTATTCCAACTATATACTTCTATACCATCCATGGTCAAGTCTTTTCTTGTGGAAAGAACACGTACGCTGTGATTTTCTTCAAGAAGCTGGTTTACAATTGCTTGTCCTACCGATCCGGTAGCACCTGTAATGGTGAAAATGGCCATGGCTGAAATTTATGTTGTTAAACTAACAATGCTGCGCCACTTTTGTTATCACTTGAAAAGATTATTTCTGTATGCATACTATTGAGCCTTATTATAATTGGCGCCATCTATATCAGGCTTCCGAGGATCCGAGGAGCCCTTTATATGGATATTTCAATAGTGAGGTCTACTTCACAGACAGCATCTACGATCACGTTATTCATCCACAATGGGACAGCATCGGCTGCGAGACCTTGTATTTGAAGGTGTTGTTTGTGGATTACGTTACGGGCTATTGCATTATTGAGTTTCTTGGAGAATGGAACGATGCCGTGCACAATGATATAATGCGTTTAAAACGAGATTTCGTGGATGAATTGATCCCCTTAGGGATCGATAAATACATATTGATAGGAGAGAATATCTTGAATTTTCACGCGGATATTCCCGATTATTACGATGAGTGGTTAGAGGAAGTTCCGGAGGGATGGATGGCCTTTATCAATCTTCGTCCGCACGTAATTCAAGAACTCAATCAGTACGGTTTGGACGCCTATTTTTTGCTAGGCGGAACTTTAGACGACCTATCTTGGCGCGCGGCTTCTCCGAAGAAATTATATGAAAAGGTGAATAAGGTAGTTGCGCTCCGGTTAGGCTATTGATCCAACGTCTTCAAAAAAGCTAGGAAGGCCGCCTTGTCGTTTTCAAGGGTAAACCAGCTGGTACTTTCTTCAACTGCGGGCAACCAAAGCATTTGTAATAAATTTTCGTCGGTTTGTAGTACCCATTGATTGGCAACCACTGGTTGCTGTGCTTTGAAATAATTCAGAATCAACTGTTCCTCGGGACGAAATCTAGAAATAAACGCATGGGTAGGGGTATAAATGTGGGTCCAATTCAGCGGGCCACTAAAGGAACTGAATTCTTCTTCGATTTCTCTATTCAAGCATTCGTGCATGCCTTCTCCTACCTCTTGACCACCACCGGGTAACTTATTCAAATGTACACCGCTCCACAGTTCTTGCACGACCAATACAGCGCCATCTTCGTTTTGAATAAAGGCGTAGCATCGCGGCGTGAACTTGGATGGACTTATCTTTTCCATGCTCTGGTCATTTCTCTTTTGCGGGGAGGGCCAGGCAAGGCTTCTACTTCGAAACCTACGGCTTTCATGGAGCGCTTCACGGCGCCTTTAGCGCAATAGGTAACCAACGCTCCGTCCGGTTTAAGCAAGTTGTGCATGTTCTCAAAAATAGTGTCGGTCCACAGATCAGGTTGCGCACTCGGGGCAAAGGCGTCGAAGTAAATGAGGTCATAAGAGCCCAGTTCGCCTTCAAAAGTCTTCAAATCTTCTACCAATAGTCTGTAGGTGAAATGCTCCGAAATTTGGGTTACGGCTCCCGGTGTGGCGCTCAGGAACGGTGCTTCCTTGCTCATGCCTTGTAAGCCAAGGGCCTCAATCTCCTCTGCCCTTAGGGGGAATTTTTCCAAGGCATCGTACTGAACGTTTAATCCATCTTGTTTTGCCTGGTCAAGGGTGAGCCGGGCATTTAAGGCAGTGCCTAAGCCCACTTCCAATATGCGAACAGATGATTTATTTATGGCTTTGAGTCCGGCTTCAATGAAAACGTGTCGACTTTCTGTAAGAGCGCCGTGAATGCTGTGATAATGTTCATCCAAGCCTGGAACCCATATGGTGGTACTGCCGTCAGCACTTTGGGTAATATGTCTATCCCCAGGTGTTGGCATTTATCTCACGTACAACTTCTCGATGCGTGAAATAGGGCCTTCACAAAACTGTGTGTGACATGCGATACAGGCATCAACCATGTTATTGTGTGCCTGAATTTGAACACCGACTTCCTCAGCACCATGAATCTGGTTGTAAATACCGATAAAGCTCTTGGCATAGGGTTCGAATCCTTCGCCTTTCATGTGCGGTTTGGTTGGCTGTGCTGTTATCATGCTAAACAGAGTCTCTGAAAGCGTAGGGTCAAGTTGACCTTGTTCTAACGAGTTTTTCCGATTCGTGGCCTCCTCCTGTATGTCGCGCATGATTTGCGCGAGTTCACTAGGCTGATCAAGTTTTGGCGTCCAATTTTGTTTTGGCGTCATTTCTTGCTCAGGTTCACCGCAACTAGCGAGGATAACGAGCCCTAGGATAAATAAAAGCGTTAGAATCTTACGCATCGGCAGAACGTTCTATTTTCACTCCTTTAGCCTTGAACATGTATTCTGCTACAGGCTCAGTTATGGCGTCAATTTCTTCTTGGCTTGCCCCACGATCTTCGGCATAATGACGCAACTGAGCCACTGTTGTAGTGTCCCAATAAATATATCCGTACATCACCATGTTTTGACCTTGGCTGTTCGTAGGTAGTAGGAATTCGTAGTCGTAATCCACGAAAAGATTATTGTTTGAGTCAATGGCAGTGCTCATCCAACATCCTTTAGCAGCACAAACTTGGGTAATAGGGCCAGCCACGGTTGCCCAAGCAGTATCTTCTCTAGAAGTAGCGAAGTTTGAAACTAACTCAAAGGCAGAAAAAGCATTCTCAACAGAGAATGTGCTGTCGCCAAAATTGTAATATTCATTAGCCACAGTTTTTTGCGCATCTTGCGAGTTATCGCCATTATTATTAGCACTTTGACATGAAAAAAGTGAAAATGCTACAAGGCTTGCAATAATAGGTTGCTTCATGGTAAATGGGTATATGTTAATTCTTTCAATAGGCCTCTAATTACATATGCATTCGGACTATTTCGTGCTACAAATTTAGTACATTTGTACTCCCAAAATAGCAGTGCATGAAAATAGAATTGACCACACATAGCCGCATAGGCTCAATTGATTTTTCAAACCTTCCATTTGGAAAACACTTGTCGGATCATATGTTGGTGTGTCACTTCAAAAATGGCCAATGGTTCGAGCCGGAGATTCGTCCATATGGACAGTTAGATTTTTCATACGGATTGCATGCGCTACATTATGGTCAAGCAGCCTTTGAAGGATTGAAGGCATACCGCAAAGAAGACGGTACGATCAGCATATTCCGTCCACTAGATAACTTTGCGAGATTGAATAAGAGTGCCGAGCGTCTCTTGATGCCTCAGGTTCCCAAAAGTATCTTTATGGATGGGTTGAAGAAGCTCTTAGAAATTGATGCACAATGGGTGCCGTCGGCGGAAGATCATAGCTTATATATCCGCCCCTTCTTATTCGCGTCTTCTGAATTCATTGCCGCACGTCAAAGTGATGATTACACCTTTTGTATCCTTACTTGTCCAGTAGGACCGTATTACCGCGGTACAGTCAAGGTTAAGATTGAGCAAGAATATACTCGTGCTACCGGCGGTGGTATTGGATTTACAAAGGCTGCAGGAAATTACGGTGGTTCGTTCTATCCTACTGCACAAGCGGTAAAAGAGGGATATAATCAAGTTATTTGGACGGATCACCGCGACCATCAGTACATTGAGGAGAGTGGAACCATGAACCTTATGTTGCTCGTTGGTGATACCTTTTTGACACCACCTTTAACGGATCGTATTTTAGCTGGCGTCACCAGACGTTCGATTATAGCTTTGATTAAGGAGAAAGGTTGGAAGATTGAAGAACGTCCTATTAGGGTTGATGAGGTCGTTGAGGCAGCAAAAACCGGAGCATTGAAAGAAGCTTTTGGGATGGGTACTGCAGCAGTGGTAAGTCAAATCGATACCATCGGCCACCAAGGGACAAATCACTCTGTTCCTACACCCACGGATGGCAAGGCGATGGAGATCAAGAAAATGTTGAATGACATCCGAACCGGGTTAGTCGAAGATACCCACGGATGGATGATGGATGTACAGATCGCGGAACCCGCATAAGTATCCTCCGCAGCTACCATTTATTGGAAATAAGGTTCAAGCATGTGCACGAGTGCCGCCGTGTCGAGACCAACTACACTGTTATAATTCCCTTCAATTCGTTTGATGTAGGCCTGGCCGATCCATTCTTGGATGCCATATGCCCCAGCTTTATCAAAAGGTTTGTAGGCCTCAATGTAATGATCCATGGCCCATTGAGGGATAGTATGGAAGTCAACCATTACGGTGCTGACAACACTGCTCAAGGGTATGGGGTTGTCGGGATTGATTAGGGTCATGCTGCTATGAACTTCATGCGTTGTGCCGCTCAAGTCCTTCAGCATTTCTTTCGCGGCATCGGCATCGGCAGCTTTTCCAAATCTGCGGTCGCCTTGCCAAACTTCAGTATCACTTGTCAAACCCAGTTGTCCTTTCTGAAGCAGGGGAAGTAGGGCTTCCGCTTTGAGTTCGCTAATAAAAGTTGCTGTTTCCGCCGGGCTGAGGTGCGCAGGTGCTGTTTCATCTAAATCCAATGGAAGGGTAGTGAAGGAAAGGCCCAAATCTTTTAGGAATTGTGCACGGCGAGGGCTCTGTGATCCTAGGACCAGTTCTTTTGAAAGCTTCATCACCAAGTACGGTCTTCTTTACGGCCCCATTTGCCGTGAATCTTGAGCAATTGTTCCAATACATCGCGAACACATCCCCGGCCGCCGTTCACAGGACTTACGTAATCAGCAATGGCTTTAATTTCGGGTGCTGCATCTTGCGGACAGCATGCCAAACCACAAACTTCCATGACATCGTAATCAGGAAGATCATCGCCCATATATAGGATTTCCTCATTGCTGAGGTCGTAGCACATTTTAAGGTCTTCGTAAGCTTCCATCTTGTGCGAAGCACGCATGTAGATGTCTTTGATACCAATCCCTTGCAGGCGCTCTTTCACATCAGGAGACGTTCCTCCAGTGATGATGGCCATACGAATACCATTGCGAACCGCTAATTGTAGCGCATACCCATCCTTACTGTGCATTTTACGGACTGGTTCGGCTCCCGGGATGAGCAAGATCTCTGCATTCGTTAATACCCCATCAACGTCAAGGACCACTGTGGTGATGTCCTTGAATTTCTCTTTGTAATTCATCAGGCCTTGTGTTTTGAAATGCTTTCGCTTAATAAGGTGTAAAGTTGCTTAACTTCTGGATTACTAATTCTTTCCAAGTGAGCTTCGATTGTTTGCTTGTCGCCGCGTGCTGCCGGTCCGGTTTGTGCCGCCTTAGGTCCCATGGCGATAGCTTTATCGGGTCCTTGCTTCATAATAGTAAACAAGGTTTCCACTGGCAGGTTATGCTCCTTGGCGTGCGCAAATGCTAAAGTATAGAGATGGTTGGTGAAGTTGTTTATCATCACTGCGCTCACATGCAGATGGTTTCGCCCCGCGCTGCTGACCTCATAAGTTAGCGGCGAAAGTGCTTTTGCGATATTCGTCAAGATGGCCAGGTCTTCGAAGGAGTGTGCTTCTAGTAGAAAGGGAACTTGGGCCCAATTCACTTCTGCACCCTTCGTAAAACTATAGAGCGGATAGAGCACTCCACTTCTCGGCGTATTACACATTGGCAACGCACCAGCAGTATGCACGATCAATAAATGCTGAGGTAGAGCAGCACATACTTCTACGGTGGCATCATCAGGAACACATACGATGATAACCTCGGCGGTAGTGGGAATATCCAACGCACGACCGTGGGTGGTGATTTGAAAGAAATTTTGCAGACCACCTGCGAGATGTTGTCCCAAGTTTCCTTGCCCGACAACAGCGATATGTGGACCTCTCTCGGCCATTATTTGCGTTCTCGTTTTACGCGCTGCGCAATGGCGATACCAGTTCCGACCGCTATCAAGATGGAACCCAACCACAAGAGATTGATCCAAGGGAAAACTTCGGCTTTGACCAAAATAAAAGGTACTTCAGCTTCGGTGTGTTCGCTTACGATGATGACGGGTTTGTTGGTGTCATAGTTGATGCGATCAAAGCGAAATTTCAAGCCTAGTTCCTTGATTTCAGCATCAACGTGTTGCGCTTGGTTGCCCTGAACCGCATATACTGGCATCACTTTGTATACGCTATCTTCTAATGTGGTGATGGTCAATCCTGCACCCAATACGGCATATTCAAGTTCGCTTCCAGCATTTGGTGCATCGACGACTAGGGTGTCCAATTCTAATTGATACTTCCCATACAAGAAGTGTGTATCGCCAATCTTTAACTCGAGTTCAAATTCATTTTTCCATTCCTCTGTACCGCGTTCCTCTTCAGTGCGTAAGTCGGCGTAGGTTACGTGGGTATAGATATCCTTGGTGAGGGTATGTCTAGTGCTTGGCTCTGCAACATTGCCCATGCGCTCGTTGAGCTGAATGCGTGGACTGAGGTTAAACGTCGCTTGTAGCTTTCCATCAATTTCCTCGAAGAACTTCAGCTCGTAATTGATGTAATAGCCTTCTTCATTTTGCCCGGACCAGGTGGCCCAATATTTGCCCATCTCAACAGTGTCGCCGAGCGATAATAAGAGGTTTTCATTGGCCGGGAAATCTTCGTGAATGAAGGTTCTGTTTTGAGAAATGATGTCCTTGTTGGCATTGCTGACCAAGGCACCGGCAATCAATAGCCCAAAACCTGTGTGTGCCACAGCGGCGCCTGCGAAGTTCCATCGTCCTTTACCCCAGCGAATCCAAAACTCAAGGTTAGCGATCACTGCATAATAGCTAGTCCACATCAGTGTAATATACATTGGGTTCCACATTTCCAGTGCCCAAGCGCTTAAACCGGTAAGAATGGTGGTTGCTGCGAGGGTGGTGATTTGACGCTGGAAGAACAGCTTGGTTGAGGTTTGGCGGTAAGAAAGGAATTGGCCTGCGCCTATTAATAGTGTGATGATGATCGCGAACGGCACCTGAATGGCATTGTAGTGCGTGATAGGGTCGTTCAATACCTTGTTTTCATCGTAGATGTGAATCAAGCCCTCTGGGCCGAACAGTTTATTGAAAACAGGGTAGGATGTGCTTAGGGTAATCTGCAAACCGCTGATTAACAGTACTAATGCACCAATAAACATCCAGAATTCACGGCTGTCCATGCGGTCTTCTTGTTCTTTTTTAGGCAGGCCGCGGTATCGAGCGAGGAAAAGTCCTAGGCTACCAACAGTGAAGAACAGGAGGTAAATTAATAATTGGCCACTCAACCCTAAATCCACGAAAGCATGTACCGAGCTATCTCCCAAAATCCCTGAACGGGTGAGGAAAGTAGAATATAAGACCAGCAAGAATGTGATGATTAAAAGAAATAATACGGATGGCATTACACCCCCTTTGTTGCGTTGGATGAGCAGTAGGTGCGTACCAGCAGCCATGGTGAGCCACGGCACCAATGAGGTGTTTTCTACTGGGTCCCAAGCCCAGAAGCCGCCGAAGCTCAATGCCTCATAGGCCCAAGCACCCCCCATTAAGATGCCCACTCCTAAAATACCGACAGAGAATACACTCCATTTCAAAGCGCTTGAAATCCAAGAAGTATAGTCTTTGCGCAACAGTCCAGCGATAGCGTAGCTAAAGGGAATCAGGGTAGAGGCAAAGCCTAAGAATAGTGTAGGCGGGTGGATGGTCATCCAATAGTTCTGAAGCAATGGATTCAACCCGGAGCCGTCCATGAAATTTGGGAAGCGGGTAAGGTAATCCTCGAATTGAGTCCAAGGCAGACCTAGGTTTTCAGGAAGTTCACGTACTAGGTTGAAAGGACTGTAGCCTATCTGGTAATCGCCAATCCAAATGCCCAAGATCATGCTTACTAAGAAAGCTTGGACGGCGGCAAATACACCAACTACTGGACCTTCAAAGTTCTTCGCGGTGTAGGTGAGGATCCATCCTAAAATGGCATTCCAGAACATCCACAGAAGGAAGGAACCTTCTTGACCTTCCCAGAACGCGGAGAACAAATAGCGAGGCGGCAGGTCTAATGAGGTGTGTTTCCATACATAGTCAAACTCGAAGTAGTGCTTGGCCATGATGAAAAACAGGGTGCCAATAAGTCCGAAAAGGGTTATTGCATGTACTCGGAAGGCTAGGCGGCCGAGGGTTTTCCAACCATCGCCTCTGCTGTAATAAGCGAAGGTGGATAGTAGTGCGAATACAAATGAAAAGGCCGTTAGACCCCGTCCGAGTTCAGCGGCCCAGAAATGTTCTCCAATGTAGTTCATAGGACTATTTGTAGATTTTATCCGAATCCACCTCGTTTTGTTCGTTGTATTTCGATGGACACTTCATCAAAATGTCGGTAGCAACAAAGGCGGAGTCGGTGGCGTATCCGGTCATGGTAATTTCCTCGGAACGCTCGAAATCTTGAGGTTTCGGTTGGTTGTAAACCACGGTACTCGTATTCCCTTTTTTGTCTTTAGCAGTAAAAGTGAGGGTTACAGTCTTGGGGTCGAAGCTCATCGGCTCCTCAAGGTTGAGGTAACCGATGACCGTAGTGGTTTCTTCTTGCTTTAAGCTGGCGTCCGCGAAACTGCTATAGGTAGCACTATTACCCAGGTTAACAAGTGTGAAGCCGATGAGTACTGCAATGGCAATGATTATGGCAATCTGGCTATTTTTCATTTTCCAGTTTTGTGATTTTACGGTCCAATTGGATCAAGTACAACGCCAAACCCACAAAAATGATTGCGATGACCGCCACCACTACATAAATCTTACCATTGCTGTACATAGGGTTATCATTTTGTGCCCATCCCATCAATGGCAAGCACATCGCTAGAAACGGTAAGAATTTTCTCATTCTTGAAGAACTTTTAACCTATAACGCAAAGAAGCGATCCAGGTTCCCAGAAAAATCCAGCCTAGTACGGCTGGGTAGAAGACCATGCGCAGTCCGTTGTCTAAATCATAACTGTTGAATCCTGGATTTCCGCCGTTGCCCGGGTGCAGGCTGTCGGTCATACGGGGGAGGATTCCGATAAAAACAATCATCATCACTAAGGCGAAGATGTTGTAGACGGCTGAAATTCTCGCCTTTTTCCGGGCATCGTCCATAGAGTTGCGTAACACGAAGTAGGCGAGGTAAATGAGGATGGTTATCGCCGTGCCGTTGAGTTTCGGGTCATTGGTCCACCAAGCACCCCACGTAAACTTGGCCCAAAACATTCCAGTGAAAAGCCCCATGAAGGAGAAGAACATACCCATCTCGGCCAGACTGATGCTTCGGCGGTCTTTGGCCAAATCTTCAGTGCTTAGGAAACGAATGGCGTTCCAAAAACTCGCCGCCATCATGGCCACCATGGCGAACCACATGCTGACGTGATAAAACAGATTGCGAATGCTTTCTTCGATGATAGGGAGATCGGGCACCTTGGTCAACAACCCATAAATCAAACTATACGCTACTAATAGCAACCCCAATACCTTGTAAATACTTCCTTTCATGTGCTATTTTAATCTTGCCAAAGATACGGAAAGAGTAGGTAGGCTAGGAGGCCTATTCCTATATCTAAAGCAACTAATATTCCCAATAAATTGGTGGCATCGGTGAGGGTCACACCTACAATGGCTTGCAGGTTTACAGTGCTGGTCAGTTGAACTACGGGGAAGAGTAGAGGGATGGCTAAAATTGCTCCCAATGTGGCATTGCCTCTGGTGCGGTGTGCAATGCCGCTGGTCAAAGTCAAGACAACGCTAAATCCTGTAGCTCCCAGTATGAGCCCAATAAAAAATAAAGCGGTGTTATAAACAGGGTTGCCAAAGAAAACGCTGAAAAGAGCCCAAGTGGCCATGCTCAGGAAAATCATGTACGCCACATTGAACAACATCTTGGCAATAATGGTGTGCTTGGCATTGGCGATTGTTTGGTAGTAATAGAAGTAAAGCCCGCTCTCAAACTCGAAGCTTCGAGAAGATAATTGAACTGATCCAAAAAATACGACTACCCAAAGCAGGGTGTTCCATACCGAACCAGAAGGTGTCCTGCCGCTCAACAAATAAATGAGGTAGGATACGCCGAGCAAGTATAAGCCTAGCGAAAAAAGCACATTACTATTTCTCACCTCTTGGCGGAAAAAACGAACCAGCAAGAGCATAATTTTTTGCATTTCACAAAATTACATCAAACTATTCCAGCACCTTTTATGTTTATCAGAAAAACCCTGGATATGAAACAAATTTTATCTCTTTTGTCGTTGATGTTTTTCTTCTCTTGCGGCAGAGATGCTCAAGTTGCTTCTTCAAATGCCATAGCTATGGGCATTCCGTCCATTGATTTCTACAGCCTCAAGACAAAAACTATTTCCGGAGATCTCTTTACTTTTTCTTCATTAAAAGGAAAGCGCGTACTGATAGTCAATACCGCTTCTAGGTGCGGATACACTCCACAGTATAAGGATTTAGAACAATTATATCGAATTTATGGTGGGGACAATTTTACTATAATTGGTTTTCCTTCGAATGATTTTGCATGGGAGGAGCCAGGTTCAGATCAGGAAATAGCAGCTTTTTGTAAGTCTAGATATGATGTAACATTCCCAATGATGACCAAAGTAAAAACAAGCGGGAGTGGCGGGCATGAAGTCTATCAATGGTTGTGTAACTTGGAAAAGAATGGCGTGGCTAATGCTAGGGTAAGCTGGAACTTCAATAAGTTTTTGATTGATGAAAATGGACGCTGGGTGGCACATTTCCCATCTTCAACAAGTCCAATGAGCATGGAAATCACGACCTTTGCTTCAGGAAAGTAAAGACTATGAAACTTGATATTCTTGCTTTCGGTGCCCACCCCGACGATGTCGAGTTAGGCGCTGGAGGTATTCTAGCTACACATGCTGCCTCTGGCAAGAAAGTAGGTATTGTTGATTTGACGCGTGGTGAAATGGGTTCTCGTGGTACTCCGGAGTTACGCGATGCAGAAGCTTTAGAGGCAGCTCAAATCCTAGGGTGCGCTGCTAGAGAAAACTTGTGTATGTCCGATGGCCAGGTTAGTTATGATTTTGAATCACAATTGTTAGTGGCAAAAATCGTACGAAAATATCAGCCCGATATTGTGCTGATGAATGCTCCAACAGATCGCCATCCTGATCATGGCAGGGCTTCTCGCTTGGTTGAAGAAGCTTGTTTTATTAGCGGTTTACATAAAATTGAATTGGATGACAATGAAAAAAAATTAGCTCCTTGGCGTCCAAAAACTATGTATAAATACCTACAGTTTTATAACCTTAATCCCGATTTAATTGTAGATATATCCGCTGGATTTGAGCAAAAAATAACCAGTATCAAAGCGCATACAAGCCAGTTTTATGATCCCAATAGTAATGAGCCAGAAACAGTCATTGCGAGCAAGGAATTTTTGGACAGTGTAGTGGCACGTGCACAGGATTGGGGCCGAATTATTGGCGCTACCTATGCAGAGCCGCTAATCACAGTAAGACACATTGGGGTAAAAGATTTGACAGCGTTGAAATAAAAATTGGTTGTCTCGATTAAAATGCATAAAATTTCTTTAAAATTTCGTGTATTTTGGTTGTTTACTTTTTAACTAAAACACAAGTTATTTATGAAGCCAAAGGCAGTAGTTAACTACATCCGCGAAAACCAAAACAATAACAAAACTTTGAAGTCTTTATTTGCTTCTCAATTCTTGGGGAAATTTTCTGATGATGAATTGGCAGGCTTGTCTCGCTCGATTGAAAAAGAATCTGTTCGTCGCCAGCAGGCTGTTGTTGATGAGAAAATTGCCTACCTGCAATCTTTAGGTTATACAGTGAAGAAATAATTCACTAGGTAAAAATTAAAAAAAAAACCGCGCTTTTGGCGCGGTTTTTTTGTGCATTAAAGTCGTTGTTAATCTCTGCTGTTCAGTAATGAAATGTAGTAAGCTAGCTGAGCCATTGAGGCCAAGGCTGCTACAAGGTAGGTGCGTGCTGCCCAGTTCAAAGCATCCGCTGCCTTTTCGTGTTCCATGGTATTGATAGTTCCCGTAGAGGTCAACCAATTCAATGCGCGATTAGAAGCGTCGTATTCCACAGGCAATGTGACTAAGGTGAGGGCCGTTATGATTGTTTGTAAAACGATTAATACCCAAATGATGGTATCAAGGCTGACAAGGTTCAACATTAGGTTCCCTAGGAACATACTCAATATAACGATGTTCATTATGCGACCGCTCGCGCTGGCAAGGGGAACGAGTTTAGATCTCATATCCAACCATTGGTAACTCACGGCGTGCTGTACGGCATGACCTACTTCGTGGGCAGCTACAGCCGCGGCGCTCACACTGCGTCCACCGTAGACTTCGGGGCTGAGGTTGACGGTTTTGTCTATGGGGTTGTAGTGATCGGTCAGCTTTCCAGGCACGCTTTGGATGCGCACGTCTGTGATGTTGTGATCGTCCAGCATTTTCTGGGCAATCTCTGCTCCGCTAAAGCCATTACTCAAGGCTTCTTGCGAATATTTATTGAATTTCAATTTCAAGCGTTGTTGCACAACAAAGCCTAAAACCACAAAAAGAATAATAAGTACAAACATTTTGGTGTTATAAAGTTGTTTGGATTCAAATAAACAAAATTTATGCCTCTGCGCATCATAATGTAACTTTGGCAGGTAGCCCGAGAACTCATGACAAAACGCCCTCTTATTTTAGTGACAAACGATGATAGTGTTGTAGCACCAGGCATTAAAACTTTGGTGGAGATTGCCAATGAATTTGGCGAAGTCTTCGTGGTGGCGCCTGATGGGCCGCAAAGTGGAAAGGGCCATGCCATTACCCTAGATCAGAGCCTCAGATGCAACGAAGTGCCCAGTGAAGGGCCTCAGAAAGAGTACAAAGTCAGCGGTACGCCCGCAGATTGTGTAAAGTTAGCCATCAATGTGGTGCTGCCGCGCCGACCAGATTTGATTTTAAGTGGGATTAACCACGGGTCGAATGCTTCGGTGAATGTAATCTACTCAGGGACCATGAGTGCAGCTGTTGAAGGCGCTTTGGAACGTATTGACAGTATTGGATTTAGTTTGGATGAATTTCCGTGGGCGGCTTCTATGGAGGCGGCAAAGCCCTACGTACGGACCGTCATCGCAAATGTGTTGAAAAATGGACTGCCGAGCGGGGTTTGTTTGAATGTGAATATTCCCGCCAATGATTTGGTGCCCTACAAAGGATTGAAGGTATGTCGTCAGGCTATAGGAAATTGGGTAGAGGAGTTCGACTCGAGAATAGATCCATACGGACGTCCTTATTACTGGCTGACGGGTAAATACGAACTATATGATCAAGGTAGCGATACGGATATTGCCGCATTGAGAGACGGCTATGTAAGCGTAGTACCTGTGAGTATCGATTTGACGGCTCACGAAACCATCGCATCCCTAAACCAGTGGAATTTTGAGAATAAATAAAAAGAAAATTGACCAATTCATTGGGTTCATCGTAGGATTGGGTGCACCCGTATTTTCCATTGCCATCGCCTTAGAGACGTTTCCAGTACTTCGGGATATAGGCGATACAGCAAATCCCGCATGGCGCCTAATTGTTATGCGTGCCATTTCCTTTGGCGTGGTTATAAATGCAGCATTGTTTTTTGCAGCGATGATTTGGGAGCGTGAACAGGTTGCAAGAGGAGTATTATTCTCCTGTATTCCCGGCTTGATTGCCGTAATTTATTTTCAATTCATCGTCTAATGAAAATCTATTGGATTGCAGGCGAGCCTTCCGGGGATGTGCAGGCGGCAGCGGTTGCTGAAGCCTTACAAGCTCGTCAACCATCCATAGAACAGCGCGGATGGGGAGGCCCTCAGCTCAAGGCTTCAGGCATTACCTTAGATCGCGACATATGCTCAAAGCCGTTCATGGGCTTTGTAGAAGTCGTCTCACGCGCAAGAACTATCGCTAGACGATTTTCGGATTGCAAACATGATGTAATGGCTTTTCAACCGGACGTGTTGGTCTTGGTAGATTATCCGGGATTCAACTTGAGGATGGCGGCTTGGGCTAAATCCCAAGGAATACGGGTGGCTTACTTTATCCCGCCCAAGATCTGGGCTTGGAAAGAGAGGCGTATTGAAAAACTTCGTCAATATTGCGATGCCATTTTCAGCATTCTTCCTTTTGAACAAGCATGGTATAAAGCGCGAGGACTAGATATTACCTACGTGGGCAATCCATTGGCCTATAAATACAAGGATAAAGTAGCTGCTGGGACAAGATTCGTGGCGCTCCTTCCAGGTTCAAGAAAACAAGAGATCAAGCGACACTTGCCAGTCTTCTATCATTTTGCGCGATTACATCCAGCAATAAAATTCAAGGTTATTCGACCGGCTATTACCGAGAAATTCTGGCCAACAATAAAGGTGCCTGAGAACGTAGAAATATATACCGGTCCCATAGAAGAGGGATTAAATGAAGCTATATTTGCCGCCACTTGCAGTGGAACGGCATCTTTGGAGGTGGCCTTGCTTAAAGTGCCCCAAGTGGTGGTATATAAGGCTAATTCAATTTCATTGCGTATTGCAAAAGTATTCGTGAAGGTCAAGTATTTCTCTCTGCCAAATCTTATCCTTAACCGCCCAGCGATTACCGAGCTTTTGCAAAAGGAGGTCACGCCCAAACGCATTTCTACTTTATATGTCGAATCCATCAGAGCAGCAAGTGCAGTTCCATATTACGAGGAGTTGGTGTCGGCGTTAGATGATTACAGCCCCGGTGATAAAACCGCGGAAGAACTCATTGACCTTGTATCTTCGCATCAATGAGAAAATTAATTATCCTTTTTCTATTCGCCCAGCTAAATGTTCAGGCACAAGAAATTCTAGAGGAAGCCAGAATGAGCGGCCCAAGAGTATTTTTGTTTGCGGAAGACTTTTATTCCCGCGCACAAATTAAGGTGAAGGAGGGAGCTTACCTCTTGAAAGGATACAATAAAGATTCCACTTACGTGCGCCAGTACGGTCCGGATGATGTACACCCACTCTACACTTTTCGCGCGGAACTTATGATCAACCGAACAGAGTTTGATTCCATTACTTTTTATTCGAACGACACTATTGTTTTGCGCGTGCTGCGTGGCGGCGAATGGACAGAAGAGCGACCCTATATAGGTGAGTTGACCCTTCGCAATAACCTTATTTATATTGATGCTATCGCTCGTTGTTCTATGGAGGACTATTTGGCCGGTGCGGTAGAAGCTGAAGGTGGTTTGACCGGTCGCGGCAGTTATTTGCAGGCGCAGGCTGTTCTGGCCCGTACTTGGCTGATGAGCAATGAGAAAAAGCATATCAAAGACGGGTTTCATGTGAAGGACGACCAAAGTTCTCAGGCTTTTAAGGGTGTTGCCCACGGCGCCTATGCGGACGAAGTGATGAAGGCTGTTCTGAGCGTTCAGGATACGGTAGCGCTGCACGATGGAAGGCCCATCATGGGGTTTTATCATAGCAATTCAGGCGGCCAGACGTTATTACCGCAAGAGGTATGGTCGCAAGCCCTTCCGTACTGCCGCAAGGTGGTGGATCCATTTTCATTGAAGGGCTCAAAAGTTAATTGGACCCAAACCCATACCTGGGAAGAGTGGAACGGCTACTGGACGCGCAGTTATGTGGATTTTAGCAAAGATGAGTGGGGCCAATTCTTTCAAAATCTCCCCAGCGACCGACTGTCGCATTGGACCTTTGGGGAAGAAAAACACAAGCTGGAAACCGTACGACGTGCGCTTAAATGGCGTAGTACATTCGTACAATGTGAAGCCACAGAGGTGGGGGTAATTGTAACCGGAAAGGGTTTTGGACACGGCGTAGGGATGGCGCAACAGGGCGCGATGCATATGGCAGCTTCAGGATTTACTTGGCAAGAAATTCTGGATTTCTACTTCAAGGACCTCACTTACGATTTGGTGAATAACCCATAATTATCCACAAAACTTTCTTTTATGCTTTTGATAGGCCAATTTTTATAAATGCCACTCTCTATCTCGTATTCATTTTACTGATGGCCTAAGGGCTATTATTGGGTGCGTAGGAAGGTCAATCTTTCTGTAACCGCCTGTACAGGCACGCGTTCGAAGGTGCCGTTATAGAAGAGATGGATGCTGCCCGTTTCCTCACTAATAGATAAGGCTAAGGCGTCGGTGCGCTCGGAAATCCCTGCGGCAGCGCGGTGGCGCAATCCGAACTGGGAAGGAAGCTCGCTGCTCTCGCTCAAAGGGAGGATGGATCCTGCGGATACCACGGTGTTTCCGGAGATGATGGTCGCACCGTCGTGTAATGGTGAGTTTTTGAAAAATATGCTTTCAAGCAGGATGCGGCTCAAGGTAGCATTGAGTTCATGACCTGTTCCGGCGAATGCTCCCAAGGGATCTTTGCGTTCAATTACAAGGAGGGCACCTATTTTATGGTCGGCCAATTGTCCCGTGGCGGCAGCAATGGCTTCAATGCTCAAGATATGGGTTTGATCAGATTTGCCCACTTTGAATAGCCCTTTCCAGCCTTGGCGGCGTGTATAGGTGGCGGATCCCACGACCAGGAGGAATTTTCGGATTTCCTGTTGAAAGACAATGACCAAAATGATCAATCCGACGCCCATAAAGGAGCCGAGAATTTCGCTCAGGAGGTTCATCTCCAAGACTTGGACCAAGCTGTATAGTAAGTAGATGGCCACCATACCAATAAGAATGCGAATGGCCGCCGTGCCTTTTAATAGACGGTAGACTTGATACAGCAAGAATGCTGCGATCATGATGTCGAGGGCATCGAGGACCTCAAAATTTAACGCTCCCATAATGGCAATAAATGTGGTACTCCTTCCGGATAAAGGTGGATGAACAAGGTAATGGTTTCTATGGCTTCTTCCACATCGTGCACGCGCAGGATCTGAGATCCCCCTACTAATGCGGCCATGTGCAAAGCGGTAGTTCCGTTGAGGCTATGCTCAGCATCACTGTTTAGGGCATTGTAAATCATGCTTTTACGGGAGATGCCGGTGAGAATTGGTCGACCCAACAATTGAAAAGCATGCAACTCGCGCAGTAACTGGTAGTTATGCTCCAAGGTCTTGCCAAAACCAAATCCTACGTCAACAATCGTGTCGTGAATGCCCATCGCATGCAACTTTGGCAACTGCTCCGAGAAGAACTTCACAATATCCTGGGTCACATGATTGTAAGTCGGATTATTTTGCATGTCCTGTGGCGTGCCTTGAATGTGCATCATGATATATGGACAGCGATGTGCAGCTACGACCTCGTACATCTTAGGATCCAACTTCCCACCACTGATATCATTAATTATGTGCGCCCCAGCATCCAATGCTTTCTGCGCAACATTACTACGAAAGGTGTCGATGGAAATAAAGGTCCCAGGAAACTCCGCCATCACCGCTTGCACGGACGAAAGAACGGCTTTTAAACGCGCCCACTCCTCATCTTCTGTGACGTGGTCGGCGCCCGGACGAGAACTATAGGCGCCTAAATCCAAAATGCGGGCACCCTCTTCCAACATCTTACGCGCTTTGGCGGCCGCAGCTTCAGTAGTACCAGCGCGGCTTCCCGCATAAAATGAATCTGGGGTACAGTTGATGATTCCCATCACCCAGGGTGTGGATATCGTGTGAATTGTCCCTTGCACATTGAGCATGAATTCCGTCATTGTTCTCGTATCTTCGTTGGTAATGCAAAGTTAAGTAATGAATACAGCTGAACAATTCGATGCCGTCCTAGATAAATGCCACGGCTTATTTGAGAAAAAAGGAAAGGATTACGGAACCGCATGGCGTATCCTGCGCTTGGCTTCCCTCACGGATCAAATTTTTATCAAAGCTCAGCGCCTCCGCAGCATAGAAGAGAAAGGAACCCAAAAAGTAGATGACCCGTTGGAGGACGAGTTCATCGGGATTTTGAATTACAGCATTATGGCCTTGATTCAACTCGAGCGTGGGGCGGCAGAGCAGCCAGACATGAGCTGGGAAGAGGCCAGCGCGGCGTATTTGGCCAAGGCGAACGAGGCGAAAGAGCTGATGTTGCGTAAGAACCATGATTACGGTGAGGCATGGCGCGATATGCGTGTATCTAGCTTCACAGACTTGATCATTCAAAAGCTGTTGCGTGTGAAACAAATTGAAGATAACCAAGGCAAGACCTTGATCAGTGAAGGCCTTGAGGCCAACTACCTCGATATGGTCAACTACAGCGTATTTGCGCTGATTATGTTTATGGAACGCGGAAAATAATAGGACCATGATCAAACACATTCTCATTCCCGTTATTCAATTTCTCGTTGGCGGACTGTTTATTTTTTCAGGTTTAGTGAAGATGAACGATCCAGTTGGGTTCTCTTTCAAGCTCGAAGAATATTTCAGTGAATCGGTCTTGAACATCCCGTTTTTGGAGCCTTTAGCGCTACCATTGGCCATTCTGTTGGTCATTGTTGAGGTTCTGCTCGGGGCAGATTTATTGATGGGCATCAAGCGTCGTTGGACCATGGTGCTGCTCTCCGGGATGATCGGTTTCTTCACATTCTTGACCTTTTGGAGTGCCTATTTCAACCAAGTGACAGACTGTGGTTGCTTTGGCGATGCCATTCCACTGACTCCATGGGAGAGTTTCTACAAGGATGTGGTTTTGAGTGTACTCATAGTGCTATTATGGTGGGGTGAGAAGAGCCAGATTGATTTCTTCCCGAAAGCTGTGGTGCGCTTCTTGGCACTAGCCATTTTGTTCGGATGTATTGGGTTTACCTACCATGTGATGAATCACCTTCCAGTGAAGGATTTCCGTCCATATGCGGTGGGAGAGAGCATCATTGAGGGTATGAAACCTGCGGAGGAATTGGGCCTAGAGCCACCACAATATGAAGTCATCTACACCATGGTACAAGAGGATGGCACGCGCACGGAGATTACCTCTAAGCAATATGTCGACGAGAAGTGGTGGGAGAAGACGCAGTGGACCATGCTTTCAGAGTTGAGCAAGACCATCAAGGTAAGCGAGGGATACGAGCCGCCCGTACATGATTTTAGCCTGATGTCCGACTACGGCGATATCACCGATAGCGTTCTGGCGCTGGATGAGGTGTGGTTACTCGTGGCCTATAACGTTAAGAAGACGCATGCGGAAGGATGGGAGAAGGTGGTGCCGAAATTAGCCCAATTACAACAAGACAACATCTCACACGTGGTACTAAGCGCTTCTATGCCCGAGGAGTTGCAAGATTTTGGTCTCCAACCACAGACGGCATTTGCCTTTACTGACGAAACAACCTTGAAAACGATGGTGCGATCTAATCCAGGATGGGTGGTCCTCCAGCGCGGCACGGTCAGTGCCAAATACCATTATAACGATACTCCGAATTGATTCGGTTCGCCCTTCAAAAAATCGCCCTCGCCGTGCTTACCCTTTGGGGTGTAGCGACATTGGTTTTTTTATTGTTTACTCTGGTACCTGGTGACCCTGCGCAAATGATGTTGGGCAAGCGCGACGATCCTGAAGCGCTGGCAGCCGTGCGCGCGAAATACGGGCTAGACCAGCCGTTGAGTGTGCAATATGTGCAGTATTTGGGCCGTATCTCACCCGTTAACTTCAGCGGGAAAGGCACACTTTTCAAGGCCCCGGATTTTGGCGAGAGCTTTCAACGTAAAGGTCAAAAAGTCAGTGCATTGATAGGACAGACCTTCCCCAATACCGCCTTGCTGGCACTTACCTCCATAGGCTTTGCGGTATTAGTAGGCGGGGTGCTTGGCGCCATTGTGGCCTATAGGGAAGGAACCAAATTGGACCAAATCCTTACTACCTTCAGCGTTCTAGGAATGAGTTTGCCGTCCTTTTTTACCGCCGTGCTCTTTGCTTGGATCTTTGCCTACCTGCTTGGGCCTTGGACGGGATTAAACCTAACGGGCTCTCTATATGCGGTAGACGATTATACCGGTGAGCGCTACTTGCAACTTAAGAACCTTATTCTACCGGCCTTGACCCTAGGTATTCGTCCCATCGGCGTAGTCCTACAACTAACCCGCAATAGTGTTCTTCGAGTCGCCCAGCAAGATTTTGTGCGTACTGCACGAGCCAAAGGCCTCAAGGAAGGCCAAGTGTTTTTTCGACACATCTTGCCGGTTGCCTCAAATCCCATAATTACCACCATTAGTGGATGGTTTGCTTCCCTCTTAGCTGGAGCAGTTTTTGTAGAAATTATTTTTGGTTGGAATGGCATGGGAAAATTGCTCGTGGAAGCATTAAATACTCGAGATTTGCCAATAACAATGGGATGCGTCATGGCCATCGCCGCCATCTTCGTTTTCTTAACTACGGTAGTGGATGTGCTCTACGCAGTGCTCGACCCAAGAATACGAGCGGAACTATTTTAATAGCCACAACAACATTAATGAATAATCATGAGAAGAAAGATTGTAGCAGGTAATTGGAAAATGAACACGACGTACAACGAGGCGATGGATTTGGTCGCAGAATTGAAGTCTTCTTTGACGGAAGAGGTCGTAGGAGAAACAGGTGTTATTATCACTCCTCCATCCGTGTTCTTGAGTGATGTAGTGAATGATTTGGTGGATAACCCCTTCATCGCTGTTGCTGCACAGAGTTGCCATGAACTTGACAATGGAGCCTATACCGGTGAGATCAGCGCCCCTATGTTGGCCTCTTTAGATTTGGACGCCGTGATTGTAGGCCACAGCGAGCGCCGTCAGTACTTCGGTGAGACTAACGAGAGCTGTAAAGTGAAAATAGGTCAAGCACTGAACAACGAACTAGCGGCGATCTACTGTATTGGTGAAACCTTGGAAGAACGTAAGAGCGGGAACTTCATGGACGTGATACTCAGTCAATGTGCCGAAGGTTTGGAAGGCTTCTCAGAAGAGGATATGGATAACATCATCTTGGCCTATGAGCCGGTTTGGGCTATTGGAACAGGTGAGACTGCTTCTCCAGAGCAGGCGCAGGAAGTACACGCCGGCATCCGTGCATGGTTGGCAAAGCGTTTTGGTGCACAAGCGGCAGAAGATATTTCGGTATTGTACGGCGGCTCGTGTAAGCCAGGCAATGCAGCAGAATTATTTGCACAGCCAGATATCGACGGTGGTTTGATTGGCGGTGCCTCTTTAAGTGCAGTAGATTTTACAGCCATTGTACAAGCTAGAAGCGAAGCCTAATGTCGGAAACGCCAGTTTACATTGAATTGACCGCAACGGTCGTTCCTTTGGAACCCTTCCGCGATGTGTTTATTGCGCAGCTCGGGAAACTGGGCTTTGATTCTTTCACCGATACGGAGAATGGGTTTCAGGCGTACATTTTAAAAGACCGATTCTCTTCTGAATCCGTTGTCGAGACCCTCCAATGGAATGGCGTTGATATTTCCTGTTCTCTGCAAGAGATCGAGCAAGTGAACTGGAATGCAGAGTGGGAGAAAAACTTTGATCCTATTGATGTGGACGGTCGCGTGTACATCTATGCCCCTTTTCACACTCCGAAACAAGGCTATGAGCACCTCATATTGATTGAGCCAAAGATGTCCTTTGGTACCGGCCATCACCAAACCACCCAAATGATGATTCAGTGGACCTTAGAGTTGCCTAATGAGGGACTACGCGTTCTTGATATGGGCTGTGGCACTGGAATTTTAGGCATACTTGCTGGGATGCGCGGTGCCTCCCACATTGACGGAATCGATATCGATACCTGGTGTGTGGAAAACACCTTGGAAAATACGGAGCGTAATTCCATTGCTATGAGCTGTAAACAGGGCGGAGCGGAAGCCATTAAGGATACTTATGATTTAATTTACGCCAACATCAACCTCAATGTACTCCTTGCAGATATGGACGCCTATGTGGCCGCTTTGGTCGAAGGTGGTACTATACTGTTCAGTGGTTTTTACGAGGAAAATGTGCCTGCCCTTCGCGAACGTGCGGAGGCCGCTGGGTTAACCTACGAGGGTATGAAAGGGAGCGATCACTGGCGCAGTGTTAAAATGAGAAAGTAATGCGAAGAATTGGACTAATTATTGCACTTCTATTTAGCCTGGGGCTTCACGCCCAAAAAGTGGTCCGATTCTCCGAGCTCGAACTCTTCCAAGATGAATTCCTTGAACTCATAGACCTGAATAAAGAGCAAAAGACGCTGTATCAGGATAGCCTATTGCCAAACGCCATGTTAGTGGCTGACGAGTTCGAGGAATTGTGGATAGACCTGAGTAACCAACTTATTCGGAAGCGTCTAGTTAAACCAGAGATCTGGGAGGAACTTATACGATTCACCTACGACATTTATGAAGGCGAGGCCTATGGTACCGCTGAGCAGATGACCAATCACTTGCTTACTTATTCTAAGAAGAACCCCTCTACCAAGATTAGGGATTACATCCACCAGCAGTACCTAAACTATAGCAAGCATATTTTTGGTGATTCTCATGACTTTGTGTGGAGTGCGCCCTATGCGGTGTGGAGCTTTTCCTTCGAGGACGGTGCCCCAGTGTACAGTTTTGAAACAGAAGACCTTTATGGTCGATACGTAAAAGACAGTACGCAAATCATAGGAGCCAACTTCAAGTATTACCCCGAAAAAAATCTAATAGAAGGTGAGGGCGGCACCGTTTTTTGGTCCCGCGTATTAGTGCCGGAGGATGAGCGCTATGCGGAATTGGGCACATGGAACCTCGATGTGAATAAAGGAGGATACCGGGCCAAAGCTACCTTACATGCTTATGACCTCTTTCCTGAACCTATAAAAGGAATTTTGGAAGATCGTATGACGGGTACCACTACCAAGCGCTACCCGCAATTTACCAGTGAACGTAACGACTACCTTATTGAGAACATTTTTTCAGATGTTCATTTCAAGGGAGGCCTAGGAGTTATCGGTTCTCAATTCTACGGAAACAGTCCAGACAGCACCCTGGGACAATTAGTATTTACCTATAAAACCGATACGGTCATCACTCTAAAAAGCGGCCGCTTTGGCTTCCAAGATAGCCTCATCACCTCCAAGCGAGTAGAGGTGGTGGCGCATTTGGGTGAGGACAGCATTTATCACCCATACTGTGAAATCCGCTACGATCCGCGCTCAGGGCAGCTACGCATTTTACGCTATAAAACTGGATTAGGATTGACCTCGTGGATTGATAGCTATCATGCGATGGAGGTAAACGTGGACCAATTAGTTTGGAATCAAGGTACGCCAGTACTAAACTTCCGCAACTTGAACCTTGGCTCTATGCAGGCAGCTGTTTTCGAAAGTAAGCAGTTTTTCCGTATCTCCCGTATGGAGGAAATTGCCGGTTTACAACAAACACATCCGTTGATGAACCTCCGAGATGCAGCCTACGCTTGGGGATATAATGACGCACCGCTCAAGGATTTGATTTACGCCCTACGCATGCCTATGGACCAGGGGGAGAAATTCCTTTACGAAATGGCTATTCAAGGTTTTGTGATCTTCGATCAAGACCAACAAACCATAACACTAACTGACCGGCTGTTTGAATACTTGTTGAACTGGCAAGGCAAAAGAGATTATGATGTTATCCAATTCGTTTCTCGCGTTGAGCAGGGCAATAACGCCCAAGTAAGTCTGCTGAATTACCAAATGAATATCGCAGGTATAGGGATGATTGCCGTCAGTGATTCTCAAGAGGTTAATCTCTTTCCTAAAGGTGGGTTAATAACGGTGAACCGCGGAATGAACTTCAACTTTGATGGCCGTATCAACGCGGGTCTCTTTAGTTACTGGGGTAAAGACTACGCTTTCAATTATGATAACTTTATGATTGACATGCCGCGCATTGACTCGATGCGTTTTAAGGTTAAGGAATTCAATCCTCCACCGGGCGAGCGTGCCGCGCTGGTGAATGTCCAAACCGTACTTTCAGATCTTCAAGGCCGACTTCGCATTGACCAAGCCGAAAATAAGAGTTCGAAGGAATACTATCCTGAATACCCCATATTCGAAGCACTCAACAACTCTTTTGTGTATTATGACCACCCTCGTATACACAACGGTATTTACGAACGAAGCAGCTTCTACATGGCCGTCGAACCATTCACTATCGATTCACTAGACAATGCGACCACGGACGGATTATTGTTCGACGCTACCTTCCATAGTGCCGATATCTTCCCCACATTCCCACAGCCGTTGATGGTGATGCCGGATTATTCGCTCGGCTTCCAAACCCAAATGCCTCCAACTCCGGTCTTCAAGAGCTCTGGGACTTTTGAAGGCTCATTGGCATTATCTAGTAAAGGGTTGCGTGCTGATGGTAGCATTGATTACAGACAAAGCCACTTAGTGAGCAAGGATATATTGTTCTTCCCAAAACAAGCTTCCGGGCGTGCAACCACCGTTGGCATCGCGGAAAATACGACCATGGGAGGTGGTTATCCTTTTGTTCAAGGTACAGATAATCCATTCCTTTGGTTACCTTATGAGGACGAGCTGGAGATTGAGTCGCGCAATGTTCCATTTGATATGTATGGCGAACCTGAAGTGGTGGCTGAGGGCAAGTTGCGCTATGGCGGAAAAGGGCTCTTTGGCGTCGGAGAGCTTCGTTATGGCACCGCGAAGCATAATAGTGAAAATGATGGATACCAATTCTTCCATCGTTCCTTCATCTCTGCAGCCCAAGACTTCCGTGTGAAAACCAAGTTTGATGACGAGCAATGGGCTTTCCAGATGTTAGATGCTACCTGTGACATCAACTTTGACAAACAGTTGGGTCTATTCGATAAGCTCAACCCCTATAGTACTATTGAGTTCCCTGCCAACCAATACATGGCCTACATGGATCATGCTGAATGGAAGATGGAAGAAGCAACAGTGGACATTAAGCACAACATGGAAGGCGAGGCCTTTATGGTCAGCACGCATCCCTTACAGGATAGCTTGGACTTCACTGCGGGTTTTGCCCGCTTCTCACTCGCACCTAGCATCCTTGAGGCCTTTGATGTACCTGAAATAGATGTGGCCGATTCTCGCATCCTACCCGACAGTGGTCATATCGTCATCCGCATGAATGCGGACATGGACCCGCTAGAAAACGCCCGCATTGTCGCAAACAGGTTTAGTCAGCTACATGAATTCTATGAATCTGTAGTACGCATCCGTGGTAAATATCGCTATACTGCCCATGGGGTCTACGATTACGAGGACGAGGAAGGAAGCACTTGGCCCATTGACTTTGAAAGCATCAAACCCGATACCTCAGGAACCACCATCGGGGAGGCAACCATCGCAGAAGCTGACGAATTCTACCTCAGTCCCTATTTCGCTTACCGAGGGAAAATCACCTTGCGTGCTGATGAGATTCCAATGTTTTACCTCGGTTCCATCAAACTCCAGAACGAGTGTAAGAACCTGCAGAGTATGTGGTACGATATCGCCTCTGAAATTGATCCTTCGGATATTGTAATTGAACTTCCAGAAAACGATCCTACGAGTCTAGCGGACAACACGTTCAACGGTATTTACATTTCTCAAGATAGTTTAGGTGGTCATAGTAATTTCCTGTCCAAATACGCTGACCGACGTGATATTGAATTAATCAGTGCAAATGGTGTTTTGTTTTATGATTTCGAAGAGCAAGGTTATGTGATTACAACAACGTCAAAACTTAAAGATTCCCGAACCCCAGATCCGTATTTAATCTTTTATAATTACGATTGTGAACTATATGGAACAGGCCCTCTGAAAATATTGAGTAACACAGGGTTGGTAAACAGTCATATGGGAGGTGCAGCACATCATTATCTCAACAAGGATGAGGTTACTATTGATGCTGTTTGGACCATTGAGGCTCCATTAGATAAAGAACAATGGGAAAACGCGGCAAAACTTTTCACTGATTTTTCAGCAGCTGATATAGTCGATGATTTTAATTATCAAGAGGGCATATATTCTCTTTTAGGTATGAAGGATGGTTCAAAATTTTTGAATGACTTTAGTCAATTCGATGGAAATGATAGGTTCCCAAAAGAATTTAGAAGTTCATTGGTTTTAGGTAATATCTCAATGCGCTA
>MDSW01147742.1_pt1 | contig 27965 bp, 25 predicted proteins | sample 811171 | NCBI WGS metagenome assembly MDSW01 (sample SAMN05326641, study PRJNA326480) | marine metagenome | isolation source: seawater | place: Atlantic Ocean: North West | collected 2012 | reverse complement strand
TCTAAAAATGGTAAAGTTGTTGCTCAAATTAGTGACGATCAAATTAAATTATCTTCTGGAAAAGATGTAGAAAAGAAATTATCTTCTAAAAAAACAAAGAACGTAAAAAAAGTAATAAAAAACAAAGAAAAAAAATAAAATATTATGGCAACAAAAAAAGCAGGTGGATCATCCAAAAACGGTCGAGATAGCGCAGGTCGCCGATTAGGTGTAAAAAGGTATGGTGATCAAGTGGTAAAACCTGGAAATATTATAGTTCGTCAAAGGGGGACAAAAATTCATCCTGGATCTAACGTGGGTATGGGAAAAGATCATTCAATTTTTTCTTTAATCAGTGGGAAAGTAAAATTTAAAAAATCTAAATCAAACAGAACTCTTGTTTCTGTATTTCCCAAATAAATTTAATTTAATTAAACTCACTTATTAAAATGAAGTTTTTAGATCAAGCAAAAATTTATATTAAAGCTGGTAATGGTGGATCGGGCTCTGCAAGTTTCAGGCGAGAAAAATTTATTGAGTATGGAGGTCCTGACGGAGGCGATGGGGGAGATGGAGGATCGATAATTTTAGAATCAGAGAGAAACTTAAACACTCTTATAGATTTTAGATATAGACAGCATTTTAAAGCTGAAAATGGTGATCCGGGAAGTAAAAAAAATAAAACAGGTTCAGGGGGAAAAAACTTAGTAATTAAAGTTCCTGTAGGAACACAGATTTATGAAGAAGATAATAATACACTGATTTATGATCTCACAAAAAATAAAGAAAAGTTTATCATAGCATCTGGTGGTAAAGGAGGATTAGGAAATACAAGATTCAAAAGTTCAACTAATAGGTCTCCAAGAAAAAAAACAGATGGAAAAAAAGGAGAGGAATTTTGGATTTGGCTACAATTAAAAGTTATTGCTGATGTCGGAATAATAGGTCTTCCGAACGCTGGTAAATCAAGTTTTTTATCGAAATGTACTCGTGCAAAACCTAAAATCGCAAGCTATCCTTTTACAACAATAAATCCTAATCTAGGAGTTCTGAGTATTAAAGATAAAGAAATAATACTTGCAGATATCCCAGGTCTAATAGAGGGTTCACATAAGGGTATTGGTTTGGGTGATAAATTTTTAAGACACATTGAAAGATGTAAAACATTAATTCATTTAATTGATATTTCTGAAAATGATATAACTGGAAATTATTTGAAAATAAGAGATGAATTGTCTAAATATGACAAAAGAATATTAAAAAAAAAAGAAATTATAATTTTTAATAAATCTGATTTATTAAGTATGAATATTATTGAAAAAAAAATAAAAAAATTTAAAAGTAAAATAAAAAAAGATTTTGAAATTACTTCATTAATATCAAATCAAAACTTCGAAAAAGTCAAAAAATTAATACTTAAGAAATGTATATAGATAAAGCAAAGATTATAGTTTTAAAAATTGGGTCATCAAATTTAGTGGACTCAAAAGGAAATTTAAAAGAAAAATGGCTTAAAAGTTTTATAGATGATATTGAAAAATTAAGAAAAAAAGGTAAAGAATTTGTTATTGTATCATCTGGAGCAATAGCTTTAGGTCAAAATTATTTAAAAGTAAAAAAAAAAAGAATAAAAATTGAGATGAGTCAAGCTTTAGCATCAGTTGGTCAAATTCATTTGACAAATACCTATAGGAAAATTTTTGAAAAAAGAAAAATAAAAATTGGCCAAATATTAATATCTTTAGATGACACAGAACAAAGAAGAAGAGCGATTAATGTAAAGAGAACCTTTGAGAATTTGTTTAAATTAGGTGCTATTCCAGTTGTAAATGAGAATGATACCACAGCAACAACAGAAATTAAGTACGGTGATAATGATCGTTTAGCAGCAAGAGTTGCACAAATAATAAGTGCGAATGTTTTAATAAATTTTTCTGATGTTGATGGCTTGTATGAGTCCTCTCAAAATAAAAAACTTGTTAAAGAAGTCTCTAATATTGATCATGAAATATATTCTTTCGTTGAAAATAAAAAAAACTCTTATGGATCTGGAGGCATGAGTACAAAAATAGATGCCGCTAAAATTTGCATGAACTCCGGATGTTATATGGCTATAGCAAATGGAAAATATTTAAATCCTCTTGCAAGATTAGTAAAATCAAATGTATGCACATGGTTTTTACCAAAAGTTTCAAGATTAGACGCGAGAAAAAAATGGATTGTAAGTTCCCTCGGTTCTAACGGAAAAATTTATATTGATAATGGTGCATCAAAAGCTTTGAAAAACGGCAAAAGTCTTTTGCCTGCAGGCATAATAAAAGTTGAGGGAAAATTTTTAAAAGGTGAAAATATTTTAGTTGTAGATGAGGCTGGTAAAGACTGTGCTAGAGGTATTACATCTTTTTCATCGGAAGAAATAAATAAAGTAAAAGGTCTCAAAAGTGATCGAATTGAGAGTGTGTTAGGATATTCTAGTAAATCAGAAATAATTCATAGAGATGACATGGTAAAATTAAAATGAAGAAATATTTAAATAATATTGGAATTAAGTCAAAAATTGCCCTCAAGGACCTTGGTAATATTAATTTAAAAAAAAGAAATAAAGTTCTAGAAACATACAATAAGACTTTAGCTCAAAATAAAAAAAGAATAATTATTGAAAATTTAAAGGATATTAAAAGTTGTAAGCGTCAGGAATTAATAGACAGATTAATAATTAATGAGAGAAAAATTGAAGATATAAGAAGTTCAATAAGTGAAATGATAAAATTTAAAGATCCACTTGGCAAAATAATTGAAAAGTGGAAAAGACCAAGTGGACTTACAATAAAAAAAGTTACTATACCAATTGGTGTAATAGGAATAATTTATGAAAGTAGGCCAAATGTAACTTGTGATGTTTCATCACTATGTTTTAAATCTGGAAACGTAGCAATTTTACGTGGTGGATCGGAGTCTTTTAATACCAATAATATATTGGCTAATTTATTTAGAAACTCATTATCGTTAAATGGGATAAATAGAAATTGTTTACAATTTATAGATAAAAAAAATAGAAAGATTGTAGATTATATGCTCTCTAAAATGACAGAATACTTTGATGTGATAGTACCAAGGGGAGGTAAAAGTTTAGTAAAAAAAGTTCAAAAATTATCAAAGGTAAATATAATTGGTCATCTAGAAGGTAATTGTCATGTTTATATCGATAGAGACTCTGATTTAAATATGGCAAAAAAAATTGTGGTAAATTCAAAATTGAGGCGTACTTCAATCTGTGGAGCAGCAGAAACCTTGCTTATAGATAAAAAATGTCTTCACTCTCACGGCACAACAATAATTAAAGAACTCTTGATGTTGGGGTGTGAAGTAGTTGTCGACAAAAAAATAAATAATTTGTTCAAAAATAAACTACAATTAGCAAAAGAAGTTGATTGGAAAACGGAATACCTTTCACCAAAAATATCTATCAAAACAGTTGATGGAGTGAAAGAAGCGGTTTCACATATTATAAATTATGGAACAATGCATACTGACTCGATTGTTACTAAAAATAAAAATACTGCCAGCATATTTTTAAATGGAGTTAACAGCGCAATCGCAATGCATAATGCCTCTACACAATTTGCTGATGGAGGTGAATTTGGCTTCGGAGGTGAGATAGGAATATCTACAAATAAACTACCACCAAGAGGACCCGTTGGTATAAATCAACTGACATCTTATAAGTATGTGGTCGAAGGAAAAGGAACTATTAGATCATAAATAATGAGAGAAAAAAGAAATCTAAAAAAAAAAATTGGTATTTTTGGAGGTACCTTCGACCCACCTCATAGAGGACATATTCAAATCGCAAATATATCATTGAAAAAACTAGATTTAGATTACTTAATTTGGTCCGTAACGAAAAAAAATCCACTTAAAAAAAAACCAATGCTTTCGTTAAAAACAAGAATCTTTCTTTCCAAAAAAATGACTAATAGTGCTAAAAAAATAAAAATTAAAAATTTTGATACAATGATAGACTCGTCAAAAACAATAGATATGCTCAAGTTTATTAAACAAAATAATAAAGATGCTAAGTTATATTTTATTATGGGATCTGATAATCTTTTAGGATTACATAAATGGCATAGTTGGAAAAAATTTCAAAATTTTTGTCATTTAGTGATATTTACCAGACAGGGTTATTTCAAAAAAACTTTTAAATCTAAGGCCTATAAATATCTAAATAGAAGTAAGTTAATTTTCATAAGGACAAAAATATCAAATATTTCGTCTTCCCAAATAAGAAAAAATTATTTAATATATGGATAGTGGAGATTTCGAAATTAAAAAAAATCATTGAAAAAAATCTTAATCAAAATAAGGCTAAAAATATAATTGCCATAGATCTTAAGAATAAATCACCAATTGCAGACTATATGATTATTGCTTCGGGCAACTCATCAAGACATATTCAATCTTTAGCGGAATTGCTTTTGTCAAAATTAGAGAGTAGTGGAATTCACGAGTGCAAGATAGAAGGAAGAGAAAGTGATAATTGGAAATTAATAGATGCTATTGATATAATTGTACACATCTTTCATCCTGAAAAAAGAAAATTTTATGATTTAGAAAAAATGTGGTCAGAACCTAATACAAAAGAAAGATTATCGTTATGAAAAAAATAATAAATTATTTGCTTATATCTTTTCTTTTGACAACTTTTAGTTACGGAAAAAATAAGGAAGAATTTTATAAAAAAATAGATTTATTTGGAGAAGTATTAGATAAAGTTAAAAAAGAATATGTTGATGAGATTGATGATTCAGATGTGATTGATGCAGCAATAAATGGAGTTCTTCAATCTTTAGATCCTTATTCTGCTTATATGAATCCCGAGCTATTCAAAAGTATAGAAACTGACACTAAAGGAGAATTCGGTGGTCTAGGAATTGAGGTTGGAATGGAAGCGGGGGTAATTAAAGTTATTGCTCCAATAGATGACACACCGGCAGCTAAGGCTGGTATAAAATCAGGAGATTACATCGTAAAGATTGATAATGAACAAGTTCAGGGAAAAACATTAATAGAAGCCGTAAGACTCATGAGAGGGCCAGTTGGTTCTGAAATAAATCTTACAATAAGACGTAAAGGTAAAAAAGAGCCTATTAATAAAATAATTAAAAGAGAGATTATTGAGGTTAGATCTGTTGAAACTAAAGTTTTAAAAAAAAATATTGGATATCTTAGATTGAAATCATTTAACAGCAATAGCAGTAAACAACTTATTGATGGAATAACAAAATTTGAAAAAAAAGATAAGCCAAAAAGTTATATTTTAGATCTTAGAAATAATCCTGGAGGACTTTTAACCCAAGCAATAAATGTTGCAGATTTTTTTTTAGATGATGGTGAAATTGTTTCTACTAGAGGCAGAAGAAACTCAGAAAATAGAAGATTTTTCGCAAAAAAAGGTGATAAGTTAAAAGGTAAACCTCTTATAATTCTTATAAATAATGGTTCTGCATCTGCATCTGAAATAGTAGCAGGAGCATTAAGAGATCACAAAAGGGCTATACTATTAGGTGAGAGTACTTACGGTAAAGGATCTGTGCAATCAGTAATTCCATTAACTGACGGTGGTGGAATGAGACTTACAATTTCAAAATATTATTTACCATCTGGAAAGTCTATTTCTGAAGTTGGCGTAAAACCTGATATAATTATTGAGGAAGAAACTGAAGATTTTAGAATTGATACAAATTCAGATAACCAATTAAATTACGCTATTAAGCTACTCACAACTTAAAATATGATTGAATTACCTTTGAGACTCGGGGTTGGAATTATTTTATTAAATAAAGAAAATAAGGTTTTCGTCGGAAAAAGAAAGGACAATCCAACGGATAAATGGCAAATGCCTCAGGGGGGAGTCGATGACGGTGAAAGTTTCTCAGAAGCCATGAGAAGGGAATTAAAGGAAGAAACAAGTGTTGAGAGTATTGAAGTACTTAAAGAGATAGAAGAATGGACTGAGTACGAATTACCAAGTTATTTACTTGGAAAAATATGGAAAGGAAAATATAAGGGACAAAAACAGAAATGGTTTATAGTAAGATTTCTTGGAAAAGATAGCGAAATAAACCTAAATACTGAAAGACCAGAATTTATAGAATGGCAGTGGCTAAATATTGAAAAACTTCCAAATGTAATAGTTCCATTTAAAAAAAAAGTATATCTTGACCTTCTACCAAAGATTAAGGCTTCTATAAATTAATTGAAGAGAGAATATCAATTTTATGTGAAGCGATATAACTTGCTTTATCATCAAGTTTGTCTTGTCTGAGCTTTTCTTTGGAGTCAGCAATCATTTTGGACAACCTGTCTTTGGAAAGTTGTTTTAAATCTATAATACTTGTTGAAAGTATTATTAAATTATTTTTTGAGAATTCGACAGTTCCCTCCTCAACAAAATATTCTGAACTTTTATTTCCAAAAACTTTAATTATCCCTGGCCTTAAAAAAGTGATTAAAGGTATATGATTTGACAAAATTGTCATTTCTCCCTCAAATGATGGGATTGTTGCTGAAACAATTTCATCTTTTAACAAAATTTTTTCTGGCGAAATAATTTCTAAATTAAATTTTTCAGACATTATGCAGCCGCTTCTTTGGCCATTTTTTCTGCTTTTTCTATTGCTTCATCTATAGTTCCGACCATATAAAAAGCTGCTTCGGGCAAATGATCATATTCACCCTTACATATTGCGTCGAACCCCTTAATAGTTGACTCTAAATTTACTAACTTTCCAGGCGTACCTGTGAAGACCTCTGCAACAAAAAATGGTTGAGATAAAAATCTTTGTATTTTTCTAGCTCTAGCTACTGTGAGTTTGTCTTCCTCTGAAAGTTCATCCATACCCAATATCGCAATTATATCCTGAAGAGATTTATATGTTTGCAAAACTTTTTGTACTTGCCTCGCTACTCTGTAATGCTCATCACCGACTATTCTTGGATCTAAAATTCTTGAAGTTGAGTCAAGCGGGTCTACTGCAGGATAAATTCCTAGTTCCGCAATTTGTCTGGAAAGCACCGTCGTTGCATCTAAATGTGAAAAAGATGTTGCGGGTGCGGGGTCAGTTAAATCATCGGCTGGAACATATATTGCTTGAACTGAAGTGATTGAACCTTTTCCAGTAGTAGTTATTCTTTCTTGTAAGTTGCCCATATCTGTTGCAAGAGTTGGTTGATATCCTACTGCAGAGGGAATTCTTCCAAGTAAAGCGGAAACCTCTGAACCTGCTTGAGTAAATCTAAAAATATTATCAACAAAAAACAAAACATCTTGTCCTTCTTTATCTCTAAAATATTCTGCAACTGTTAAACCAGTTAATCCTACCCTTGCTCTTGCTCCAGGGGGTTCGTTCATTTGACCGTAAACTAGTGCCGCTTTGGAACCTTTTCCCTCAGGTTTGATAACACCTGACTCTATCATCTCGTGATAAAGATCATTTCCTTCTCTAGTACGCTCTCCGACTCCAGCAAATACAGAAAAACCTCCGTGTGCTTTTGCAATATTATTTATCAACTCCATGATAATAACTGTTTTACCAACTCCGGCTCCACCAAATAAACCAATTTTACCTCCTTTTGAGTACGGGGCTAAAAGATCAATAACTTTTATTCCGGTTTCTAAAATTTCAGTCTCAGTTGATTGGTCAGTAAATTTTGGGGCCTCTCTATGTATTGGCCATTTTTCTTTCGTCTTAACTTCCCCTTTTTGATCGATTGGTTTACCTATTACATTTATAATTCTTCCTAAAGTTTCTGGCCCTACTGGAACACTTATAGGAGCACCCGTATCTAAAACAATATCTCCTCTTTTAAGACCTTCGGTACTATCCATTGCGATTGTTCTAACGCTATTTTCACCTAAATGTTGAGCAACTTCTAAAATTAATTTATTACCTCCGTTATCAACCTCTAAAGCGGTCAAAATTTCAGGTAACTCACCATCAAACTGGACATCTATGACTGCTCCAATAACCTGAATAATTTTTCCATTTTTGCTCATTTTATAAACTTTCTGCCCCCGATATTATTTCAATCAATTCTTTTGTTATAGCCGCCTGTCTACTCCTATTGTAATTTATTGTTAATTTTTCAACTAAATCTCCTGCGTTTCTTGTCGCATTATCCATAGCAGTCATTCTTGATCCTTGTTCGCTAGCTGAATTTTCAAGAAAACCTTTATATATTTGAGTTGATATATTTTTTGGTAATAAATCATCCAATATCTCGTCCTCTTCAGGTTCAAATTCATAAGATGAAAATTCTTCATTTTTTTGTTTTGACACTTCTTGTCTTTTTGTTGGAATTATTTGTTGTGCTTGAGGTATTTGAGTCATTACATTCTTAAATTTATTGTAAAAAATTGTACATGTATCAAACTCATTATTTTTAAACAATTCTACAATCTCTTTTCCAATTATGTCAGCATCCTCGAAAGATAATTGTTTTTTATCCTTAAAATTAATTTTTTTTATAATGTGTTTGCTATAATCTCTTTTAAGCTGGTCAAGTCCTTTTGAACCTACGGTAATAATTTTGAGATTTTTTGATGATTGTAAAATTTTTTTAAATCGATTTTTGGCTAATTTACAAATATTCGTATTAAAACCTCCACAAAGCCCTCTGTCAGCAGTCATTACAATGCATAAATGAGTTTTGCTGTCACCTGTCCCAACTAAAAGCCTAGGTGCATTGGAGGGGTCATTGATTGATTTGCTTAAATTTTGAATTATAGTATCCATTTTATCACTATAAGGCCTACCTTTCTCTGCCATTTCCTGTGCTTTACGAAGTTTAGCCGCAGCTACCATTTTCATAGCTTTTGTTATTTTTTGAGTAGACTTAACACTCGAAATCCTTTTTCTTAAATCATCTAAACTAGGCATTATTTTTTTTCAAAATTTTCTTTTTTATATTTTGTAATTATTTCTGATAAAGCTTTATCTACATCTTCTTCTATTTTCCCACTTGTTTGAATTGAATTTAGTAATTCTGAATTTTCATTTTTCATTAGATCAAGTAAACCTTTTTCGAATGAGCGAATTTGACTTATATCAAGACTATCAAGATATCCTTTAACTCCAGCATAAATAGTGATTACTTGTTCGGCTACTGTCATGGGAGTATATTGGTCTTGTTTAAGAAGCTCGGTAAGTTTTGACCCCCTATTTAAAAGTTTTTGTGTTGAAGCGTCTAAATCTGAACCAAATTGAGCAAAAGCTGCCATTTCACGATACTGGGCTAATTCAAGTTTTATAGACCCTGCAACTTTTTTCATTGCCTTCGTTTGAGCAGCTGAACCCACTCTTGATACAGAAAGTCCAACATTAACTGCTGGTCTAATACCTTGATTAAATAGCTCTGTTCCAAGAAAAATCTGTCCATCAGTAATTGAGATTACGTTAGTAGGTATATAAGCTGAAACATCTCCTGCTTGAGTTTCGATAATTGGTAAAGCTGTTAATGAGCCTCCACCATTGTCATCATTTAATTTAGCTGCACGCTCAAGAAGTCTACTATGTAAATAAAATACATCACCAGGATATGCTTCTCTTCCAGGTGGACGTCTTAATAAAAGCGACATCTGTCTATATGCAACTGCTTGTTTAGATAAATCATCATATATTATTAATGCATGCATACCGTTATCTCGAAAATATTCTCCAAAAGTACAACCGGTATAAGGTGCTAAAAATTGCAGAGGTGCAGGATCAGAAGCTGTTGCAGATACAATAATTGTATACTCCATTGCACCTGCATCTTGTAATGTCTTTACAATTTGAGCAACCGTAGATCTCTTTTGACCTATAGCTACGTATATACAATAAAGTTTCTTTTTTTCATCATTGGACTCATTAATTTTTTTTTGGTTAATTATTGTATCGATAGCAACTGCAGTTTTACCGGTTTGTCTATCACCAATAATTAATTCACGTTGACCTCTTCCAATTGGTATTAGACTATCAATAGCTTTTAAACCTGTTTGCATTGGTTCGCTTACAGACTTTCGTGGAATTATTCCCGGAGCTTTTACTTCAACTCTTTTTCGTTTAATACCTTTTTTAAGACTTTCTTTACCATCTATTGGATTTCCTAGACCATCAACAACTCTTCCTAAAAGTTCTTTTCCAACAGGTGCGTCAACTATTGCTCCAGTTCTTTTTACTGTATCGCCTTCTTTAATTGCTTTATCGTCTCCGAAAATTACGACACCAACGTTATCACTTTCTAAATTCAAAGCCATTCCTTTTGATCCATCATTAAATTCTACCATTTCTCCTGCTTGGACATTGTCAAGCCCATATACTCTGGCAATACCATCACCGACTGATAGCACTTTGCCAATTTCAGAAACTTCTGTTTTGTCTCCTAAATTTTTTATTTGTTCTTTTAATATTTTTGTAATTTCTGAAGGATTTATGTCCATTTAATTCTCCATTAAAACTTTTTTATAATTTGCTAATTTATTTTTAATCGAGGTATCAATCATTAAACTACCGATTTGTAAAACAATACCTCCGATTAAGCTTTCATCTACTTTTGATTTAAGTTTTATAGTGCCTTTTATACTTTCAGAAATTTGATTTTCAATTTCAGAAATAGTCTTGTCATCAACTTTTTTCGATGTAATTAAGTTTGCGCTTATTTCACCTTTTTTAGAGGAAACCATCCTTATAAATTCTTCTATAATTTCACCGACAAAAAATATTCTTTTTTTAGCTATTAATATGAAGAAAAAGTTTTTAATAATTTTATTCATATTCATAGCGTTAAGTATTTTTTCAAAAACTTCTTTTTGATTTTCATGTGTATTAGTTGGATTTTTTATATAGTTTTTTAAATTATTATCAGAGTTATAAAACTTCATAAATAAACTTAGACTAGAAATATACTCGTCAGTTTTATTTGCTTCATTAGAAAGTTCAAACAAAGCTTGAGCGTATCTTTGCGCAATACCCCCTGAAAATGATTTGTTTTTACTCAAAGTAGTTCCTTAATGAATTGTGTTAGATTTAATGAGATTTCGTACCATAGGAATATGCTCTGTTCAAGTGTGATTGAAAGGCATATTAGCTAAAATTTAGTGGGTCAACATCAACTGTGAGTTTAATTTTTTTTGATAAATTAATTTTTTTAAGTATTTTAGCAATATCTTTTTGAATAAAAAGATTGTTTCGAGATCTCAAAAGCAATCTAGTCCTGTATTTATTTTTTATTTTAAATATGGGCGAACTTACTGGACCCATTATCTCAGCATATTTAAGTATTGATAGATTTTTTTTAATTTTTTGTGCTTCTAAAATTCCATCATTTTCATTTTTCGATGAAATTATTAAAGCTACAAGTCTTGTAAATGGAGGAAGATTTTTTTCTTTTCTTAAACTTATTTCATCTTCTAAAAATTTGGTAGGATCGTTTTCTAATATATTTTTTAAAGTCTCATCTGCTGGATTAAAAGTTTGATATATGACAAGGGAGTCTTTACTAAATCTACCTGCCCTGCCACTTAATTGATTATACAACTGAATATTTTTCTCGGTTGACCTTAAATCAAAACCCATTCCTGAAAAATCAGCATCTACTACTACAATACAGTTAAGATTAGGAAAATTAAATCCTTTTGAAATTAATTGGGTTCCAACAAGAATATCAATTTTATTATTTTCTATATCGGAAAGTAAATTTTTAGTTTCCTTTTTTTTGTTAAGAAAATCGCTAGATAGTATTTTAATTTTCTTCTCAGGAAAGATTTTTTTTAATTCTGCGTAAATTTTTTCAACACCTGGTCCGTACATTTGATAATCACAATTCTGATCGGTCTTTTTGCACTTTAAATTCGGACTGGATTTATATCCACAATGATGACACATAGCTTTATTTATCTGTTTATGAAAAGTCAAAAAAATTGAACAATTTGGACAATCAAGTTTTGAACCACAGATCTTACAAATCATAAATGGTGCGTAACCTCTTCTGTTAAGAAAAAAGAGAACTTGATCCTTTTTTTCAAGATATTTTTTAACTAGGTTAATTGTTTTTGAAGCAATCCAAATATTTTTTTTCTTTTGATCTAATTTAAGATCAATCACTTCAGCTTGTGGGAGAGAAAAGTTTTTATATCTTCTTTCTAACTTAGTAAAATTATATTTTTTATTCTTAACATTGTTAAATGTCTCTAACGAAGGAATAGAAGTGGAAAGTAAAACTGGAATATTCTCTATCGAGGCTCTTGAGATTGCCATATCTCTAGCATTATATCTGATACCTTCGTCTTGTTTATAAGAGGAGTCATGTTCCTCATCGACGACTATTAATCCTAAATTTTTAAATGGCAAAAATAATGATGATCTTGCTCCTACAACTAATTTAATTTTACCACTTATGATATTTTTCCAAATAATTCTTTTATTTTTTTTTGTTATTTTTGAGTGCCAAACTGCTGGCTTGAAACCAAAATAATCTTCAAATCTTTGATTAAATTGATTAGTTAAGAAAATTTCAGGTAATAAGACTAAAGATTGTTTACCTCTCAAAATATTTTCTTTTATTTTTTCAAAATAAACGATTGTTTTACCTGATCCAGTAATGCCTTGTAATAAAGTTGCGCTAAATTTATTACCTAAATTATTTATTTCTTTTAAACATTTTTTTTGTTCTTCGTTTAATATATACTTTTTTTTAGTTTTTGGACTATTATTGAAAGTTTCTCTTTTTTTTGAAAAAAATGACTCATCGCCTAAACACATCTTTAGGACCATTCCCTTTGGTGCTAAATTATATGTAGAAAACCAATTAATAAATTTTACCAGATTATCACTTAATGAAACAGATTTTTTCTCTTTAATATTTTTTAATTTAAAATTCTTATTTGTATTCTCTTCTTTGTCCCACACAACTCCGATTTCTTCTTCTTTTCCAAATGGTACCAAAGCAATAGATCCAGTTTTTAATTTTCCAAATTTTTCAGATAAATAAGTATGTGGATGATCAAAGATTCTTGGTATAAGAACTGGAACTTTCATCTATTATTAAATACTTTAAAAGTGAATAGGTCTTTTATCTACAGCTAATGCTGCCTCTTTTATTGCTTCAGTATGAGTTGGATGAGCATGGCATGTTCTAGCAATGTCTTCTGAACTGGCACCAAACTCCATGGCCAAAGCCATTTCAGCTATCATATCTCCACAATGAGGCCCTATTATATGTACTCCTAAAACTCTATCTGTTTTTGAATCTGCTAAAATTTTTACAAATCCCTCTGACTCATTATTTACCTTAGCTCTAGAATTAGCAAGAAAAGGGAATTTTCCAACTTTATAATTTATTTTCAAATTTTTTAATTCTTCCTCTGTTTTACCAACTGTTGCTACCTCTGGAGAGGTGTATATCACTCCGGGTATAATATCATAATTAACATGACCAGATTGCCCTGCCAATATTTCAGCTACCGCAATGCCTTCCTCTTCAGCCTTGTGCGCTAGCATTGGACCTTTTATGACATCTCCTATCGCAAATATATTTTGAACTGATGTTTGAAAATTTGAATTAACTTCAATTCTGCCTTTGTTGTCTCTATTAATACCAATTTTAGATAGATTTAACCCTTCTGTATAAGGTTTCCTGCCAACTGAAACTAAGACTTTGTCACACTCTAAACTTTTATTTTCATTTGTAATATTATTGGTGAATTCTATTATAACTTTATCTTTTCCATTTTTTACAGATGTAACTTTATTATTTAATAGAAATTTAATTCCTTGTTTAGAAAGAATTTTTTGAAACTCCTTAGAAACTTCTCTATCCATACCTGGAGTTATATGATCTAAAAATTCAATTACAGTAACCTTTGATCCTAACCTTGCCCATACAGATCCCATTTCAAGACCAATATATCCACCGCCTATCACAACCAAATTTTCCGGAACTTTTTCTAATGATAAGGCACCAGTCGAAGAAATAACATTTTTTTCATCTATATTTATTCCTGGCAAAGAAACTGACGAAGAACCAGTTGCGATTACTATGTTTTTAGATTTATAGGATTTTTTCTTTCCGTCTTGATAAACTATGACATCATTTTTTGAAAATATTACCCCTTTTCCTTTAATATAAGATACTTTATTTTTTTTAAATAAAAATTCGACACCTTTTGTTAAAACTTGAACAGACTTGCTTTTATTTGACATCATTTTTTTTAAATTTAATTTGATATCACCTGTCTCTATACCAATATTATTGAAATTATTTTTAGCTTTGGAAAAAAGTTCAGATGAATTTAGTAAACTTTTAGAGGGAATACACCCAATATTTAAACAAGTTCCCCCAAGAGTTCCTCTGGACTCAATGCATCCAGTTTTCAGACCAAGTTGGGCAGCACGAATAGCGCAAACATAGCCTCCTGGTCCTCCACCTATAACTAAGAGATCAAAATTTTCATCCATTTTTAAACATTTAGAAAAAGTCTCTCTGGTCCTTCTAAAAGATCTTTAACGTTTTTTAAAAAAGAGACAGCTTCTTTACCATCAATTATTCTATGATCGTATGATAATGCAAGATACATCATTGGCCTAATAACTATTTCACCGTTTATAGCTACGGGCCTCTCAATTATGTTATGCATGCCTAATACTCCTGATTGAGGTGGGTTTAATATTGGAGTTGAAAGCATTGAGCCATAAATTCCACCGTTAGTAATAGTAAATGTGCCGCCTTGTAAATCTTCAATTGTAATTTTGCCATTTCTAGCTTTTTCTCCTAATAGCAATATATTTTTCTCTATATCTGCAAAAGACATTTCATCAGGATTTCTTATTACAGGAACGACTAAACCTCTGTCAGTGCCAACGGCAAAACTAATATTATAATAATTTTTGTATACTATTTCATCATTTTGTATTTCTGCATTAACTGCCGGGAAGTTTTTAAGTGCCGCTATACATGCTTTAACAAAAAATGACATGAATCCAAGTTTTACTGAATATCTTTTTTGAAACTCCTCTTTATAATTATTTCTCATTTGAATAACATTATTCATATCTACTTCGTTGAAGGTGCTTAACATTGCTGCATTATTTTGTGCATCTTTAAGTCTTTTTGCTATGGTCATTCTCAATCTTGTCATTTTAATTCTTTCTTCTTGACCATGGGTTTTTACTCTTTTATTTGGGGCAGGTTTGGAACCCATTAAACTAAGCAAATCTTCTTTTAAAATTGTTCCATTTTTTCCGCTACCAGTTACTTGTTCTAAATTTATATTATTTTCCTGGGCAATTTTTCTTGCTGAGGGAGCTACTGATTTTAATTTTTTAATAGTTTTTTCTTTCCCAGGTTTTTTATATTCATTACTTAATATAAGTGCTTCTTCCTCTTTATTATCTAAGACTAAAGTCTGAGCACCATTAATTTTTGTATCTTTTATTTCCTCCTGAATTGGCTTTTCAAAAACAGGAATTTCAATTTCTTTTTTTTCTTCTTTGACTTCCGGTTTTTTTGGTGGAGTATACTTTTTAACTTCATCATTTTCTGTTGATTGTATTGCAGAAGCTCCAATACTTCCCAAAATAGCTCCGACCTCAACTGTTTGTCCCTCCTGTACTGTGATTTTTTCTAATATTCCTTTTGATGGCGATGGAACTTCCACGTTAACTTTATCTGTTTCAAGTTCTACAAGAGGTTCGTCAGGGCCAACTTTTTCTCCCTCGGATTTGAGCCACTTAGATACGGTAGCTTCTGTAACTGACTCGCCAAGTGTTGGAACTATTATTTTTTCAGACATTTAATTACCTAGAACCTTTTCTAATATTTCTTTTTGTTCTGCAAGATGTTTATTCAAATTTCCGGTGGCTGGTGATGCCGCAGCATTTCTGCCGATATATTTAACTTTTTCGCCTTTTGCTTGAATGATTTCTAAAGTTCTATCAATATAATACCTTGTTGTATTCCATGCGCCCATGTTCATAGGCTCTTCCTGACACCAAAAGAATTTAGCTTTTGGATATCTTTTTAGCTGTTTTCCTAAATGCTTAACGGGGAATGGGTATAATTGCTCTATTCTTATAAATACTGTTTTATCATTATTGATTTTTTCCCTAGCTTCAATTAAATCAAAATAAATTTTACCGGAACACATTACAACTTTTTTAATTTCTTTATCATTTTTTAATTTAATCAGCTTACTACCATTTAAATATGCATGATCTTCTAAAATTCTGTGGAATCTATTTTTTTTTGTAAAATCTTCTAGAAAAGAAATACATTTTTTATTTCTCAAAAGTGATTTGGGAGTCATAATAACTAAAGGTTTTCTAAAACCTCTGTGCATTTGTCTTCTCAGGACATGAAAATAATTTGCAGGTGTTGTACAGTTTACAATTTGTAAATTATCTTGTGCACACAATTGTAAAAATCTCTCTAATCTTGCTGATGAATGTTCTGGTCCTTGCCCTTCATATCCGTGCGGAAGTAACATAACAAGTCCACTTGCTCTTGACCATTTAGACTCTCCTGAAGATATAAATTGATCAATTACTACCTGTGCTCCATTTGCAAAGTCACCAAATTGGGCTTCCCATAAAACTAAAGTTTCAGGTTCAGACAAAGAATAACCAAATTCAAAACCAAGCACACCAAGCTCAGATAATAAGGTATCTATGACCTCAAATTTTTTTTGTTTATCAGATACATGGTGCAAAGGAATATATCTATCATGATTTACTTGATTTCTTAAAACAGCGTGTCTTTGACTGAATGTTCCTCTACCTGAATCTTGTCCTGATAATCTGACTGAAAAACCTTCATTCAAAAGTGTTGCGAATGCTAACAATTCTGCAGTTGCCCAATCAATAGGTTCATTTTTAATAAACATTTTTCGTTTATTTTCAAAAATTTTAGCTAATGTTTTATGAATATTAAAATTTTTTGGAATTTCAGTAATTTTTTTTCCAATTTCAATTAATTCTTTTTTTTCGATACCTGTGATACCTCTTTTGTCTTTTCCTATCTCGGGTTTAAAACGTGACCATACACCATCAAACCATGACATTTTGGTTTTGTAATTTTTTGCTCCTGAAAATTCATTTATAAGAAAGTCTTTGAAATCTTTTTTTCTTTTTTCAATTTCATCATTAGAAATTAAACCTTCGTTTACAAGTCTTTTTCCATAAATTTGAAGAGTTGAAGGATGACTTTTTATTTTTTTATACATTAATGGTTGGGTAAAAGATGGCTCGTCTCCCTCATTGTGTCCATAACGTCGATAGCAAACAATATCTATAACAACGTCTCTATTAAATTTTTGTCTAAACTCAGTAGCAATTTTTGCACAATGAACAACTGCTTCGGGATCATCTCCATTGACATGAAAGATTGGGGCTTGAACCATTTTAGCTAGATCAGAAGGATATGGTGAAGATCTAGCAAATCTAGGTGCAGTTGTGAAACCGATTTGGTTATTAACTATAATGTGTATTGTGCCTCCAGTATTGTGACCGGGTAATCCTGACATTGCAAAGCACTCTGCTACAACTCCCTGTCCAGCAAATGCAGCGTCTCCATGAATTAAAACTGGGACTACTTTTTTTCTTTCTTTATCGTTATGAAAAAATTGTTTTGCCCTAACCTGACCAAGTACGACGGGATTTACAGCTTCTAGATGAGAGGGGTTGTCTGTTAAACTAATATGAACCAGGTTTCCATCGAACTCTCTATTTGCAGACGCACCTAAATGATACTTTACATCACCCTCGAAATCTTTTTTTGATGTAATATTTTGTCCAAAAAATTCTTTAAATATTGCCTTAAATGGTTTTTGCATCATATTAGCTAGAACATTAAGTCTTCCTCTATGAGGCATACCAATCTTCACCTCCTTGACACCTAAATGACCACCTCTTTTAATTATTTGTTCTAACGCAGGAATAAGAGACTCCCCTCCATCTAAACCAAATCTTTTGGTACCAACAAATTTTACATGTAAAAATTTTTCAAATCCTTCAGCCTCAATTAATTTATAAAGTATTGCTTTTTTTCCATTATCTGTGAATTTAATTGTTTTTTCTTTTCCCTCAATCCTATCTCTAATCCATTTTCTTTCTTCTGGATCGGACATATGCATAAATTCAAAACCAATATTTTTGCAGTAAGTCTTTTTTGCAATTGATAGAATCTCTTTTAAAGACCCAGTCTGAATTCCAAGAACGCCATCAAGAAATATTTTTTTATTTAAATCTTTATTTGAAAAACCATATGTTTCTGGTTTTAGTTCTGGATGTTCTTCTCTTTTTAAAAGCCCCAAAGGATCTAGTTCTGATATTAAATGTCCTCTTATTCTATAAGCTCTTACTAGCATATTGGCTCTAACCGATTCTTTTGCAGAATCAGTTAAAGATAAAATTGCATTATTGCTCTCACCAGATTCGGATGCCTCTTTTGAAATATTATTACCATTTATAGGAATTATTTTTTTTCTTTTAGTTGGTGACCAACTGGGGCCATGTGCTGTTTTTAATATTTTATCTTTTTGATCCCTTAAACCAGAAAAAAATTCTTTCCACTCTGATGGTACGCGACTTGCATCGTTCACGTAATCTATATACAATTGTTCGATAAACTCCGAACTGTTATTTCCTAAAAAAGAAGTTTTTGTATAAATATTATTATTTTTTGATGTAGACATTATTTATTATGTACATATTAACATAAAAAATAAATTTTCAACTGTTAAGTTTGTCATAAAGTGTTTTTCCTATATCTGCGGGGGATTTTGAAATAGTTATACCTGCAGATTTCATCACTTCAATTTTGTTTTCAGCCCCTCCTTTTCCTCCTGAAATAATAGCACCTGCATGACCCATACGCCTTCCTGGTGGAGCTGTAAGTCCTGCAATAAAACCCACAATAGGTTTTTTTGTTTTTGATTGTTTTATAAATTCACATGCTTCTTCCTCAGCTGATCCGCCAATTTCACCTATCATTATTATGGAATCTGTGTCCTGATCTTTTAAAAATAATTCTAGACAGTCTATAAAATTTGTTCCATTAATAGGATCTCCACCAATTCCAATACAAGTTGACTGCCCCAAACCATTTTCAGTAGTTTGCGCCACCGCTTCATATGTTAGTGTTCCTGAACGTGAAACTATTCCAACCTTTCCTTTTTTATGAATTTCACCAGGCATAATTCCAATTTTGCACTCGTTTGGAGTAATTATTCCAGGACAATTTGGACCAATTAAAATACTTTTGCTGCTTTTTAATAATTTTTTTACTTTGATCATGTCAATTATTGGAACACCTTCGGTGATGCAAACTATTAAATCTATTTCTGCTTCTATAGCCTCTATTATTGCTGATGAAGCAAACTTTGCTGGAACGTATATCATTGAAGCTGTTGCATTAGTTTTGCTTTTTGCCTCTTTTACGGTATTAAAAACTGGGAGATTTAAATGTTTTTCACCGCCTTTGCCTGGGGTAACACCTCCTACAAGTTTTGTTCCGTACTTTATTGACTGCTCTGAATGAAAAGTACCATGCTTACCGGTAAAACCTTGGCAAATAACTTTTGTATTTTTATCAACTAGAACTGACATTTTTTATTTTACCGCTCCAACAATTTTTTTAGCAGCATCATTTAAATTAGTTGCGGATAAAATTTTTAAATTAGATTTTTCTAAAATTTTTTTTCCTTCTTTATAGTTAGTTCCTGCTAAACGAACTACTAGAGGAACACTTAATTTTACTTCTTTAGCAGCTTCAACAACTCCTTGTGCAAGAACATCACATCTCATTATTCCTCCAAAGATATTTATCAAAACTCCCTTTACATTTTTGTCAGCAAGTAAAATTTTAAAAGCTGCAGATACCTTTTCTCTACTTGCTCCACCTCCCACATCTAAAAAGTTGGCAGGTTCCTTTCCATGAAGTTTTATTATATCCATTGTTGCCATGGCTAGTCCTGCGCCATTCACCATACAACCAATTGTACCATCAAGTTTTATGTAAGCCAAATCATGTTCACTTGCTTTTATTTCTGCAGGATCTTCTTCGTTTAAATCTCTGAGTTTTAAAATATCAGGATGTTTAAAAATTGCGTTATCATCAAAATTCATTTTTGCATCAAGGCATAGAATTTTATTTTCTTTAGTTATAACTAATGGATTAATTTCAATTAATGAAGCATCTTTTGTAATTAAAACTTTATAGATCGCATTAATAAGTTTTGAGGCATCCTCTTTTTGATTTTCACTAAATCCAAATATTTTTAAAATTTTTTCTATATCTTCATTACTTAAGGATTTTTTATATTCAATTTTTGTAGTAATAATTTTATCTGGGTATTTTTTTGCTACCGTCTCAATATCTGTTCCGCCCTCGGTACTACTTATAAATGCTATTTTTCCACTTTGCCTGTCTACTAAACATGACAAATATAATTCCTTAGAAATATCATAAGCTTTTTGAATATAAATTCTTTTAACTTCTTTGCCACCAGGTCCAGTTTGAGGAGTTATCAAAATTTTTCCAAAAAGTTTTTTCGCCTCGTTGATAATCTCACCTCTTTTTACAAGTTTTACACCACCAGCTTTTCCTCGCCCCCCAGCATGAATTTGAGCTTTTAAAACTAATTGATCAGAACTAATAGATTTAATTTTTTTAATTATATCGTCAACACTAAAAACTACTACACCATCGGTTATTGGCGCACCAAATTCCTTTAAAATTTCTTTAGCTTGATGTTCATGTATATTCATTAAAAGTGTTAAGTTGCATTAAAAGTTTAATTTTTATATCTTAAACCTTCTTAATTTCAAGATGACTAAACTATTTTTAAAATACTTCAATATTTTATTTATCGCAATATTATTATTAATAGGTCTTAGTATTTATAAAGACTTTGGAATATCTATAGACGAAAAGGTAAACAGGGTTAATGGTTTAGTAAATTTAAAATTTTTATTTAATTTATTTTCAATTAGTAGTTTTAATGAAACTCTTTTTGTAAATATCCCGAATCTTCAAGATTACTACGATAGACATTATGGGGCATTTTTTGAGATTTTTAATATATTATTGATTGAAGTAATTTTAAAACTTGAAAATTTATCTAGTATTTTTTATTCAAGGCATTTTCTAAACCATGCACTATTTTTAGTTGCGCTTTATTTTTTTTATTTAATTTGTCTGGAGCTTTTTAAAAATAGATATTTAGCTTACTTTGGTACTATATTGCTCTACACAACTCCTCGAATTTTTGCACATAGTTTTTATAACGGCAAAGATTTAGCATTTTTATCTTTTTTTATTATAGCTGTTTACTACGCGATAAAGTGTTTTAAAAATTTAAATTATAAAAACTCTTTTCTGCTCGCTCTATGTTCTGCCCTTGCCATGAATTTAAGAATTGTAGCTATTTATGTCCCACTTTTATTATCTTGTTTTATTTTTATGGACTGCATGATTAAAAATCAACAGATAAAAGAAAAAATAAAGTATTTATTAATAATTATTGTATCAAGTATATTAATACTAGTTTTAACATTCCCATTTCTTTGGGAAAATCCGATTATAAAATTTTTAGAAGTGTTGAGTGTTTTTTCAAAATTTACTAGGGCCGACTTTCTAGAAGTTTTTTATTTAGGTAAATTTTATAACTCAGCATATTTGCCCTGGCACTATATTTTTACAATGTTTTTTGTAACAACGCCTTTACTGATAACTCTATTTGGTTTAGTTGGAATTTTTTATACAGTAAGAAGATTAATCAAAAGATTATTTCTCATTGATGACAATAAAAGTAATAACGATTTGTGGAGAAGTAATAATGAAAAAACAATTTTGTTTATTTTTTTTCTCATATTTTTACCTATATTTGCTAGTTTCTTATTTAACTCTGTTATCTATAATGGATGGAGGCATTTTTATTTTTTATATCCATTATTTTTAATCATGTTACTTCATGCTGTAAACATTTTAATATTGGGTTTAAAAAAAACTTTTTATATGAAAATTATTCCATTAGTTTGTTTTTTTGTTTTATCTTTAAATATTTTTAATTTAATTAAACTGCACCCTTATCAGTACTCATATTTTAATATTCTATTTCAAAAAAATTCTAATAAACTTTTTGAGATAGATTACTGGGGTTTGGCTAATAAGGATGCATTAATACAAATATTAAATATGGATCCAAATAAAAAAAATTATAAGGTTGCTGCAGCAAGTTTTGTTGATCTTTATTTAAGCAGATCAATGTTGAATAACGAAAACAAAAAAAAAATTGAGATTCTGGGTCAGAATTATGATAATGCAGAATACATATTTAATAATTTTTACTATGAAATTAACACTAATTTTGATGATAAATATAAAATTCCCGAAAATTTTGAAAAATTTTTTGAAATTAGAAGGGGAAAAGTATTAATTAACGAGGTATATAAAAGAAAAAATTAAAAAAATGAAAATATTTATTTATAAATCTTTAATAGTATTTTTTCTATTTCTTGTATTATTTGAAGTTACTATATCGATGCAAATTAAAAAGTATGAATCGAAGATGAATGACGTATTGAGTAAAGAAATGGCAGTTGTAATTAAAGAAAAAATGAGGAATGAGATGAAAAGTTCAATTAACAAGGATAGAATTTTATCTGAAAGTGATGCAAGACTTATAAAAAAATTTTTAGAAAAAATTACAAACGAAATTCAAAATTCTAATAAGTAAATGTTAGACAGCTAAATCACATTTTTTAATATTAGCCCTAATTAACAGTTCATTAATTTCTTTAAAATCTAAACAGCTTTTATCTTCAAAAATAATCTCTAAATAAGATTTATCCTTATCTAATAAATAAACATATTTTATATTTTGCGTGTCTAATTTTTTTAAAAAGAATTTTAAATAATCTTTGAAGTACCTATTTTTTTGCTCTGGAATACTTTGTCCATCATACCATTTATTTGGAGAAACAGTTTTGAGTCCAATAAAGGCAGGTAGAAATTGATAATCAGTCATAATAATATAATTGTTTTCCTCTTTTTCTAAAAATTTTTTTGATGCCAGTAATAAATCTATTTCTTTTTTTGGATTGTCTTTAAATTTCGGTGTTATCCACTTGAGTTTAGAGAACTTTTTATCTAATAAAATAGCATCTTCAGCAATTTCAAAATTAACGCCAGATAATTCCATAAACTTTTTGTCAATATTAAAACGAATATGATATTTAGTTAAAGAAATAATAAAAATCAAAATAATGTATAAAAATATAATATTCTTAAATTTATTTTGTTCATTATATAATTTTGAAAAAACTAAAAAAAAGGGAATAATAAAAAAGATTAATATTTGATTAAGTGTCATTAATTGAGAATATATAAATATTAAAAATAATCCCACAATAAGCAAAAAAATTAAAATTTCTATTTTTGACTCATTTTTATTCTTTTTTCTAATGGAAAAAAGAAAAGAAAAAAAATACGGCAATATAGCAAAATAAATAAACTTGAATTGAAATATTGTATTTTTTAAATCAAAATTAAATCTTGATGATCTGTCTTTGCCAATTTCAATAGGATAAAATATATATTGATTAATAAAATTTTTAATTGGTATATCATTTAAAAATATAACAATAAAAAAGAGTAAAATTGAAAAAGAACTACCAAGTATAAAGTAGACAACATTAATTAATTTTTCTTTAACTAAAAAAATATATATTATTAAAAAGAATATTAAAAAAACTCCAAAATAAGCTGCAGGAATTTGTTTAGAAAAAAAAGATAAAAATAAAAGGCAAGGAGATATAAACCAATACTTTTTTTTATTAAATTTCACACCAAGTATCAAAAAACAAATTGAAATATATGCAAATATAAATGCATGATGGTCCATAAATGGAGTACCGGTCTGAGGGTATGCTAAAATAGAAATTCCAACTGATGCCAGACATGATAAAAATTTATTGAGACCAATTTTTTTAAAAAAGTAGAATGAAAAAAAACATAAGAATAAATTTATGAAGGCAGAATGAATAGTATAAGATATCCAATTTATACCAAATATTTTAAAAAAAACGTATTGTATATAATCTAGTAGTGGTCCTGTAATAGACCAATAATCTTTAAAAGGGTGAAAGTCATTAAATACGTTATAGCCTCCATTAAAAATTAAAAAACTATCAAGTGGTAGTATACCCTTAAATCCAAAATATAGAGAAAAAGATACAGATGTAGTAAAGAGAATTAATGATAATAGATTTGTATTTATTTTTTTCAAATTTTTTTATTTTAAATTTGGATCAATTTTAATTGCTGATTCGAATAATTCCTTAACAGCATTTATTGACTTTAAAAAGTTATTTTTTTCTTCTTCGGATAAGTTGATCTGAACTATTTTTTCAACACCATTCTTTCCGATGATGACTGGAACACCTACATATAAATTTTTTACACCATACTCTCCATCTAAAAAAGCTGCACATGGTAGTTCTTTTTTCAAATCTTTTAAATAAGACTCTGCCATTTCAATACCAGAAGAAGCGGGTGCGTAAAATGCAGAACCCTTTTTTAAATATTTAACTATTTCAGCTCCTCCAGTTTTTGTCCTCTCGATAATCTTTTTCAATTTTGTTTCAGGTAATTTTCCAGTTTTAACAAATTCACTTAATGGTTTTTCGTTTATGAAGGTATTATTAGTCATTGCAACCATTGTATCCCCGTGCCCTCCTAATACGAAAGATTTAATCGATTTTGCTGGAATACCTAGTTCTGTTGATAAAAAATACTTAAATCTTGAAGAGTCCAAAATTCCAGCCATACCTACTACTTTAGATTTTTTAAAACCTGTATATTTTTGAAGCGCCATTACTATAACGTCTAAAGGATTAGTTATACAAATAACAAATGCATTTGGTGATGTTGATTTAATCCCCTCAGAAACCTGTTTGATTATTTTAAGATTAATTCCTAACAAATCATCTCTTGACATACCTGGTTTCCTAGGAACTCCAGCGGTTATAATTATGACATCTGAATTTTCTGTATCATTGTAATTTGAAGTTCCTGTTAAATTAAGATCAAATTCTTCAACCGCTGATGATTGTGCAATATCTAAAGCTTTTCCCTTGGCAACTCCTTCGTCTACATCAAACAAAACTATATCACCAAGTTGTTTTAAGGCAATTAGATGAGCAAGTGTCCCTCCAATTTGACCTGCTCCAATTAAAGAGATTTTTTTTTTCATAATTATTTCATAGTTGGCATAATAAATTCGGGATCTGACTTAATTCCAGAAGGCCATCTTGATGTTATTGTTTTTAATTTAGTATAAAAACGCACACCTTCAGGTCCGTGTATATGCTGATCTCCAAAGAGGGATCTTTTCCAGCCTCCAAAACTATGGAAAGCCATTGGAACTGGGATAGGAATATTTATACCAACCATTCCTATTTGAACATTGCTAGAAAATGATCTGCCTGTATCCCCATCCCTTGTAAAAATACTTACTCCATTTCCAAACTCATGATCATTTACTAATTTTAAAGCCTCATCGTAATTCTTTGCTCTAACAACTGATAAAACTGGCCCAAATATTTCTTCTTTATATATTCTCATGCTTTTTTTAACATTATCAAATAAGCACCCACCTATATAAAATCCTTTTTCGTAACCTTGTAATTTTAAATTTCTACCGTCAACAACAAGATCGGCTCCTTCTTTCACTCCCAAATCAACATAACCTTTAACTTTTTCTAAATGTTGTTTTGTAACTAAGGGTCCCATTTGTGAATTTTTATCTAGTCCTGGACCAATTTTTAAAGCTTCGACTTTTTTTGAAAGTTTTTGAACCAAAGTATCTCCAATTTTTCCTACAGCAACTGCAACAGATTGGGCCATACAACGTTCTCCTGCAGAGCCATAGGCTGCTCCCATTAATCCGTTTACTGCCTGATCAATATCTGCATCTGGCATTACTACACAATGATTTTTCGCACCACCGAGTGCTTGAACTCTTTTTTCATTTTTTGCACAATTTTCATAAATATATTTTGCAATTGGGGTGGAACCAACAAAACTTACAGCTGAAATTTCTTTATTATTAATAATTGCATCTACAGCTTCTTTGTCGCCATTTACAACATTAAAAACTCCAGGAGGTAAACCTGCTTCTAAAAATAGCTCTGCTAATTTCATTGAACAAGATGGATCTTTTTCAGAGGGTTTTAGTATAAATGTATTTCCGCATGCTATAGCCACAGGAAACATCCACATAGGTACCATAGCTGGAAAATTGAAAGGTGTGATACCTGCACAAACTCCTAATGGTTGTCTCATTGACCAACTATCTACATTTGTTCCAACATTTTCGGTAAACTCACCTTTTAGTAGTTGGGGTATTCCACATGCAAACTCAACTACTTCTAAACCTCTAGTTAAGGAACCTTTGGCATCCTCATAAACTTTGCCATGTTCAGATACAATTATTTTTGTAAGTTCATCTGAATTTTTTTCAATTAACTCCTTAAACTTAAATAAAATTCTTGCTCTTGATAGGGGTGTTTTGTTTGACCATTCAGTGAAAGCTTTTTTTGCAATTAGTACGGTTTTATTCACATCATCGGTTGTTGCAAAGGTGACATTTGCACTTTGATCTCCAGTTGCAGGGTTAAAAACTTTTCCGCTTCTATTTGAAGTGCCCTTAAAAATTTTACCATCTACAAAATGTTGGATTAAGTTCATGACCTTAATGATTAATTAAGGTTTTAGCTTGTTGCAAGCATTTTTTTTATTGAGGCTATAGCTTTAGCAGGATTTAAACCTTTCGGGCATGAATTAGTACAATTCATAATCGTATGACATCTATATAGTTTTAGCTCATCTGCAACTTTTTTTAATCTTTCTTTTCTCTCTTCGTCCCTACTGTCAGTAATCCAACGATATGCTTGTAATAAAACTGCTGGCCCTAAGTATTTATCTCCATTCCACCAATAGCTTGGACAAGAAGTTGAGCAACACGCACAAAGTATACACTCGTAATAACCATCAAGCTTTGCTCTGTCTTCTTGAGACTGCTTGATTTCTGTTGATGTTTTTTCTCCAACTTTAGTTTTTAACCACGGTTCAACAGACTCATATTGTTTATAAAGTGTTGTTAAATCACCAACTAAGTCTTTTATCACTTTTAAATGAGGTAATGGATATATATTTAATTCCCCTTTAATATCTGAGTGAGATTTTATACACGACAATGTATTTACTCCATCAACATTCATAGCACAAGAACCACAAACACCGTGTGCACATGATCTCCTAAAAGTTAATGTAGGATCAATTTCATTTTTAATTTTAAAGAGTATGTCTAATACTTTTGGCCCACACTCATTTAAATCTACCTCGAATGTATCGATTGTAGGATTTTCGTTACCAGAGGGGTTCCATCTGTAAACATTAACTTTTTTTAAATTATTTGATCCAGTCTTGTCTTTGTAGTATTTGCCTTTTAAAATTTTAGAGTTTTGTGGAAGGCTAAACTGGACCATTAATATACTCTCTCCCTTGGTGGAAAATATTGAACATCGTTGGTCAAGGTTTTGGCATGAACAGGTCGATAGGCTACTTTAACTTCATTACCTTTTTGCCAAGCTAAAGTATGCGTCATATATTTCTTATCATCTCTAGTTTTGTAATCTTCCCTTGCATGAGCTCCTCTACTTTCTTTTCTATGATAAGCCGAATCTATTGTCGTCATTGCCTGTCTGATGAGATTATCAAATTCTAAAGTTTCAACAAGATCGGTATTAAACAATAAAGACTTGTCTGAAACTGAAATATCAGACATTCCTTCAAAAGGTTTTCTAATTTGATCCATTCCTTCTTTAAGTGTTTTTTCAGTTCTAAAAACTGCACATTTTGATTGCATAGTTCTTTGCATGGACAAT
>MDSW01038726.1_pt1 | contig 27999 bp, 26 predicted proteins | sample 811171 | NCBI WGS metagenome assembly MDSW01 (sample SAMN05326641, study PRJNA326480) | marine metagenome | isolation source: seawater | place: Atlantic Ocean: North West | collected 2012 | reverse complement strand
TTAATATATAAAAAGCTATAGTAATGCTAGTTTCATTACATATGAATTTGACAAGTTTACGACTATTTAGTATTAATTTCCAAAGGGCGCCGATTTAACCAAATTGCAGGCGCTTTATAAATGTAGCTAAACAGGAGTTTGCCCAGTTTAGCTGGGCTTTTTTTTTGGATGAATAGAAAACTTGATAATATAAAGAAAATTAATGTAACAAAACCACTAAAATTAGATTGCGGAAAAACAATTAATAATTTTCCACTCGCCTATGAAACTTACGGAAAATTAAATAAAGAAAAAGACAACGCAATTTTAGTTTTCCACGCACTTACTGGCGACCAATTTGTTTCTGAAACTAACCCTGTAACTAATAAAGAAGGATGGTGGATTACAGCTGTTGGTCCAGGAAAAGCTATAGACACAAATAAATATTTCGTAATTTGTGCAAATGTAATAGGTGGTTGTATGGGTTCCTTAGGACCTAAAGATACTAACCCAGAAACTAAACAACCTTACGGATTAGATTTTCCTGTTATCACAATTAAAGATATGGTAAGAGCTCAAGAGTCTTTGCTTGAACACCTTGGAATAAAAAAGCTCTTATGTGCGACCGGGGGGTCTATGGGTGGAATGCAACTTTTACAATTTTGCTCAACTTTTCCTGACAAAACTTTTTCGGCTATTCCAATTGCTTGTAGTTCTAGTCATAGCGCACAAAATATCGCTTTAAATGAATTGGCGCGTCAAGCCATAATGGCAGACCCAGTGTGGGATAAAGGAAAATATTTTCTTAAAAATGTGCAACCAAAAAATGGATTAGCAGTTGCAAGAATGGTTGGGCATATAAGTTACTTGTCAGAAAAAGGTATGCAGGAAAAGTTTGGAAGAAAATTACAAGAAAAAGCAGATTACGAATTTAGTTTTAATGCAGACTTTCAAGTAGAAAGTTACTTAAGACATCAAGGTTACGCTTTTGTAGAAAGGTTTGATGCAAACTCTGTTTTATATATTACCAGAGCAATGGACTATTTTGATCTTTCTAAACAATTTAAGGGTGGTCTAGTTGAAGCTTTCAAAGGTCAAAAAACTAAATTTTTAATTATCTCGTTCTCTTCTGATTGGCTTTATACAACAAGGGAAAATAAAGATATAGTTATAGCTTTAAATGCCTCAGGAACAGATGTTTCTTACTCAGAAATAATCACGGATAAAGGGCACGACTCGTTCTTACTTGAGGTACCAGATTTCTTAAAAACTCTTAAAAGTTTTATAGACTCGATGCACGAAAAATTTAAAAATGAAAAAAGAATTTAAAGTAATAGCTGATCTTATATCTGATGATACTAGAGTGTTAGATGTTGGTTGTGGAGATGGGTCCTTGATGGATTTACTCCATAAGAAAAAAAATATTGAAGTCCGGGGATTGGAACTAGATCAAAATAATGTTCAACAATGTATTCATAAAGGGTTGCCTGTCATACAAGGTAATGCTGAAACAGAGCTTCATCAGTTTCCAAATCAATCATTTGACTACGTCGTTTTGAGCCAAACTCTTCAAGCTTTTTATAATCCAGAAAAAGTATTAAAAGAACTTTTAAGAATTGGAAATTCAGTAATTATTTCTATTCCAAATTTTGGATACTGGAAAGTAAGAACAAAACTTTTATTTTTTGGTGAAATGCCAGTAACTAAAACTTTACCTAATTCTTGGTATAACACACCTAATTTACATATGTGTACCATAAAAGATTTGTTTAATTTTTGTGATGAAAAAAATATTAATATTAAAAAAGTAGTTGGAGTTAATGAGGATAAAACTTCCTTAATCAAAAGAGGAAATTTAGAAATTAAGAACCTTTTTTCAAAATTAGGGATATTTTTAATTGGATAAAATGAAAGTAGAAATAATCAAGTGCTTAGACGATAATTATAGTTATTTATTATTTGAAGAAAAAACTGACACAGTTTCAATAATAGATCCATCAGAATTTATACAGTGCGATAAAGTCATACAAAAGTATAAAAAATTAGATTATATACTAAATACACATCATCATGCTGATCATGTTAATGGAAATATTGAACTTAAAAAAAAATACAATTCAAAAATTTTAGGATTTAATGGTGACAAGGATCGTATTCCTGGTATCGATATTTTGTTAAAAGATAATCAAAATCATAAAATTGGAGGCATAATATTTAAGGTAATATTTATTCCAGGCCATACAAAAGGTCATATTGCTTTTTACTTTAGGGACGAAAAGATTTTATTTACTGGAGATACTCTTTTTTCTTTGGGGTGTGGCAGAATATTTGAGGGGACTCATGCTGAAATGTTTAATTCATTAAATAAACTTAAGGCTCTTCCCACAGAAACAAAAATTTACTGTGGACACGAGTATACTAAATCGAATTTAAACTTTTGTTTAAAATATGATCAAAACAACAACTTGCTTAAAAAAAAATCTTTAGAAGTTAATTCAAAAATAAAAAATAAACTCCCAACTGTACCAACTACTATCGGTGAAGAGTTAAAAACAAATATTTTTTTAAGGTATGATAATATTGATATTAGAAAGGCATTAAATCTCAAGGATTCCCCAGATCAACAAGTTTTTTCAAAATTGCGAGATTTAAAGGACGCATTTTAACCTCAATATTCTTGACTTGATATAATTGAACGCTATATTGCGTGGAAACTAAAAAAAGGAAATTTATGTCATTTGCAATAATTGAAACAGGTGGAAAGCAATATAAAGTTTCTGCAAGCAAAATTTTAGAAATAGAGAAAATAAATGTAAAAAAAGGTGAAACTATAAAATTCAAAAACGTTTTACTTTTGAATGATGACAAAATTACTGAAATTGGAAATCCAAGCGTAGATGGGGCGACTGTAGAAGCAAAACTTTTAGATAATGTGAAAGATAGAACAATACTGGTTTTTCATAAAAGAAGAAGAAAACACTCTAGAAAAAAAAATGGACATCGACAGCGTCACTCAAAAATACAAATTACTAAAATCTTGGCCAAGGGTGGAAAAGTAATTGATGAGGCTAAAATAGTTGAAAAAAAGAAAGCTGTAAAAGAAACAAAAAAAGATATAAAAGAATCAGTTAAAAAATAGGAAATTAAATGGCAACAAAAAAAGCAGGTGGATCTTCACGAAATGGCCGGGACAGTAAGGGTCGAAGATTAGGAGTCAAAAGATTTGGTGATCAACTTGTGGTACCAGGAAATATCATAGTGAGACAAAGGGGAACAAAAATTCATCCAGGAGACAACGTAGGGATGGGAAAAGACCATTCTATTTTTTCCCTAATTAAAGGTAAAGTAAAATTTAAAAAGTCGAAACTTAACAGAACATTTGTTTCTGTAATACCTAGCTAATTATAAATAATTCAAATTATTTATATCAATACTATGAAATTTTTAGATCAAGCAAAAATTAACTTAAAAGCTGGGAACGGTGGTTCAGGTTCAGCAAGCTTTAGAAGAGAGAAATTTGTAGAATTTGGCGGCCCTGATGGAGGCGATGGGGGTGATGGAGGTTCAATAATATTTGAAGCTGAAAGAAATTTGAATACGCTAATAGATTATAGATATTCTCAACACTTTAAATCAGAGAATGGTAAATCAGGAAGTAAAAAAAATAAAACTGGGGCAAATGGAAAAGATTTAATTCTTAAAGTTCCGATTGGAACTCAAATTTACGAAGAAGATAATAATACTTTAATTTACGATTTTAAAAAAGATAAAGAAAAATACTTAGTGGCAGCTGGTGGTAGAGGTGGATTAGGAAACGTAAGATTTAAAAGTTCCACTAACAGGGCACCCAGAAAAAAAACTGATGGAAAAAGAGGTGAAGAGTTTTGGATTTGGCTACAACTAAAAATAATTGCCGACATTGGAATTATTGGCCTTCCAAATGCTGGAAAATCAAGTTTACTAGCAGCATTAACAAGAGCAAAACCAAAAATAGCTAATTATCCATTTACTACTATAAATCCAAATCTTGGGGTCTCTTATTATAATAACAAAGAGGTTACTCTTGCGGATATTCCAGGATTAGTAGAAGGAGCACACAAGGGAGTGGGTTTAGGTGATAAATTTTTAAGGCATATAGAAAGGTGCAAAGTGCTACTCCATTTAATTGATGTTACTGAGAATAACTTATCAGAAAATTATAAAAAGATTAGATCGGAGTTAAAAAACTATAATTTATCACTGGTTAAAAAAAAAAGAGATTATTTTTTTAAATAAATCTGATCTTATTGAAAAATGTACCCTTAAGAAAAAACTTGATGTTTTTAGTAAAAATATTAAAAAAAAATACAAAATTATCTCGATATTTAATAAAGATGATATACAAACAATAAAAAAGGCACTTGTCAAAAATGTTAATAGATAATTCAAAAAAAATTGTAATAAAATTAGGTTCAACTACGGTTATAGATGAAAAGGGAAAATTTAAGAAAAATTGGGTCAACAGCCTTATAAAAGATATAAAAAAATTTAAAAAAAATAGAGATATTGTCCTAGTTTCTTCTGGTGCAATCGCATTAGGTCAAAATTACCTGAAGATCCGAAAAAAAAAAATCCAACTGGAAATGAGCCAAGCTATTGCATCTATAGGACAAATTCATTTATCAGAAGAGTTTCAAAAAATATTTAAAAAAAACAATTATCGCGTTGGTCAAATTTTAATTTCTCCTGATGATACTGAACAAAGAAGAAGAGCTTTAAACGTCAAAAGAACATTTGATAATTTGTTTAAGCTTAAAGCTATTCCAATAGTTAATGAAAATGATACAACCGCCACTTCTGAAATTAAATATGGAGATAATGATAGATTAGCAGCTAGAGTAGCTCAAATTATTGGGGCAGATACATTAATAATTCTAACAGATGTTGATGGCTTATACGATATTGGTAACCAAAAAAAATTGATTAAAGAGGTAAAAAATCTGAATAACAATGTTTACAAATTAGCTGATACTAAAATTAATAGTTATGGATCAGGTGGTATGATCACAAAACTTGAGGCTGCGAATATTTGTATGAATGCCGGATGCCATATGTTTATAGCTAATGGAAACAGAAAAAATCCTCTAAAATATATGATTGAAAAAAAAATATTTACTAAATTTGTGCCTAAAATTTCTACTATGGCTGCTAGAAAAAAATGGATAGTAAGCTCGTTAAATTCACAGGGCAGTATCGTTGTTGATAAAGGTGCTGCTAATGCAATTAATAATGGTAAAAGTTTACTAGCCGCGGGTATTAAATTAATTAATGGAAAATTTGATAAGGGTGAAAATATTTTAATAACAGATGAAAATAATAATAAACTTGCAAGAGGCCTAGCATCCTTTTCATCAAAGGAAATTATAAAGATTAAAGGAAGGCAGAGTAATGAAATAGAAAAAATACTTGGATATATAAGTAAAACAGAAGTTGTTCATAAAGATGATATGGTAAAATTATAAAATGAAAAATATTATAACAATAGGTGAAAATTCAAAAGAAGCATTTGAAAGCTTAAAAAAATTAAGTCACAAGAAAATTAATAAAGCTTTAGAAGATTATATTAAACTTATTTTATTAAATAAAAAAAAAATTATAAGAGAAAATAAGAAAGATGTAAAAAACTTAAAGAGAAAAAAAGTTTTAGATAGACTGATATTAAATGAAAAAAAAATTGATGGTATAATCAAATCAATTTATGAAATAAAAAGATTTCCTAATCCTATTGGAAAAACTCTTGAGAGTTGGAGGGGAAAAAATAGGCTTAGTATAAAACGTGTTACTACTCCTATCGGTGTTATTGGAATTATATATGAGAGTAGACCAAATGTAACAGCGGATGTTGCAGCTCTATGCCTTAAGTCAAATAATTGTGCGATTTTGAGAGGCGGAAGCGAGGCCTTTTACTCTAACAAAATCCTTTCGAATTTGTTTAGAAAGTCTCTTATTAAAAATAAAATTAATAAAAATTGTTTACAATTTATTGAAAATAAAAATAGGAAAATTGTAGATTTTTTATTGTCTAAAATGAGTAAATATATTGATGTGATTGTACCTAGGGGTGGAAAAGGATTGGTTGCTAAAGTACAAAAATATTCGAATATTCACGTAATCGGTCACCTAGAAGGTTTATGCCATATTTATCTAGATAAAGAAAATAATTTAAGAGATGCAATAAAAGTAATATTAAATGCTAAAATGAGAAGGACCAGTATTTGTGGAGCTTTAGAAACACTTCTAATTAATGAACAAATTTTAAAGACAAAAGGTATTAAAGTTATAAATTCTTTGATTGAGAATGGTTGTGAGGTAATAGTTGATAAAAAGATAAATAAACTTTTTAATAATAAATTAAAGTCAGCAAAAGAGTTGGACTGGAAAACTGAGTACCTAGACGCAAAATTATCAATTAAAAGCGTAAAAAATGTTAAGGAAGCTGTTACACATATTTTGAAGTATGGAACAATGCATACTGACTGTATAATTTCAAATAATAAAAAAAATACCTCTTTCTTTTTAAATAATATTAATAGTTCCATAGCTATGCACAATGTTTCTACTCAATTTGCCGATGGAGGTGAATTTGGCTTTGGAGGTGAAATAGGAATTTCTACAAATAAACTACCACCTCGCGGACCTGTTGGTCTTAACCAGCTAACTTCTTACAAATATATTGTTAAAGGAAAAGGTATAACTAGACCATAAAAATTATGGTAAAAAAAAAATTTGAAAGAATTGGTGTGTTAGGAGGGAGTTTTGATCCACCTCATAAAGGACATTTATTTTTAAGTAATCAAAGTCTAAAACTCCTTAAACTAAAAAAAGTTATTTGGGCAATTACAAAACAAAACCCGTTAAAACAAAATCCACATTTTTCTTTAAAACTACGAAAGAAAATGTGTCTAAAAATAATTAAAGGAAACAAAAAAATTCAATTGAAATATTACGAGAAAAAGGTCAGATCTAAAACGACTATTGCTTTATTGAATTTTTTAAATAAAAATGGAAAATATAAAGTTTTTTTTATTATCGGATCAGACAATCTTATAAATTTTCATAAATGGAAAGATTATAAAAAAATATTAAAAATGAGTGATTTGGTTGTTTTTTCAAGAAAAGGATTTGACACAAAAGCCAAAAAATCTGCTATAATTAAACATCTGAAAAGTAGAAATGTTAATTTTTTTGATAAACTGAAGATTAATATATCTTCGTCTAAGTTAAGAAGAAAAATAATTGATGGAAGTTAAAAAAATAAAAAAGATAATAGAGAATATATTAAGCAAAAATAAAGCAAATAATATAGTTACTATTGATCTTAAAAAAAAATCATACATCGCTGACTACATGATAATTGCCTCAGGAACTTCATCAAGACACTTGCAATCTATATCAGAGAACATTTTAGAGGAACTCAAAAAGTATGGATTAGACAGTTGTAGAATTGAAGGTTATGAAAGCAATGATTGGAAACTCGTTGATGCAATAGATATAATAGTGCATTTATTTCATCCTGAAAAAAGATCATTTTATGATCTTGAGAAAATGTGGTCAGAAGATTTACCTAAGGAAAAAGCACTTATATGAAGAAGTTTTTATTAAATGTTTTTTTAATTTTTGTTTTTTTATTAAATGTAAAAGCATACTCGAATACAAATTCGAATAAACTTTATGAAAAAATAGATTTATTTGGTGAGGTTTTAGATAAAATTAAACAAGAATATGTAGATGAAATTGATCAAGCTGACGTTATGGACTCTGCCATAAATGGTGTATTACAGTCGTTAGATCCTTATTCTGCCTATATGTCTCCTGAGCTTTTTAAAAGTATGCAAACAGAGTCAAAAGGAGAATTTGGAGGATTAGGAATTGAAATAGGAATGGAAGCAGGTGTAGTAAAAGTTATAGCTCCTATTTCAGATACGCCTGCAGAAAAAGCTGGAATTAAAGCAGGTGATTATATTGTCAGGATAAATGATGAACAAGTCCAAGGTAAAACTTTAATGGAAGCTGTTAAGTTAATGAGAGGACCTGTTGGATCTAGTATAGAATTAACAGTTAGACGAAAGAATGTAAAAAAATCTCTAACTTTCAAAGTGCAGCGACAAATTATTGAAGTTAAATCAGTAGAATCAAAAATTTTAGGAAGTAAAAATAATATTGGATATATTAAATTAAAATCTTTTAATGAAAATAGCGACAAACAGTTTATCAAAGAAATTAAAAATTATGAGAAGCAAAAATTAATAGGTTATATAATAGACCTTAGAAATAATCCAGGTGGATTACTTAATCAAGCTGTGGCAATTACTGACTTCTTTTTAGAGAGAGGTGAAATAGTGTCAACCAAAGGGCGTAGATCGAGCGAAACAAGAAAATATTTTGCAAGAACAGGGGATGGGGTAAAAGGCAAACCTCTTATTATTTTAATAAATAATGGCTCCGCATCAGCATCCGAGATTTTTGCTGGAGCACTTAAAGATCATAAAAGGGCTGTTATACTTGGAGAAAACTCTTACGGGAAAGGCTCTGTTCAGTCAATTATTCCTCTTAGAAATGGAGGAGGTATTAGGTTAACAATATCCAAATATTATCTACCATCAGGTGAGTCGATATCAGAAGTAGGTGTTTCTCCAGATATAATTGTAGAGGAACAAAGTCAATTCCAGTTAAACTCTGAAAATGATAATCAATTAGAATATGCTGTTAAACTTTTCCAGTCTTAAACTATGTTAAATAAATTGCCAATGAGACAAGGTGTTGGTGTAATAGTATTAAATCGAAATAACGAAGTTTTTGTTGGAAAAAGAAAAGATAATCCAATAGACAAGTGGCAAATGCCTCAAGGGGGTATAGATAAAAACGAGACGCCTTATAAAGCTATGAAGAGAGAGCTATTTGAAGAAACAAGCATTAAAAACATTGAAGTATTAAAAGAAATTGAAAAATGGCTTGAATATGAGCTACCTCCCAATTTATTGGGAAAAATATGGAAAGGAAAATTTAGAGGCCAAAAGCAAAAATGGTTTATTGTAAAATTTACTGGCAGCGATGATGAAATTAATTTAAATACTAAACATCCAGAGTTTATTGAGTGGAGGTGGATAGACTATAGATTACTACCAGATGTAATCGTTGATTTCAAAAAAAAAGTTTATGAGAGCCTTAAAACAGAATTAAGAAATTTTATCAATTGATTTGCTTTAAAGTATCTATTTTATAGTTTAACAAGTATTTTTGTTTATCAGAAATCTGATTACTCAAAAGTCTTTTTTCAGCATCTTTTAGTAAACTATTTATTTTTTCTTTTGAAAAATCTTTTAAACTTAACACAGTTGTAGATAAAACCAGAAGTTTATTATCAGAAAATTCGACTGTGCCGTCTTCAACATAAAACTTTTGTTTTTTATCTACCTCAATTAATCCGGGTCTTAAAAAAGTGATTAAAGGAATGTGATCTTTTAAAATTGTAATTTGACCCTCAAAGCACGGTAGAACTACTTCACTTGTTTTATCAGTATAAACGCTGTTGTCAGGACTAATTATTTCAATTTTAAATTCCTGAGACATCTTAATTAGGAGTTTTTTTCAAGTTTTTCAGCTTTTTCTATTACTTCTTCTATAGATCCCACCATATAAAATGCAGCCTCAGGAAGATGATCATATTCTCCTTTGCAAATTGCATCAAAACCTTTAATTGTTGATTCAAGGTCAACTAATTTTCCAGGAGACCCCGTGAAAACCTCAGCTACAAAAAATGGTTGAGATAAAAATCTTTGAATTTTTCTTGCTCTAGCAACAGTAAGTTTGTCCTCTTCAGAAAGTTCGTCCATCCCAAGAATTGCAATAATATCTTGTAGGGATTTATATGCTTGTAGTATTCTCTGGACTTCTCTCGCAACTTTATAATGCTCTTCACCTACAACTCTCGGATCCAATATTCTAGATGTCGAGTCAAGTGGATCAACTGCTGGATAAATCCCAAGTTCAGCAATTTGTCTAGATAGAACAGTTGTTGCATCTAAATGTGAAAAAGAAGTTGCTGGAGCAGGGTCTGTGAGATCATCGGCGGGCACATATATAGCTTGCACAGATGTAATTGAACCCTTTCCCGTTGAAGTGATTCTTTCTTGCAAATTTCCCATGTCAGTTGCTAAGGTTGGTTGATAACCAACAGCAGAAGGAATTCTACCTAGTAACGCCGACACTTCAGATCCTGCCTGAGTAAATCTAAAAATGTTATCAACAAAAAATAATACGTCTTGACCTTCTTGATCTCTAAAATACTCAGCGACTGTCAAGCCAGTTAATGCTACTCTTGCTCTTGCTCCAGGCGGCTCGTTCATTTGACCATAAACTAAAGCTGCTTTAGATCCTTTTCCATCTTTTTTAATTACGCCAGACTCAATCATCTCATGGTACAGATCGTTACCTTCCCTAGTTCTCTCTCCTACACCTGCAAACACAGAAAATCCTCCATGAGCCTTTGCAATATTATTGATTAATTCCATAATCGTAACAGTCTTCCCAACTCCGGCTCCACCAAATAAACCTATTTTTCCCCCTTTAGCATAAGGTGCAAGTAGATCAATTACTTTAATACCTGTTACAAGAATTTCAGTTTCTGTGGATTGATCTGTAAACTTTGGCGAGGGTCTATGTATAGGCCATTTTTCTTTCGTTTTAACTTCACCTTTTTCGTCAATTGGCTGACCAATTACATTTATAATTCTACCTAATGTTTCAGGACCCACCGGGACGCTAATAGGAGCATTAGTGTTTAAAACTTTATCTCCTCTTTTAAGCCCTTCAGTTGAGTCCATTGCAATAGTTCTTACGCTGTTTTCACCTAAATGTTGCGCAACTTCTAAAATTAATTTGTTTCCTCCATTATTTGCCTCCAAAGCTGTATAAATTTCTGGCAATTCATCTTTAAATTTTACATCAACTACAGCACCAATAAGTTGGGTTATCACTCCCTCTTTATTCATCATAAACTTTCTGCCCCCGATATAATTTCTATTAACTCTTTGGTAATAGATGCTTGTCTACTTCTATTATAGTTAATAGTTAATTTGTCTACAAGATCACCAGCGTTTCTAGTAGCATTATCCATTGCTGTCATCCTTGAACCTTGTTCGCTGGCTGCATTTTCTAAAAAGGCTTTAAAAATTTGCACTGATACATTTTTTGGTAACAAATCTTCTAAAATTTCATCTTCGTCTGGTTCAAACTCATATGAATGTACCTTGGGTTCATCCTTTTTATCTTCTTTAATAAATGTTGGTATTATTTGTTCTGCTTGAGGAACTTGAGTAATTACATTTTTAAAATTGTTAAAGAACATATAACATTTATCGAATTTACCTTGCTCAAATAAATTTATTATCTTATTTCCAATTTCATTTGCTTCCTTAAAAGAAATTTTTTTTTTTATCCTTAAAACTTATCTTTTCAATAATGTATTTGCCATAGTCTGTTTTAATTTGATCAAATCCTTTACTTCCTACTGTAATTATTTTCAAATCTTTTCCTTCTTTTAAAATATTTTTAAAATGCTTTTTTGCTAGCTTGCTTATATTTGAATTAAACCCACCACATAGTCCCCTATCTGCTGTTAAAACTACACATAAGTAAACTTGATCTTTGCCATTTCCAACTAATAATTCTGGAGCATTATCGTTATCTGATATAGATTTGGTTAAATTTAAAATAATATTTTGCAATTTATTGCTGTATGGCCTACCTTTTTCAGCATTATCTTGTGCTTTTTTTAATTTGGCTGCGGCTACCATTTTCATCGCCTTAGTTATCTTTTGAGTAGACTTAACACTTTTTATTCTTTTTTTTAAATCATCTAAACTAGGCATTATTAATTTCCTTTTTCAATATTTCAATTACTTCAATTAATTTGTTTTTTGTCTCTTCTTCTAGTTTTCCTGATGAATTTATAGTTTCAATAATTTCAGGGTTGTCATTTTTAATTTTTTCTAACAATTCTTTCTCAAATTTCTTAATTTTATTAATTTCAACATCGTCTAGGTAGCCACCTACACCTGTAAAAATGGAAATTACTTGTTCGCCTACTGTCAGTGGGGAATATTGGTTTTGCTTTAATAGCTCGGTAAGTTTTGATCCTCTATTTAAAAGTTTTTGAGTTGAAGCATCTAAATCTGATCCAAATTGAGCAAATGCAGCCATTTCACGGTATTGTGCCAGTTCTAGTTTGATCGACCCAGCAACTTTTTTCATCGCTTTCGTTTGAGCAGCTGAACCTACTCTTGAAACTGATAAACCTACATTTACAGCTGGACGAATACCTTGATTAAAAAGTTCAGTTTCAAGAAATATTTGACCATCTGTAATCGAAATTACATTAGTTGGAATATATGCTGAAACATCTCCTGCTTGTGTCTCTATTATTGGTAAAGCTGTTAAAGATCCCCCTCCGTTTTTCTCGTTTAATTTTGCTGCCCTTTCTAAAAGTCTGCTATGTAAGTAGAAAACATCACCTGGATATGCCTCTCGTCCGGGAGGCCTTCTTAACAATAAAGACATTTGCCTATAAGCAACTGCTTGTTTTGAGAGATCATCATAAATTATCAGAGCGTGCATGCCATTGTCTCTAAAATATTCTCCAATTGTACAACCTGTATAAGGAGCTAAAAACTGTAGCGGTGCAGAGTCGGATGCTGTAGCTGATACTACTGTGGTGTATTTCATTGCACCAGCGTCTTCTAAAGTTTTTACAATTTGAGCAACGGTTGATCTTTTTTGGCCAATTGCTACGTAAACACAGTATAGTTTTTTCTTTTCATCACTAGACTCGTTTATTGCTTTTTGATTGATTATAGTATCCACTGCGACAGCTGTTTTTCCAGTTTGTCTATCACCAATAATAAGTTCTCTTTGACCTCTACCTATCGGTATTAAGCTGTCAATTGCTTTTAGACCGGTTTGCATTGGTTCATTTACTGATTGACGCGGAATAATACCAGGAGCTTTTACTTCGACTCTTTTTCTCTGAACTTTTGATGACAAACTTCCTTTTCCATCTATTGGTACACCCAATCCATCTACTACTCTTCCAAGTAATTCTTTACCTACTGGAACATCAACTATTGAATTCGTTCTTTTAACGGTATCGCCCTCTTTTATTTGCCTATCGTCACCAAATATAACTATTCCTACATTATCGCTTTCCAAATTAAGTGCCATACCTTTTGAACCATCATTAAATTCTACCATTTCTCCTGCTTGAACATTATCTAAACCGTAAACTCTGGCTATTCCGTCTCCAACTGTTAATACTTTCCCCACTTCGGAAACTTCGGCTTTTTCTCCAAAATTTTTAATTTGTTCTTTAAGAAGTTTTGTTATTTCAGACGGATTTATTTCCATTTTTAATTTTCAATCATTAATTGTTTTAAATTTTTAAGTTTATTACTTACCGAAGTATCTATCAATAAACTTCCTAATTGAACTTTTACACCACTTATTAGACTTTTGTCTATTTTGTAATTAAAATCTACGATGGAATTTATTGATTTAGAGATTTCTTGATTTATTCTGTTTTTCTCAGCTTGTGAAAGATCTTTTGAAGATACTAAAACTGCTTTTACTATTCCTTTTCTTTTCGAATTTAATTTGATAAATGTTTCTAGAATTTTATCTAAAAAATAAATTCTTCTTTTTTTTATAATAAATTGTAAAAAATTTTCTAAAATTTTATTTAGTTTAATTACTTTCAATATTTCTTTAAAAACTTTTATTTGGACTTCTAATTGATAAGTTGGATTTTTTAAAAAATTTTGGAAATCTGAATTTTCTTTAAAAATTTTAAGAAGAAAAAATACATTTTTTTCAATATCTTCTACCTCGGAATTCTCATTAGCTAGTTCTAGCAATGCTAAAGCATAGCGCTCCGAGGTCTCATTTGAAAATGTCTTAATTCCGCTCAAGTTTCTAATCCTGTTTAAGAATTATCTAAGAAATAAATGGTCCTAACATAGCTTAATAGCCCCTTCAAGATGATATATTAAATTAGGCAAAATTAATTGGATCTACATCAACTGTAAGTTTAATTTTTGATGATATTTTAAGGTTTTCTAAAATTTTAGCTAAGGGTTTCTGGCACATGATCTTGCTTTTTGAACGTATTAGCAATCTGGTTCTATATTTTTTTTTCTTTTTAAAAATAGGAGAATCTACTGGTCCAAGTATCTGGGTATGATCTAGTTGTTCTATTTTTCGTTTAATTTCTAAAGCTCCCCTATAGCTATTTTCTCTGGAGTTTGAGGAAATTATTAAAGCAATGAACCTTGAGTAAGGCGGAAGATTATTATGCTTTCTAAGTTTCAGTTCATTAAAAAAAAAGGTTTCAATATTATTTTCTAAAATATTATTTAGTATATGGTTATCTGGATTCACAGTTTGATATATTATGATTGAGTCTTTAGAAAATCTTCCAGCTCTTCCACTAAGCTGATTATAAAGTTGAACATTTTTTTCAGTAGTTCTTAAATCATAATCTTTGCCACTAAACTCTGCGTCTACAACTACAATACAATTCAACTTAGGAAAGTTAAAGCCTTTAGAAATCATTTGTGTGCCAACTAAAATATCTATTTTTTCATCACTAATTTGATTAATTAAGTTTTCAGATTGATTTTTTTTTGTGAGATAATCGCTTGATAATATTTTTATAACTTTTTGAGGAAATAAATTTTTCAATTCTTCGAATATTTTTTCAACGCCGGGACCATATAAGGAAAAATCACAATTAAAATTTCCCTTGGAACATTTATTTTCACTATTACTTTTATGCCCGCAATGATGACAAATAATTTTATTTAAAATTTTATGGTATGTTAGGTAAATTGAACAGTTGGGGCAAAGATGTCTATAGCCACATTTTTTGCAAATAAGAAAAGGGGCATATCCTCTTCTATTTAAAAAAAAAAGTACTTGATTTTTTTTTTTTAAATAATCTTTTACAATCTTTATCGTATCCATTGATATTGACTTTTTATTTAGATTTTCAAGATTTAAGTTTATGACCTTAGTTTTAGGTAGAGGATAATTTTGAAATCTTTTTTTTAGTTCAATTTTTTTATATTTTTTATTTTGAATATTGTTATATGTTTCCAAGGAGGGAACTGATGTTATTAAATGTATTGGGATATTCTCAATTGACGCTCTAGAAATTGCCATATCTCTAGCATTATATATAACACCCTCTTCCTGTTTATAAGAGGGATCATGCTCCTCATCTACAATTATAAGCCCTAACTTTTTAAATGGTAAAAATAAGGATGATCTAGCCCCTAAAACTATCTTAATTTTATTTGTTGCAACTGCCTGCCAGATTTCTCTTTTTTTATTTATACTTATTTTTGAATGCCAAATAGCTGGTTCATAACCAAAAAATTGTTTAAATCTAATTTTAAATTGTGTTGTAAGAAATATCTCTGGTATTAGTATTAAAGACTGTTTATTTTCTTGAATAAGTTTTTTTATTCTTTCAAAATATACAATTGTTTTTCCAGATCCTGTTATACCTAATAAAACCGAAACATTAAAGTTATTTCCTAATTTAATGAGGTCGTTAAGTGCATTTTGTTGTTCTAAATTTAAAATATATTTTCTCGTCTCAGTTATATCTTTTTTAATTTTTTTTTTTTTAATTTCATCAAATTTTTTTAAATTTCCTAAACACATTTTCAAAATCATTCCTTTTGGAACTAAATTATAAGCTGAAAACCAGTTTACAAACTTAATTATTTTTTTATCTAGACTAATATTTGAAATTTTTTTCTCTACTTTTTTTAATTTAATTTTTTTTGTTGTCTTTTTTAAAGTATCCCAAATAACACCAATTTCTTTTTTGTTCCCAAATGGTACGATAACTATGTCTCCTTGTTTTAGATTTCTATTGTTTTGAAAATTATCAAGATATGTAAATGGATGATTAAAGACTTTTGGTAACAGAACGGGCACTTCCATAATCAAATTCTATTAGATTTTTTGCCAATTAAAAATGAATTGGTCTTTTATCAACAGCTAATGCTGCTTCTTTTATTGCCTCTGTGTGGGTTGGATGAGCATGACAGGTTCTGGCTATATCTTCTGCGCTAGCCCCAAATTCCATTGCTAAAGCCATCTCAGCTATCATATCTCCGCTATGTGGCCCAATAATATGTACACCTAAAACCCGATCAGATTTACTTTCAGCTAAAATCTTTACAAAACCTTCTGTTTCATTGTTAACCTTAGCTCTTGAATTTGCTAAAAAAGGAAATTTTCCAATTTTATATGAAATACCCTCTTTTTTAAGCTGTTCTTCCGATTTACCCACGTAAGCAACTTCAGGAGAAGTATAAATTACCCCTGGTATGACATTGTAATTAACGTGTCCAGATTGTCCAGCTAGTAATTCTGCAACTGCAATTCCTTCTTCTTCGGCCTTATGTGCTAGCATTGGTCCATCAATAACGTCTCCTATCGCGTAAATGTTTTTAGAGTCTGTTTGAAATTTTTTATTGACCTTTATTCTGCCTTTGTCATCTTTTTTAACCCCAACTTTATTTAAATTTAGTCCCTCTGTGTAAGGTTTTCTACCTACTGCAATTAAAGTTTTGTCAGCAATAATGGTTTCTACATTATTTTTTTCATTACTTTTGTATTCAATTTTGACGTTAGATCCTTGGTCTTTAATTGATATTACTTTAGAATTTAATTTAAACTTTATGCCTTGCTTAGTTAAAATTTTTTGAAATTCGTTTGATATCTCTCTGTCCATTCCTGGTGTTATATAGGGCAAATTTTCTATTACTGTGACATCAGCTCCTAATCTTTTCCATACAGAGCCCATTTCTAAACCAATATATCCGCCTCCAATCACTACCAAAGATTTTGGAACTGCATCAAGCGATAGTGCCGCAGTAGAAGAAATAATATTTTTTTCATCAATTTTAATACCTGGAATTGAAGTAGCAGATGATCCAGTTGCTATAACAATATTTTTTGTATTATAAGATGATTTTTTTCCTTGATCGTAAACTACAACATTTGTTGGTGAAAAAATAACTCCCTTTCCTTTTAAATAAGTAACTTTATTTTTTTTGAATAAAAACTCAACACCTTTTGTTAAGATCTGAACAGATTTTTCTTTATTGCTCATCATCTTTTTTACATTAAGTTTCACATCTGAAACTTCTATCCCTTGGTTAGAGAAATCTTTTTTAAGTTTATGATAATTTTCAGAAAGATTTAATAAACTTTTTGAGGGAATGCAGCCAACATTTAAACAAGTTCCTCCTAAAGTTCCTCTACTTTCAACGCACGCTGCTTTCAATCCTAGTTGAGCGGCTCTAATGGCACAAACGTATCCTCCCGGCCCCCCTCCAATTACAATAACATCAAAGTTGTCGCTCATGATTTATAAGTTTAGAAATAATCGCTTAGGTTGCTCTAGAGAATCCTTGACTATTTTTAAAAACGAAACTGCTTCCTTCCCATCTATTATTCTATGATCATAAGATAACGCTAGGTACATTATCGGCCTTATCTTTACTTCTCCATCTTCAATAATTGCTCTTTCAATTATATTATGCATCCCAAGAACTGCCGATTGTGGAGGGTTCAAAATTGGGGTCGACAACATTGAGCCATAAATTCCACCGTTGGTAATTGTAAAAGTACCCCCTTGAAGATCGTCAATAGTAATTTTACCTTCTCGAGCTTTTTGACCTAATGAGCTTATATTTTTTTCGATGTCGGCAAATGATAATTCATCAGAATTTTTTACTACAGGAACTACCAATCCTTTATCAGTACCTACTGCTATACTTATATTATAGTAATTTTTATAAACTATTTCATCACCTTGGATTTCAGCATTAATTGCAGGATAATTTTTTAAACCTATAATGCATGCTTTAACAAAAAAGGACATAAAACCTAGTTTCACAGAATATTTTTTTTGAAAATCTTCTTTATAATCATTTCTCATTTTTATTACCTCATGCATATTAACTTCATTAAATGTAGTTAACATTGCTGCATTCTCTTGGGCCTCTTTAAGTCTTTTTGCTATAGTTAGTCTAAGTCTTGTCATTTTTATTCTCTCTTCAGGACCGTGAGCTATTTTTCTTTCTGACGGAGGAGGTTTTATTCCCATCAAACCCATTACATCCTCTTTTAAAACCAAGCCATTTTTCCCACTACCTTTGATTTTCTGAATATCAATTTTTTTATCAGAAGCCATTTTTCTTGCAGCTGGTGACACTCTAGGCTGAATGTTTTTAATTTCTTTATTTTCCTCTTTAGTAAAATTTTTGTTCTCATTATGTGTTTTGTCTAAGATAAGAGGTTCATCTAAAACTAAAGGCTCTTCATCAAAAATTTTTTTATTAGTGTTCTCCTCTAAAATTAAAGGTTCAGCTGTCTCTTTTTTGTCTAGTTTTTTCTCTTCAAGTTCATTATCTTTTTTTTTAGATTTGTTGGTATTAACTTTCGGTGGGGAATATTTTTTTTCGTCTGGATTTTCTAGATTTTTAGCTTTAGATTGGGTAAGAGAGATTGACCCTAGTAATGCACCCACATTGACTGTTTCTCCTTCTTTTGCAGATATGTTTTCTAGCACTCCATTGGTTGGGGAAGGAACTTCAACATTTACTTTATCAGTTTCTAATTCTACAAGAGGTTCATCAGAAGATACTTTATCGCCTTTATTTTTTAACCATTTGGCCACTGTCGCCTCTGTGACGGACTCTCCTAAAGTAGGTACAACAATTTTTTCAGACATTAATTTAGTTTCCCAACTACCTTTTCTAATATTTTTTTTTGTTCTGCAAGATGTTTGTTATAATTTCCAGTCGCAGTTGTGGATGAGGCATTTCTTCCAATATATTGTACTCTAGTTTTTTTAAATTCGATAATTTCCAGTGTTCTTTCAATGTAATTTCTTACAGTATTCCATGCGCCCATATTTTTTGGTTCTTCTTGACACCAAATAAATTCAGCGTTTCTATATCTTTTCAGAACTTTTGCTAATGTTTTTGCTGGAAAAGGATATAATTGCTCTATTCTAATAAAAACTATTTTATCATTTTTAGATTTTTCCCTCGCATCAAGTAAATCAAAATAAATTTTTCCTGAGCACATTACAACACGTTCAATATTTAGATCACCTTCTAATTTTAAAATTTTTGAATCTTTTACATAAGCATGATCTTCGAGAACTCTATGAAAGCTATTTTTTTTTAAAAAGTCCTCAATCGACGAAACACACCTTTTATTTCTCAATAAAGATTTAGGTGTCATTACAATTAAAGGTTTTCTGAAATCTCTATGCATTTGTCTCCTTAAGGCATGAAAATAATTTGCAGGTGTCGTACAATTTACAACTTGTATATTTTCTCCAGCACACATCTGCAAAAATCTCTCTAATCTAGCTGACGAATGTTCTGGGCCTTGGCCTTCATATCCGTGAGGGAGTAACAAAACCAATCCACTTGCTCTTCCCCATTTCGACTCTCCCGAGGTAATGAATTGATCAATTATTATCTGTGCTCCGTTAGCGAAATCACCAAATTGCGCTTCCCATATTACTAAGGTTTCTGGTTCAGATAATGAGTAACCGAATTCAAAACCTAATACAGCCAACTCCGATAGCAGACTATCAATTATCTCGAATTTTTTTTGATTTTTTCCTAAATTATTTAAAGGGATATATCTATCGTGATTTTCTTGATTTCTTAAAACAGAATGTCTTTGACTAAATGTGCCTCTAGCGGAGTCTTGTCCAGATAATCTAACTGAAAATCCATCGACTAACAAAGTTCCAAATGCTAATGACTCAGCCGTAGACCAGTCAATTGGAGCGTTTTCTGTGAACATTTTATGTTTTTGTTCCAATATCTTTTTTAAGGTTTTGTGAATTACAAAATCTTTAGGTATCTCAGATATTTTTTTACCAATCTCAATGATTAATTTTTTATCTACACCGCTTTTACCTCTTTTATCTTTGCCAAGACCTGGTTTAAATCTAGACCAAACCCCATCAAACCATTTAAGTTCAGATTTGTAGTTTTTAGAGGAAATGAATTGGGTTTCTAAGAATTTTTTAAATTCTTCTTTTTTTTGACTAATTTGATTTTCACTTAGCAACCCATCTGAAGAAATCTTTTTACTATAAATACTTAATGTGGTTGGATGTGACCTAATTTTTTTATACATTATTGGTTGAGTAAATGATGGTTCATCTCCTTCATTATGTCCAAACCTTCTGTAACAAACCATATCAATTACAACATCTCTGTTAAATTTTTGCCTGTACTCAGTAGCTATTTTTGCACAATGAACGACAGCTTCGGGATCATCGCCGTTAACATGGAAAATTGGTGCTTGAGATAGTTTTGCAACATCTGATGGGTATGGTGAAGATCTTGCAAATCTTGGTGCTGTGGTAAATCCAATTTGATTATTTACAATGAGGTGAATAGTTCCTCCGATATTATGACCTGGTAATCCCGACATCGCAAAACATTCTGCAACTACACCTTGGCCTGCAAATGCTGCATCACCGTGTATCAATACAGGAACAACAGATTTTCTTTTTGGATCATTGTGAAAAAATTGTTTTGCTCTAACTTGGCCTAATACCACTGGGTTTACTGCTTCGAGATGAGAGGGATTATCAGTCAAACTTATATGAACAATGTTTCCATCAAACTCTCTGTTAGATGATGCACCAAGGTGATATTTAACGTCTCCTTCAAAATCCTCTTTAGAGGATATGCCTTTTCCAAAAAATTCACTAAATATTGCTTGATAAGATTTTCCCATAACATTCGCTAAAACATTAAGTCTCCCTCTATGCGGCATACCTATTTTAATTTCTTTTACTCCTAAATTTCCACCTCTTTTAATTATTTGTTCTAAAGCAGGAATTAGAGATTCTCCTCCATCAAGGCCAAATCTTTTAGTGCCTACAAATTTAACTTGTAAATATTTTTCAAAACCTTCGGCCTCTATAATTTTATTAAGAATAGCTTTTTTGCCATTATCTGTAAAAGCAATGTTCTTTTCTGGGCCTTCTATCCTGTTACGAACCCAAGCTTTTTCTTCAGGGTCGCTCATGTGCATAAATTCATAACCTATTGTTGAGCAATAAGTTTTTTTTAATATTTTTAAGATTTCATTTAAGTTTCCATACTGTAAACCGAGAACACCGTCTAAAAAAATTTTTCTATTATAATCCTTTTTTTTAAAACCATAGTTTTCTGGTTTTAACTCAGGATGTTTCTCTTTTTCTTGTAAATTTAAAGGATCAAGGTTTGCAATTAAATGCCCCCTAATCCTAAAGGCTCTTATTAACATTATGGCCCTTACAGAGTCTGTTGAAGCTTGTTTAATTGAAGCTAGTTCTGTAATTTCCTCATCTTGTTTTATTTTATTGTTATGAATATTAATAATATTCTTTGTCTTTTTGGGATTCCAGCTTGGGCCATTAATATCTTGTAAAATATTTTTTGAGTCTTCCTTTAATCCATCAAAAAATTCAAGCCAATCTGGACTCAGCATTTTAGGGCTCTGGAGATACAAAGCATAGTATTCTTCAATATAGTCACTATTAACTCCTGATAAAAATGAAGTTTTTTTATAAGTTTGATTATCTTTATCAACAGACATTAGTAAGTGATAATATCACAAATTCTTAAAAATCAACCCTTAAGTTTTTCAAAAAGTGTTTTGCCTATATCTGCTGGAGATTTAGAGATAGTTATACCTGCTGATTTCATCACTTCAATCTTATCTTCTGCTCCGCCTTTGCCACCAGATATTATTGCTCCTGCATGCCCCATCCTTCTACCAGGTGGCGCAGTTAAACCGGCGACAAAACCTACCATTGGTTTTTTAATTTTGGATTGTTTAATAAAATTTGAAGCTTCCTCTTCTGCAGTGCCCCCAATTTCTCCAATCATAACGATAGACTCAGTTGCGTCATCCTTTAAAAATAAATCTAAACAATCTATAAAGTTAGTTCCGTTAATTGGATCGCCTCCAATTCCAATGCAAGTTGATTGTCCAAGTCCATTCGAAGTTGTCTGGGCTACCGCTTCATAAGTTAAAGTTCCAGATCTTGAAACAATGCCCACGGTACCTTTTTTGTGAATATTCCCTGGCATTATACCAATTTTACATTCGTCTGGAGTTATTATTCCTGGACAATTAGGGCCTATAAGCCTACTTTTGTTTTTAGCTAAAACCTTTTTTACTTTAATCATATCCAATACAGGTATCCCTTCAGTAATACATACGATTAGCTCAATATTTGCATCAATTGCTTCTATGATAGCTGATGCTGCAAATTTAGGTGGCACATAAATCATCGTAGCTGTTGCACCTGTAACTTCTTTAGCTTCTTGAACTGTGTTGAAGACTGGTAGCCCTAAGTGCTTTTGACCGCCTTTTTTAGGCGTAACACCTCCAACTAATTTCGTTCCATATTTTATTGCCTGTTCAGAATGAAAAGTTCCGTGTGAACCTGTAAATCCTTGACATATTACTTTTGTGTTTTTGTTAACTAAAATTGACATTTATTTTATTGCTCCAACTATTTTTTTCGCTGCGTCATTTAAGTCAGATGCAGATAAAATTTTAAGTCCAGACTCGTCCAAAATTTTTTTACCTTCAATATAATTTGTTCCAGCAAGTCTAACTACAAGAGGTATATTCAACTTTGTTTCTCTTGCAGCTTCAACAACTCCTTGAGCGAGGACATCACATCTCATTATTCCTCCAAAAATATTTATTAATATTCCTTTTACATTTTCATCTGATAAAATTAATTTAAACGCAGCAGAAACTTTTTCTTTTGATGCGCCGCCACCAACATCTAAAAAATTAGCTGGCTCTTTACCATATAATTTTATTATGTCCATTGTAGCCATTGCTAAACCAGCACCATTAACCATACATCCAATTTTCCCACTTAATTTTATATATGCTAGGTCATGTCTGCTGGCTTCAATCTCCTTTGGGTCTTCTTCGTTAAAATCTCGTAATTCCATAATTTCTGGTCTTCTAAAGAGTGCGTTGTCGTCAAAATTAATTTTAGCATCTAAACAAATTATTTTACCTGTTTTCGTAATAATTAAAGGATTGATTTCTATTAAACTAGCATCTTTTGAAATTAATGTTTCATAAATTGATTTAATTAAATTAAATCCCTCCTTCATTTGGGATTTGTCCAAATTAAATGGCTTTAAAACTTTTTTCATATCTTTTTCTTCTAAATTTTCAGAATAATCTAATTTTGTAGTGACAATTTTTTCTGGGGTTTCAGATGCTACTTTCTCAATGTCCATTCCTCCCTCCCGACTACTTATAAAAGCTATTTTTGAGCTTTGTCGATCAACTAAACAAGAAAGGTAATACTCCTCTGAAATTTCTGAGGCTTCTTCTATATACAATCTTTTGACTATTTTTCCTTGAGGTCCTGTTTGTGGAGTTACTAATTTTTTACCTAGAAGGTTTTTTGCTTCTTTTTTAAGTTCATCAATATTATTTACTAGCTTTACTCCTCCGGCCTTTCCTCTGCCCCCTGCATGTATTTGAGCTTTTAGAACAAATTTTTTTGTTTTTAATTGATTTATTTTTGTGTCTATTTCGTTAAGATTATATATTGCTACACCCTTTGAAACTGGTGCACCAAATTTAGAAAGCAATTCTTTAGCTTGATGTTCATGTATATTCATAACAAATATTACTTGTATTATACTTTAAATTTGATTTAAGTAGATACAATCAAATGCTAATTAGATCAAATAACTTTTTTAAAATACTAGTATTAGCTTTTTATCTAATTTATTTAATTTTAGGTTTCTTAATCTATGAAGATTTTGGAATTACGACCGACGAAGAATTTCAAAGGTATTCTGGGTTTTATTGGTTGCAGTATATATTAAATTTTACTCCTTTTGAAAATCTTAAATATTTAGTAAATGAGAAAATACTCGCAATAGAGGGTTTTACACTCCCTAATCCAAAGGATTTTCCCTTTTATGGTGTTATTTTCGATACCCCTTTAGCATTATTAGAGACATTATTTCAAATAAATGACTCACAAAGTTACTTTTTTCTTAGACATAAAATGAATTTTATAGTTTTTTTTATTAGTTCAGTTTTTTTGTACAAATTGTTAAGAAATAGATTCAATAAAAATTTTTTAACTATTTTTGGCGTTTTATTATATATCACATCACCTAGGATCTTCGGTGATAGTTTTTTTAACAATAAAGATATTATTTTTTTATCTTTAGTGACTATTTCAATTTATTATTATTTCAAACTTGTAGATAATTTTAATTATAAGAATATCTTATTATTTGGATTTGTAGCAGCAATAGCAACCTCAGCAAGAATTATTGGAATTTTTTTGCCGATTTCTTATTTAATTTTAAAATTATTTGAAGCTCTTGACAAAAAAAATAATTTTAAATTTTGGCTTAAAATTCTCATATTTTTAATTACATATTTTGTAAGTTTGATAATCCTATGGCCTTATTTGTGGTCTGATCCTATTGTTAATTTTTTTAAAGCATTTTCTATTTTTTCAAATTATATAATTGATATAAGTTTTTTATTTAATGGAGATTATGTATCATCAAAAGATTTACCTCTTACTTACATACCTTTTTGGATTTTAATATCTACCCCTGTCTCAACAATATTATTTTTTTTATTAGGATATCTATTGTGCTTTAGAAAAGCTATTAGTGGTATATTCGCTCTTGAAAAAGGCAAAGATATTTGGGGAAATAAAAATGAAGAGAAAGATTTTTTTATTTTTGCAAATTTCACTCTCATAGTTCTTTACCTTATCTTTTCAAATACTGTTTTATATAATGGATGGAGACAAATTTATTTTTTACATTTTTTTATTATATATTTTGCATTTTTTGGTATTAAATATATTTTTTATTATTCGAACAATTTAAAAAAATATTTTTTAATATTATTTTTTTTAATAATTTCTTCATCATTATTTCAAATTTATAAATTACATCCTTTTCAAAGTTTTTATTTTAATTCTTTTGTTACCAAAGAAAATATACATCAAAAATTTGAAGTCGATTACTGGGGGCTATCTGGAAAAAACTTTTTTGAGAAATTAATACAACTCAACAAAAATGATGAACAAATTAAAATTGCTGTTGCTTCTTGGATACCTTTGGAGAGAAGTAAATCTATTCTTAATGTCGATAATCAAAAAAAGATACAGACTGTTGGTCAGAACTATGATGAGGCTAATTTTATCTTTTTCAACAACACTTCTGAGGTAAATAAAAACTACAACAAAAAATATGAGATACCAAAAAACTTTGAAAAAATTGACGAATTGCGAATAAATAGGATATTAGTTTATGAGATATTTAAAAAAAATAATTAATAACATTTTTTCAAATTACTAAGATATAAGAATTCATTTATCTTTGAAAACACTACGCAGTTCTCTTCGTTAAACATATATTGTATAGGCCATTTGTCTTTGCCTTTGCCTATTAAGTAAACATTTTCAATCTTTTGTTTTTGTAAATTTTCTTTAAAATATTCTTTAAATTTTTTATGATATACACTCTTTGTATTAGGAACACTCATAGCATCATACCATTTTGCTGGTGAAACAGTTTTTAATTCTAAAATCATAGGAAAAAATTGATAGTCTGTTATTACAGTATATTTAAATTTACTATTTTCTATGAAAGATTTACTTTTCATTAATTGATCAAGTTCATACTTTGGGTTTGACATAAATTGATAGGTTATCCATTTAAGCCCTTCCATTTTATTATCTAAAATTTTTGTATCTAAAGCATTTTCAAAATTCGCATTATTTAATTCCATGAATTTTTTATGATTATTAAATCTATCGTGATATTTAATTGTAGAAAATAAAAGTAAGACTAAAATAAAATAGTAATACAAAGGTTTTTCTTTAAAAATTGACGTAAAATAGTGAGATACAGCTAAAAAGTAGGGTATTAAGAAAAAAATTAATATTTGGTTTTTAGTTATTATTTGGGAGAAAATAAAAGTAATAAATAAAAAGATATTTAAAAATAAAAAAAAAATAGGAAAACCATAAATCTTTTTTTTGCCTATGTTTTTAATAATCAGAATAAATGGTATTAAAAATGCTAAATATATAAATTTAAATTGTAAAACAAAACTATTAAGATCAAATCCAATTTTATCGATTCTAGTATCTCCTATGCTAAGAGGATAATAAAAATATTGAACTACTATACTGTTTAAAGGTATTTGAGCGATTAAAATCCATGAAAGAAATATGAGTAGGACAATTATAGTGCCTAATAACAATCCTTTGATTGCATCTAAATATTTTTTAATATTACGTCGTAAGTAAAAAATAAAAAAAAAGATAATTAGTAAAAATAAAATTCCCGCTGGAAGCTGTTTTGAAAAAAAAGAAATAAATAAAGAAACTGGAACTAAAAACCAAAAAATTCTGCGATTCGTTATTATGCCTAAACTTAAAAATATTACAGACAAATAAGCAAAATAGAAAGCATGGTGATCCATAAAGGGGGTGCCTGTTTGAGGATAAGCTAAAATGGCAATTCCTAAAGAATAAACAAAAGAAAAATAGTTATTTATACTCAATTTCTGGAATAAATAAAAAGAGCAAGAAACAATTAAAATATTAATAGCTAGTGCATGAAAAACATATCCTTTCCAATTTAATCCAAAAACAAAATAAAATAAGGCTTGAAAATAATCAATTATAGGTCCGCTGATAGTCCAATAATCTTTAAAGGGGTGATAACCATTTAATACACTGTATCCACCATTAAATATAATAAAACTATCAAGGGGATAAACACCTCTAAATCCATTGAACAAAGCAAAACCAAAAGAAATTATGACTAGTAATAAATGAAAATGGTAATTATCTCTAAAGTATTTTTGCAAATTAATTTTCTAAATTTTTATCTATTTTCTTCGCTGCCTCAAATAGCTCTTTTACGCTGTCAATTGACTTCGCAAAATTTTCTTTTTCATCATCAGATAATTCTAATTCAATAACTTTTTCAACTCCATTTTTGCCAATAATAACCGGAACGCCAGCATAAATTTCTTTAAACCCATATTCTCCGTTCAAGTATGTAGCACAAGGTAATTCTTTCTTGAGATCGTGTAAGAAACTCTCTGCCATTTCTACGCCAGCTGATGCAGGTGCGTAAAATGCTGAACCTTTTTCTAAATACTTCACAATTTCTGCTCCACCTTTTTTCGTTCTTTCTACAATTTTATCAAGGTCATTTTGTGAAATTTCTCCCGATTTTAGAAATTCCTTTATAGGCTTGCTTTTAATTAGAGTATGATTAAGCATTGCTACCATTGAGTCGCCATGGCCGCCTAGAACAAAAGATTTTATATCTTTTGGTTTTATTTTAAATTTTTCAGATAAAAAATAAATAAATCTTGAAGAGTCTAAAATCCCTGCCATTCCAACTACCTTATTTTTTGGTAAACCAGAATATTTTTGTAATGCCATCACGATAACATCTAAAGGATTTGTAATACATATGACGAAGGCATTCGGTGAAGTATCTTTTATACCTTGAGCTACTTGTTTTATAATTTTAAGGTTTATTCCAAGTAAATCATCTCTAGACATTCCTGGTTTTCTTGGTACGCCGGCTGTTATTATTATAACATCAGAATTTTCAGTATCTTTGTAGTTACTTGTCCCTTTTAAGCTGACGTCAAATCCCTCTACTGGAGAAGATTGGGCAATATCTAATGCTTTGCCTTTAGCTATTCCTTCAGCAACGTCAAAAAGAACTATATTTGCTAATCCTTTTAAAGCTATAAGATGAGCTAATGTTCCACCTATTTGACCGGCTCCTATTAAAGTAATTTTTTTTTTCATTTTTATTTCATTGT
>MDSW01042167.1_pt1 | contig 28005 bp, 21 predicted proteins | sample 811171 | NCBI WGS metagenome assembly MDSW01 (sample SAMN05326641, study PRJNA326480) | marine metagenome | isolation source: seawater | place: Atlantic Ocean: North West | collected 2012 | reverse complement strand
GGAATTACCGGCGACAGCATTCGAAAATACAAAGTCGGGTATACTCCCAACGACTGGGAGTTTCTCCTTCGTGAATCCGGAAGAACTGAGTTTTCACCCCAAGTCCTACATGCGTGTGCCCTGTTAGGCTACAGCGAGAGCCGAAAGAAACACTACGATTTCTTCCGCGGCCGAATTATGTTTCCCATCCACGATACTCGTGATCGGACAGTAGCTTTCGGAGGTCGAATCCTGCCGCAATTTGCGGGTGACAAAAATGCCAAGTATGTGAATTCACCCGAAACAAAGATCTTCTCCAAAAGCGATAACCTCTACGGGATCGATGTTGCTATTGACGCGATTCGCAAAGGTGGCAAAGTCCTCGTCATGGAGGGTTATACCGATGTGATTATGGCCAGCCAATACGGGCTTTCCAACGTTGTTGCCGTATTAGGCACCGCTATCAATGAGGTCCATGTTCGCAACCTTAAAAGGCTCGCTGATATAGTAACACTTGTCCTTGACGGCGACGATGCCGGCAAGAAACGGGCCAACGAAGTTTTGGAATACTTTGTTAAAGGTCAACTCGATTTACGTGTGCTCACCCTACCTGAAGGCCTTGATCCCTGCGACTTCCTCCAGACTTACGGTACCGAATCGTTTCTTGAATTAATTGACAAAGCCGCGGATGCACTCCAACACAAATTAGATGTTGAGTTGGCGAATGTCGATCCTTTACGTGATACCCATGCCGCGAATGCAGCTCTGCAGAACATTCTAAAGACGATCGCCTTAGTTTCAGCTGACCAAGTCGCGACCGATGTCGCAACCCGACAACGGGAGCAATTGATCCTTGGGCGACTTTCCCGCACTTTTTCTCTCGAACTTAGTGAAATTCACAATCAACTGGTGACCATTAGAAATCAGGCGGCGGAGAAAACAGCAAGCCATTTTGATGAAGTACCTCAACATCCGCCGCCACGTCAACGAGTACGACTAACGCCGATGGAAACCGAATTGTTGGAACTGTTAACGGAACGCCCCGACCTCGCACCGGGTGCCGCGCGCGAAATTTATGTTGACGACCTTGCCTCCGGAGCCATGAAGTATATATACGGAATTTACACAAATCGTGTCCTCGAGGGGCTCTCCACAAATTTTGAACAAATATTATTAGAAATTGAGGACCCGCAACTCAAATTCGTATTGGTCGATGCAGCAGAAAACGCTAAAAACAAGGCCAGCAAATCGCAACTTACCCCGGAACAACGTTTAGATTCGTTGATTAATTCGATTTCCAAACAAATCCGCGATGGCGAACGTCGCGAGTTAATGAGGAGAATCGAAAATAAAGAAGTATCCGCTGAAGAAGAGGCGGATTTACTTCAACAGTTGATCGATCAGGAACGTGAAGACCAGGGACTAACGTAATCCCAGGGATGGGACCATCCTTCAGTGTCACTGTAACAACAGTGAGATATGAAGCGTGAGATGGAGCGTATGACACGCAGGAGGGCATAACACGTGGAGTTTTTCGAAGAAGAACTTGAATTATTAGTCGTTAAAGGAAAAACACAGGGTTACCTGACCTTTGATGAGATCAACGAGATACTACCCGACGATGAGTTTGAACCTGAAAAGGTTGATGAACTACTCATCCAACTGGAAGACAAAGGCATCAAAATCCTTGATGAAAGGCCCACTGCGGTCGATACTCAAAAACCGGCGGCCAAAGTTGCTCGGCCAAAATTGACGAAGGCACCCGCTGCGGAAATCCCAGCGATGTCGACGACCGGTATGCCTAAGTTAAGCGACGATCCCATTCGCCTTTATCTTGCCCAAATGTCTGAAATCCCACTGCTGACACGGGACGAAGAAATTGGACTGGCCAAAAAAATTGAACGCGCCCGACGAAAATTTCGCCGCAGTGTTCTCTGTTGCGACTACGCCCTGCGTACTACGTTTGAAACGCTAAAACGAGTCCACGAAGGCGAGCTACCTTTCGATCGAACGATTAAGATTTCTCTAACCGAGAGACTCAGCAAAGAACAAATTCAGGCGCGAATGCCTCACAATCTCAAAACACTTGGCTGCCTACTTGATAGTAATCACAAAGCCTTCAAAACCTTGCTTTCAAAAGCAAGTTCCAAGCAGGAAAAAACTGACGCCCGCCTTCACTTCCTGCGCGGTCGTCAAAAGGCCGTCTGTCTTGTGGAAGAACTAAGTCTGCGAACCCGTCGTATACTCCCTCTTATGAAGCAGATGGCTAATTTTGCCGACCGTATGGAATTCCTCCAATGTGAAATCGGCCAATTAAAAGGCCAGCGAACCAATACTGCTAAACATCAACGTACCAATCTCAAACGCGAATTACGGGATCTGATGATTCTGACTCAGGAAACGCCTAGTAGCCTCCGTCGTCGATGCTTAGAAATCAAACGCAAGTTTGAATATTACGACGAAGTCAAGCAGGAACTTTCCAGTGGAAATCTTCGGTTAGTTGTCTCCATTGCCAAAAAATACCGTAACCGAGGACTGAGTTTCCTTGACCTCATCCAAGAGGGAAACACGGGCCTTATGAGAGCGGTCGACAAATACGAATATCGTCGGGGTTTCAAGTTCTCGACCTACGCAACCTGGTGGATTCGGCAGGCCATTACAAGGGCTATCGCCGATCAGGGCCGTACCATCCGCATCCCGGTCCATATGATCGACATCCTATCCAAGCTACGCAATCTACAAAAACAAATGCTACAGGAACTTGGCCGTCATCCATCTTTCGACGAGATGGCCAAGCGATCCGGCTTGGAAATTGATGAAGTTCGCCGCATTATGGACATCGGTCGACACCCGGTTTCCCTCGACAAACCAGTCGGCGACGGTGAAGACAACAGCTTCGGGGAATTTGTGGAGGACGCAGGGAGCGACAATCCGGTTCGAGCCGCTAGTAATGGACTACTACGAAATAAAATTGAAGGCCTGCTTAAAACGCTGACATATAGGGAACGGGAGATTATTCGGTTGCGCTATGGACTTGGGGATGGCTACACATATACCCTGGAAGAGGTCGGGCGTATCTTCAAAGTAACCCGCGAACGTGTCCGGCAAATCGAAGCCAAAGCGGTTCGAAAGCTTCAAAACCCTGTAAGAAGCGGCCAACTCGAGGGTTTTCTTTCAGAGGCCTCGAACTAGACTTTTCGCCTGATTCCTGACCAACCGAAACCGTCGCCACTATGGTGACGGTTTTTTTGTTATATTTAAGAACACCAATCTGGATAATACTAGTTGTACGCAAATGGAGTTCGTTTCAATGACGGCCGTTCTAAATGTTTTACGGGATCTTCACCGCATCCATCAACAACTCGCGGACATACGAGGCCAACTGGAACGGTGCCCAAAATTGGTCAAAACAGCAAAGGCCAAAGTGCAGCAATCCGAAGCTTCCCTCCATGCACAAAAACAACAAATCCAAACACTGCACTTAGCTGCTAAAGAACAAGAACTCGTCCTCGAAGAACGCGCAGCTAAAATTGCCGACCGCCAGGCCCGACTCAAAGAATGTGCATCAAATAAAGAGTACCAAACACTCAAAGGTGAAATCCAGACCGAAGAAGAAGCCAACAACGAGTTGTCGGACACGATTCTCTTAGCCTACGAAGCAATTGACCAACAACAATTGCTGGCTTCTGAGTTAGAAACCAATGTGGTGGAGGCAACGCAAGTTTATGATACGACCGCAACTCAGATTAGCGAGCGCGAGGCATCCTTAAAAATAGACCTCGACCGCGTCGAGACAGAACTTAACTCCACTGAAGTAGATTTGCCTTCTGAGTTTGTGAGCGAATATAAGCGGATTGTAACGGCACGCGGCGCGGACGCGCTCGCCGGAGTTAGCGACAACTGTTGTGGAAACTGCTATCGACAAATCACTGCTCAAATGATGAATGACGTATTAACCGGTAAACTCACAATCTGCGGCAGTTGCGGAGCCATCCTGTATCCGGACGATTAACCTGACGACTGCTCTCTTTACACTTAGACCGTTATGAATCAAAATAAAGTGTAATAGTTCAACAGCATACGACTCCCACTGCAAACAGGGGTCGTTTTTGCTTGTATTAAATTAGAAACCCAACGCGAAGGAACAAGGTGCACCATGGGTGGTAGCATCCCAATGACACGTGATGCGTACGATCGCAAACGTGAAGAAGTCGAACACATGGAAAAGGTCCGAATGCCGGAGATAGCTGAGAAAATAGCAGCTGCACGGGAAGAAGGTGACCTAAAAGAGAATGCTGAATACCACGCCCAACGGGAAGCTCAGGGTATGTTGCAGGCAAAAATCAATCAAATCAAGGGAGACCTGGCTCGGGCTCAAATCATAGACACTTCCAATATTCCGAAAGATGAAGTAGCTTTCGGGGCGACTGTCAAAGTGCTGGACATGGACTTCGATGACGAAGAAGAAATGACGCTGGTCGGCTCTGGCGACGAGGATTACGACGCCGGTAAATACCTCATCACCAGCCCCATTGGCCAAGGCCTGCTTGGTCGTAAAGTTGGTGATGAAGTAGAGATTGAGGTCCCTAGCGGTACGCTCAAATTCCGGGTTCTCGAAATACGATACGAGTAAAACACTCGTTTTCTATTTGAGATGCATACCGGTAGACTGGCTCATGTCATCAACTAACATCGAGACCTTAGCAGAGACCATTCAGACGGCTCGTCATATCGTCGCCTTTACGGGTGCGGGAATGAGCACAGATAGCGGAATCCCGGATTTCAGATCTCCCGGCGGCCAATGGACCCAAGTTAAGCCTGTCATGTTCCAGGATTTCATTAGCAACCACGAGTCCCGTTATGAATACTGGCGGCAAAAAAGTGAAGGGTTCGAAGAGTTTGGAACTGCCGAACCCAACGCTGGACACCGAATGCTCGCTACTTGGGAAAAAGAACGAGGGTTAAGTGGAATCGTAACGCAAAACATCGATGGCTTACACCAGGCTGCCGGAAGCAAATCGGTCATCGAGATCCACGGTACCGCACGGGAAGTTCAATGCTTACGCTGCGGGTTCCGTGATAGGGCTGACGACTATTGCAAATACTTTCTGCGAGAGCAGAAAGTGCCCGCCTGCCCCGCCTGTAATGCAGGACTCCTTAAGCACGCTACCATTTCGTTCGGACAACCACTTGAGGCAAGTGTTTTGAAAGCTGCAACCGCATTGGTTCGTACTGCAGATCTCATGCTTGTCATGGGCACCTCGTTAGTGGTGGAACCTGCGGCTTCGCTGCCAGTCACGGCAAAACAATACGGAGCCAAACTCGTCATTGTGAATCGTGATGCCACCCAGCACGACTCGTTTGCAGATTTGGTCATCCGGGACAATATCGCCAAGACGCTAACGGCCATCGAAGCTATGTTGAGCTAAATCCGGTGGCGACTAAATGTGATGTTGAATCGCATGCTGTAAATTCGTACCATCAGGAAAGAATAAGCTCTTTTATTTAACTTTCGGTTTTTGCTTACCATGATCCACTCCGACGGACAATTCATTATTCGGGAAGCTACCAAGGATGACCTTACTGACATCCAACAGTTGTTAAATCCGTTTGTGGAGCAGCACCTTTTGTTGCCTCGCACCCCGGACGACCTTGCTGGCCTACTGCAGTATGCATTTACAGCGACCGTCGCTGGTCAGCTAATAGGTTTTGCTGCCATCGAAATATACTCACAGAAACTCGCAGAAATACAGTGTTTGGCAGTCGACACTGCGTTTCACGGACAAGGTATCGGGAAGCAACTTGTAGCGAATTGTGTCAACCTCGCAAAGCAACACAACATTCTGGAAGTAATGGCAATTTCCGCCTCTGATGAATTTCTTAAACAGTGTGGTTTCGATTACTCACTGCCAGATCAAAAAAGAGCTCTTTTCTATCCAACTGACAGGCCTAATAACGACGAAGAGTCGAGTATTTAGGTGCCTCGAGCCTTTCTGTTTTCTATAATAACTTCGTCGTCATGTAATTTCAGATGGAGTCAAAAACATGGATCGTCGTGGTTTTCTAGGATCTTCCGCTGTTAGCGGATTCGCAGCCAGCCGCGTTGCACTCTATGAACGCCGGCTAGAAGCTCGGAGCGTTGGCCCCAACGATCGCATTCGGATTGGGATGGTTGGTACCCATGGTCGCGCGGGGGCATTGATGCGTGTCTTCGCCGGCCAGGGCGACGTCGACGTCGTGGCACTTGCTGATGTCGACCGTCGTTATCACGAAGCAGCCGTTGAAACTGTGAAAAATATAGCCGGCAACACGCCGAAAGTCTTTACCGACTTTCGTCACATCACCGATGACACCACCATCGATGCCGTCGTTGTTGGTACACCAGACCACTGGCATGCAATCCCAACCATTCTGGCCTGTCAGGCAGGTCAAGACGTCTATGTCGAAAAACCCGATGGGCATAACATCCTTGAAGGCCAAACCATGGTGAGGGCGATGCGTAAATACAAACGAATCGTTCAGATGGGTACACAGGCACGAACGAGTGAGCATTTCCAATCCGCTATTGACTGGATTAGCGACGGACATCTAGGCAAGGTCTTAGTGGCCAAAGCTTGGGAGTCAGCCAAACAGGGAAGCATCGGCAAACCGGCAGACTCTTCCCCTCCCGAAGGTGTCGACTACGACTTTTGGCTTGGCCCTGCACCCAATCGCGCCTTTAATCCTCGTCGTTTTCATGGACACTGGCGTTGGTTCTTTGATTATGGAACTGGCGACTTGGGTAACGATGGGGTACACCGTATTGATATCGCCCGATGGGCCCTTGATACTGCAGGTCGAGCTCAGGGCATGGAACCCCTCTACATGCCAACCCGCATCAGCAGCCTCGGCGGTAAATGGTACTTTGATGATCTGCAGGAATGGCCTGACTCGCTCCAGGCAACGTTTGAATATGGAGATCGAACCAGTGACAAACCAGGCCGATTACTGTCTTACGAGATGCGACTGTGGACACCTTACCGTTACAACGATGAAACCGAAGGCGCAATCCTCTACGGAGATAAAGGCTATATCGTTATCGGCAATCGACGATGGCGAGCCTTTGATCCCGGCGGAAAGGTGCTTTCGCAAGGGGCCGGGGAAAACGGTGGTGCCAGTCACATGAGGAATTTCCTGGATTGCATGCGTTCCCGAAAACGTCCTAATGCTGATCTGGAAACCGTAGGACACCCCTCCTCAATCTTATGCCATTCGGCCAACGTATCCTGGCGTTTAGGTCGTCAGGTCACCCTCGACCCCAAGACTGAGTTGTTCCTCAACGACGCGGAGGCAAATGCTTTAAGAACTCGCCCAATATACCGCAAGCCGTGGCAACTCCCTCGGATATAGGAACAATCACTAATGGTCGCGCCCGTCGGGCTATTCCCCTTTTGCCAGGAACATCTTAATGCGTGCCGAGATTTGATCCCGAATATCGCGGAAGCAAGCAAGAACCTGTTCCTCGCTCCCAACGGCATCCGCTGGATCCTCGAAGGGCCAATGAACCACAGGGGTATCTCCAGAAAAGACCGGACAACTCTCAGCAGCGTTATTACACACAGTAACCACCAAATCAAAACTGCAATCTTTATAGGCATCGACATGTTCGCTAACGCCGTCAGTTAAATCAACTCCCAATTCCCGCATGACTTCAATCGCCTTAGGGTGTACATATCCCGACGGATCCGAGCCCGCAGAGGCACCCTCCCATTCCCCTTCTGAAAGCAATGGAAACAATCGTTCTGCCATTTGACTACGGCATGAGTTACCAGTGCAAAGAACTAATACCTGTTTGCCCACGGTCTTCTCTCCGACCTATCACATTGATTAAATGAATATTACTTCGAAGCGTTATTACGTGCTATGAACTGGGAATATGTACGTTTTAAGGACTGCAAGACTCGCATTAATTGCGGAGCGGACAAAAACACGCGAGAAGTAACAATAGATTTTGGATATAGATTAGCAATGAAATCCAATTTGAACTCAGAGGCGGAATGCCCAATCATCAAGGCGTTGGCATAAACACCATTTTCGACTTCCGGTTCTAAACGGATGTCATCGTAGATATCCTGCGCAGATGGCTCACTACTCTCCACAGTTCCTGCAGACGCCATCTCTCCAATACCCACTAATTGTTCTGAAGTCAGGTCTTCGGCAACAATCTCTTCTTTAGGCTTGACTGCTGGTTTCTCAGTGGGCGTATTGGGAGTGGTAAACTCGCCGGGAATCGGACCGTACCGATCCTCGTGTCCTTCCACGTTACGTTCGATAGCGTCGATAATCCTGCCCATCGCTCCGTGTGGAATAATAACTCGAGCGACCACCGATGTAGGAGATCCAAGATTTTGCACGAAGTCTACAATGAACTCACTACCACCGGTCAGTAAGACTACACCTGTGCTAAAAACGCCGCGACTCGCGTGTTCCGACACACGTGCAGCAACAGGATTGGCCTGCACTGAACCCGAACGGTTGTGATCAGAAGAATCGTCACTCATAGTCAGGGAAACTCCAAACGAAATTAGCTATCAATCGCAGTGAGACGACCGGTGCTGTCTCCAATCGCCTTAACATCTGCGTCCAGACGATCCAACATAGAGAGGAAGAGATTGTTCAGTGGTGTCTCTTCCGGCAGGACAATATGGCGACCTGTCTGAATAGTTTTTCCCGCACTACCAGCAAGAACAATGGGCAAGTCGTGATGACTGTGTCGATTACCGTCACTCAAGCCAGAACCGTATACGATCATCGAGTTATCCAACAGGTTACCCTCTCCTTCCGGCATCTCTTTAAGCTTTTTCAGAAAGTACTTGAACCCTTCGGCAAGATAGAGATCAATCTTTCGAATCTTGTCCATCAAGGGTTGGTCATTTCTATGATGTGACAACTGATGGTGACCTTCGTTCACACCTACCATTTTATAACTTCGGTTACTTCCCGCATTCCCTAACATCAGTGTCGCGATCCTAGTGGAATCCGTCTGAAATGCTAATGCAATTATGTCATACATTAAATGCATATGCTCTTCAAAACTACTCGGGGCATTTTCCGGCAGTTCCAACTCCGGACGTTCTATATTCGCTAAATCCTCAGCTCGTTGAACGCGAAGTTCTAACTCACGTACGCTTTGAAAGTATTCATCTAATTTCTGTCGGTCGACTTTTCCGAGTTGTTCTACAAGGGCTTGTGCATCTTGCTTAACAAGATCCAGAACGCTCTTGCGATAAAAGTCACGGCGTCGACGGCTCTCATCTGTTTTTTCACCGGTACCGAAGATACGTTCGAACGCCAGGCGAGGATTGATCTCCTTTGCCATCGGAACGTTTTCCGTTTTCCATGAGACATTATTGGAATAGGCACAACTGTAACCAGAGTCGCAATTCCCTGCATTTCGTCCCTGTTTCAAACCTAACTCGAGGGATGGTAGACGCGTTCGAAAACCAACCTGCTGAGCGGCAGCCTGATCAACCGACACGCCAACTTTGATATCAGCGCCTGAGGTCTTGTAAGGATGAGCACCAGTTAAATAGGTCGACGCGCACCGAGCATGATCGCCGGCCCCATCCCCATGAGCACGGCCCATGTCCTGGGCAAGGCCTGTGATGACATTAAAGTCACTGCGAAAGTCCTCTAAGACTTTAAGAGTGTCTGACTGAACGTAGGTTTCTCCGTCGCCTGCAGGCTTCCAGGAGTCCATAATCGCACCATTAGGAAAGAACACAAAAGCCATACGATTCGGTGCAGGTTCCGGTGCGGCAGCGAATACTGACGTATTAGGGTTCATCGCATGGAGCCAAGGAAGCCCCACGCCAAGCCCGGCTCCACGTAAAAACGTTCGTCGATCTAATTTCTTCATCATTTCTCTCCGTCAATACGCCTTTTCAGAAACGGATCGCTAAATACAATCTGCTTTACCAGCGAATGAAACCGAAAATCGTCGCGTTCAAGTTCGACGATTATTTTATCAATTGCACAGCGATCATAGTATCGCAATCCTCTTCCTAATGCGAAGGTCAACATTCGCGATGCCAACGACCTCGCGAACTCTCGCTCCCGACCTCTAAGAATAGCTACTAATTCCTTCGTGCCTTCAAATTTTTCGCCCGTAGGGAGTATTCCTGCAGGATCTATATCAAATTGTCCGTCTTTTACTCTAAATCGACCAATCGCATCATAATTCTCAAATCCAAATCCCAGTGGATCCATATGATTGTGACAGCTTGCACAAATCGGACTTTCCCGATGTATTTCCAATTGTTTACGAAAACTAACCTCGCCTGACTCTGCCTTTGCTTCGTCAATTTCCGGGACATCCTCCGGTGGATCCGGTGGCCTCGTACCGAGGATATTTTCCATAATCCATTTCCCCCGTATCACGGGCGAAGTGCGGTTAGGCTGAGAAGTAAGTGTCAACACACTCCCCTGTGTCAAAACACCGTAGCGTGGCGTATTTACCAGACTAACGAGACGAAACTCCGGGCCTGATACGTCAGGAAGATCGTAGTGTTTTGCCAGTTCCTCATTGACGAACGTAAATTTCCCATCTAGAAATTCTGTGATCGATCTATTACGGCGCATTACCTCCTCAAAGAACATTCTTGTTTCTGTCTTCATAGATTCGCGCAACGAGTCACTAAAATTAAATTTTGGGGCAGGGGTGACATCGTCCAAGTTACGTAAATTCAACCACTGCGTTGCAAAGCCATCCACAAGACCCGAGGCCTTAGGGTCAATCAACATCCGTTCTATCTCTGACTCCAACACACGAGCCTTGGTGAGTTCTCCATCAAAGGCTAATGACAATAGCCGATCGTCCGGCGTACTACTCCACAAAAAGTATGACAATCGGGTAGCAAGCTCGTAAGGGTCGATATCCCGCACAGAGTCTTTCGAGCCCCGATTCCCCTCAACGCGAAAGAGAAACCTTGGCGAAACCAGAACAGAACTGAGTGCTACCTGCATACCCCGAGCAAAAGTCTCTCCTTGTTCCATGACCAGATTCACGAGATTTGCATACGCCAGCACATGGCGAGGATCCACGTTGCGTCTGAAGGCCCGGCTAATGATCGGGGTAAGGATACGCGACGCGGCTGCGGTCGCCTCAGCGCCTTGATTGACCTGCAAGGCCAGTATCTCGCGCTGTAAACTACTCAAGGCATCCTGTGGAACGACCTCTGGGCCCACCAAATTCACAGCAAAAATACTGAGATTCCTGTCTCTTTGATTAGGGTCCGAGGCTCTCGGATTATAAAAGTCGTTAATGAATCCAATTCGAACGGCGTGTTTTCCGGATGCTAACTGCATCTTAAACTCGTATTCTCTCGGTGTGCGTGTTCTCGCCGAAATGGACATCAACTGTTGGGACCGCTGGTCCACCTGCAACACCATCTTCGCTAGCTCACTTCCAGCCTGATCTGCACCGACACGCACTCGTAATACATACTTACCGCTGAAGGGGGCTTCGAATAACGCCGTCGCGTCCCCATTCGTGTAAAATCTCAAAGCACCATCCGCGAGTGAACCCGAACGGTTCACTTTGAATTGGTCGAGTGCAATCAGAGTCTCCGCCTGATTTTCTTCATTGGGCGCATAAATCACCTGTTCCGCGACCTGCTCAGCCGCGTTTAAATATTTTTCCATTAGTAGCGGGGACAGCGTCAGGACATCGCCAATATTGTCAAATCCTTCACCAACGTCGTCCGACGGAAAGTCGTCGGCTGGACGAAACTTGATGCCAAACAAGTCGCGAATCGTATTGTTATATTCGAGACGGTTAAGTCGCCGAATTGTTACCGATCCAGGATCTTTCACTTTGTCACAATCGACACTATTGAGATTCTCATCGAGCCAAATGGCGACCAAGTCACGCTCATCATCTCTTGGTTGCTCAGCCTCTTCCGGTGGCATCGCCTTAAACCGGAGCATGTCATAAACCTTAAGCCAGTTTTCACGATCATTAATGAAAACATCCTCAAGATGGCTATGATCCGTTCGAACACCAGCTTCTAAAGCGTCAGCATTATGGCAGCCATTACAATACTTCGCAAAGAACGGCTTCACTTCTTTTTCATAATCGACAACCGGTTCTACCTGTGCAAAAACGCTCGCGGCGGTAAGAAATACGAGCGAACAAAAAGTAAACCGACCACACATTTGGAAACCAAACAGTAAATGACGTAACATCGCCAGACCGTATCTGACAGAAGTCAGATCATCGCTCGAAGCAAATGCGAACACATGATTAAATATATGCCAATGGTTATATTATATCGTGACTCATCGAATTGTGTCATACCCAAACCTCACCATAGCGAAGACAACCGGAAGGGCGGCTAAAGTATATAACGACTTAAGTCTTCATCCGCAGCGACTTCCTCGAGTCGGCTATTTACAAACCCTTCATTAATCTCGACCGTACAGGAAGACATCTCAGAAGCTTCGAAGCTCAATTCTTCTAGTAAACGCTCAAGAATGGTGTGCAACCTTCGAGCCCCTATATTCTGGGTGGTTTGATTGACCGTAAACGCATAATTAGCCAAAGCTTTCACAGCATCCTCTTTGAATTGGATGGTAATCCCCTCAGTCTCTAGTAAGGCCTGATACTGTTTTGTAAGTGAATTATCAGGCTCCACCAGAATTCGCTCAAAGTCTTTGGCCGTCAGGCTTTCCAATTCCACGCGAATTGGAAACCGCCCCTGCAACTCCGGCATGAGATCGCTTGGCTGAGAACTATGAAAGGCTCCGGCCGCCACAAACAAGATATGGTCGGTCTTCACATAGCCATAACGGGTCTTCACCGAGGTACCTTCGACAATTGGTAATAGATCCCGTTGAACCCCCGCCCGCGAAACGTCCGCGCTTTTCCCTTCCGCTGCCGTCACTTTATCTATTTCATCTAAAAATACGATCCCCAGATTCTCGGCAAGAGAGATTCCCATACTATGTACTTTATCGTCATCCAGTAGGTTTTCGCATTCTTCCTCCAATAAAACTTGGCGTGCTTGCTTTACTGTCATTTCTCGCCGCTTACTTGTGGAAGGCATAATTTTGTCGAACATACCCTGCAAATCCATGTCCATGCCCTCCATTCCCATGCCGCCCATAACGACTGGATTCGCTTTGTGCTGTGTCGTAATTTCAACTGCACGCTGATCCAGTTCCCCGGAAACTAACATGGCCTTCATTTTTTCACGAGTACGTTGGTATTGTTCTTCCGGGTTGTACTCATCGTCCCCCGAAGTGGTAATGGTTATCGGAGGTGGGGCGAGAAGATCCAGCAGGCGCTCGTCAACACGCTTCTGAGCCTCCGGAACTACCGTATCGCGTTCACGCTCTTTGACTAATTGAATCGAATTCTCCGTCAAATCACGAACGATACTTTCCACGTCCCGACCGTAATATCCAACTTCGGTATATTTCGTAGCTTCCACTTTCACAAAGGGTGCTCCGGTTAGCTTAGCCAGCCTTCTCGCGATTTCCGTTTTACCCACCCCAGTCGGGCCGATCATCAAAATATTCTTAGGCGAAACTTCCTGTCGCATGTCACTTGCCAATTGCTGACGACGCCAGCGATTTCTGATCGCAATGGCAACCGCTCGTTTCGCCTGGCCCTGACCAACAATGTACTGGTCCAAGCGTTCAACAATTTGACGAGGTGAAAGATCACAATCCATGAAAATACTTTTCCTACTTTCGTCTTCTATTTTTTTTGACTGTCAGTTACTACCACCACGTCAGACCTACCGGTCTACGCTCAACGTTTCCACAATAATACTGTCGTTCGTATAGATATCAATACTGGAGGCTACTTGCATCGATTCCTTCGCTATCTCGGCTGCCGATAATTGCGAATGTTTCACTAAGGAACGAGCGGCTGCAAGTGCGTAATTGCCACCTGAACCTATTGCCACGACGCCATCCGTCGGGCTAATAACATCACCGGTACCACTCAGCAAAAGCGTGTGTGATTCGTCGGCAACAATCATCATGGCTTCGAGTCGTCGTAATGCGCGGTCCAATCGCCATTCCTTCGCAAGCTCGGTCGCAGCCCTCGGCATATTAGAAGGGTAATCTTTTAATTTCGCTTCAAAACGCTCCAGCAGAGCAAAGGCATCTGCACTGCTGCCGGCAAATCCGCAAAGCACTTTACCTTCACATAAACGGCGGATCTTCATGGCATCCGACTTCATAATTGCCGAGCCCAATGTAACCTGACCGTCTCCGGCTAACGCTACCTGACCCCCATGACGGACGGATACGATCGTCGTGGCGTGAAATGTACTACCTGAACTTGCTTGACTCATCTATATACCATTCTCTTAGTGTGACTGAAGAATTACTATTTCCTTCTACTAACTATTTTGGCGTATCGCCAAGGGTGGCAAAAGGGGCTGCTGTAACAGTACAATGTCGTTTCAGCACCTTTTTGGAGTCCAATCATGACTATTTCCGCACGCAGCCCCGAATTGATGAATGCGAACGATACTGCCCTCCTTATCGTCGATGTTCAGGAACGACTCCTTCCGGTAATTAAACATTCCCACCTCATCCAATGGAATATCCAACGACTTCTGCACGCAGCGAACGCGTTGAATATCTCAACGGCGGCTACTGAACAATACCCCCAAGGCCTAGGGGCGACGGTAGATTTGGGAATAGCATTACCCGAAACACTCGAAGAAAAAGTGATGTTTAGCTGCCGGGAGGTTGGCACCATCTTTTCACGTTGGTCCCAAGCAGGCGTACGTAAAATTCTAATCTGCGGCATTGAAACACATGTATGTATCCAACAAACCGTACTCGACCTCCTCGCTGAAGGTTTCCGGCTTTATCTTGCCACGGATGCAATGGGAGCAAGGCACCGTCACGACCACAAGATTGCGCTTCGTCGCATGGAAAGTAGCGGAGCGATTCTGACAACCACAGAAGCCGCCTTGTTCGAATGGTGTGAAACTTCGAAAGCTGATGCATTCAAAATAATAAGCGGACTGGTGCGCCAAGATGCACCAACTACCGGCTAAATAACTGTTATTATTAATCGTAACTCATTGGACTTATTGTCAGCATGCTAACAACGAAAGTACTTAACCCGTGACAGACTGTTACCCAACGCTCAACCCACCTACTCGAATCCTCATGGGACCAGGACCAAGCGATATCCACCCACGCGTCCTCAATGCTATTGGTAAAGGGACGGTTGGACATTTGGATCCGTATTATCTGGAAACGATGAACAACCTGCAGGAGATGCTGCGCAAGGTTTTTAAGACGAAGAACGAATTGACAATGCCCATTAGTGCCACGGGTTCAGCCGGGATGGAAACTACCGTTGTTAACGTTATCGAACCCGGGGACAAAATGCTGGTATGCATTAATGGCGTTTTTGGTATGCGCATGGCCGATGTAGCGGAACGCGCTGGGGCTGAAGTCCTGACGGTGGAACGACCCTGGGGTGAGGTATTCACACCCGAAGATTTACGACCAATTATCGAATCCGAAAAGCCAAAGGTTGTCGGTATCGTCATGGCGGAAACTTCAACCGGAGCCTGTCAGCCACTGGAAGACATTTCTGAGTTAATTCATGCCAACAATGGTCTGCTGCTGGTGGACGCCGTTACGTCCCTCGGCGGAATGAACGTGGAAGTCGATAAGTGGGGGATTGATGTGATATATTCCGGCTCCCAAAAGTGCCTCAGCTGCCCACCAGGATTGGCCCCCATCTCATTCAGCCCTTCGGCCGTGGAAGTTCTCAACAATCGCAAAACGAAAGTCCGTAGCTGGTACCTTGACCTTTCCATGCTCTCTAATTATTGGAGTGAAGATCGCGTCTACCACCACACCGCCCCGATCAATATGACCTATGCCTTATACGAGGCTCTGCGGGTGATACTGGAAGAAGGACTCGACCGCTGCTTCGATCGTCATATGAAGAACCATCTCGCTCTTAAAGCGGGATTGGAATCGCTGGGATTCGAATACAGTGCAGACCCTAACCATCAACTGCCAATGCTCAATGCCGTTAAAATCCCCGAAGGAGTGGAGGATGGCTTCATCCGAAACGGGTTACTCAATCGATTCGGTATCGAGATCGGTGGTGGTCTAGGCGCCTTCAAAGGGAAAGTTTGGCGAATCGGAATCATGGGCCATGCGGCCCGTCAGAACAATGTACTAACCTTTCTCGCAGCTCTCGAGCAGCTGCTTGACGAACATAGCTTCCAATTCACCCGCGGCAACAGTATCGCGGCCGCCAATATCACTTATGCCGCTAATGCATAAACCTGTATTTAAACAAAACGAGCTTGCGTTGACTTGCAAACAGATTAGAGCTCTGATACCTTTTTAGTAGCAGGATATTAGTTTTTCTTATTCAAAACGTGACGGAACATGTTAGTTTTAAGCCGTAAGGTCGGCGATCGGATTCACATTGGTACGGATATTGCCATCACCATTGTGAAACTCTCAGGCGGAACAGTGCGGATTGGGGTGGAAGCTCCTCCACATATGGCAATCGTGCGAGATGAGCTCAAAGAGAGCATCGAGCGTGAGATGAACGCCGCGAGCCAACCGGTCACCGACATCTCTACTTAGATCGTTCGCAGATGCATTTGGCCCTCGTCAAAATGTTTGCATAACTGCAACCATTTTCGCGGAGCTATTCGACCTCCACAAGCGGGATCACTTCTATTTTCTTTAATGGCCGCAAATCGAGTTCCATCGGCTCTGTGCTCACTTCAAGCGTTTTATTATTTTCATAGAATTCCACTAGCCGATGAAGCTTATCAGGGGCAGCCAGTTCGTTTTCTGCCTCTTGTCCAGGTAAACTGCCCCACAAGACCCTAAACCCCACCGTCTCTTTTTTAAGGACGTATACCACCGTCTCTTTGGTTTCCGAGTTCTCCACCAATTCAATGCTGTAAAGTCCCATCGTCTGCCAAGGTCCTTGCCTCAATAATGCTGCAACCTGCGCTGCTTTCACGACTTTTTCGTCGCCCCAGGTGTCACCAATTTGCCCCGCCGGCGGAACATAATCATGATTAACACGCAAATAATTTACGATGTCTTTTGATTCGAATTGCCCAGGCGGTAGGACGACCGCCTGCTCATCCACTGGATACAAGAACGTACCGTTATCGAGTTTAACGACTACCATTGCCACGGGATCACGATAAACCAACTCCACGTCCACGCCATCGGGCCGTTTGGCCACTTTATTCACACCGGAAACACAAGGGTGAAGTAAAAAGGCATCTCGCAAATGAGTTGCTAACTTACGATCTGTCAGATATTGATCTTCCAGCTTCTGATCTGCGAACACTTTGGCCAGAACGTCGGTCTTAATCCAATCCGGCTGTTCCGGAGACAAAGCAATCATATCCACCTTCAATTGATACTGAGGTTGCTTCGCCACTTGGTCTTTATAGATATACCAGCCGACCGCTAAAGCAATAACAAAGACCGCGACGACTGCCAGCACCGAGATCGTGGAATTACCACGGTAGCCATGATTATTTATTCTTAACTTCATCGAGTTGCGTAACCTCCTGATGGCAACACATGAGATCAACAGTTTCTACAAAGTGCTACCACACTTCAACCTGACGGACCAAAGCCACTCCGGTTTGAGCTTCCACCTCTGCCTGCACATGATTCAACAGTGAAACCGCACTATCGACGGACCCCCCCTCTTTGAGTTCCAAGTAATTCGAACACGCATCACAAAGACTTGCTGCGCCAATCGTTGCTCCTTTCAGCCCAGATGACTCAATAAGGCTTTCTGCTGTAACACCCCCATGGTCACGAAACATACAAATCGTACCCGACGCACCGCGAGGTTGCTGTGCTTTTTTCAAAATCCACTGCGTCTGAGTTCGTTTAGTGACTTCGATCGAATCAATCGTTTTCAGTTCAAACACACCCTCAAGGATAACCAGTTCATTTAATGAGGATTCGCGATAAGCGAAGCGTAATTGATCACCATCACGCACCAGGACATCTCCATCTCGCGTTAGAACCTTGACTGCTCGAGTCCACTGTCCAATGTCGTCATTATGTGTTCCGGCGTTGGTCTTAAGTGCACCAGCCACGGTCCCTGGGATGCCTGCCAATGACTCCAGGCCGCTTAATCCTTCTCGAGCCGCGGTACTTAAAAGCTGTACTAATTTAGCTCCCCCACTTGCTGTTACACGATTGCCTTCCACAGAAATCTCTGTAAATGCTGCTGCAGACAAATGAACAACCATGGCGTCCACGACTTCCGATGCCACAAGGATATTTGATCCGCCGCCCAGCAATTTAACCGATAGGTCACGCGATTTACAAAGTGAAACTAGAGACACCAGTTCATTTTCTGTGGTGGGCTCTGCAAAATACCGTGCGATTCCCCCCGTACGAAGCCAGCTATAGGGGGCTAACGGTTCCTGATCACGTACGATATGTTCCAATCCGTTGAAGTCTTCCATTTTTGGTACTACTGTCCATTCGAAAAACTAGTTCTAGTTCACTCGGATAATAGGCAAACCACGGACAGGTGTCAACGCAAACCATCGTTACATACCACTACAAAGCATTACTGTCTCCACCCACTCTCGCCAGCGATACAGGTCAACGCTTCCCATTTCCGTTTTACGAATCACCGGAACCGGTATTTGTTGCGTATTGCCTGGCACCTCTGCCATCACAGACAATCGACCATGCAGGTCATAACGGAAAAATAAAGTTAACTCCGTCTTCTTTGGCAGATTGGCCGGCAATCCGTCGATCCGGCATACGCCCACATCCACACAATCCAAGGGATCCTTACCCTCTCCCTCCAGTAATTGGAGGACGAGCGATTGCTGATTGTCTTCATGCGTCGGAAAAATCTTCTTAGCTCGGACCGGACGGGGCGTCCCTTTAGGGACAATTCCAACGTTCACCTTCTTCCCCGATTTCAAATCAGTACCTTGTATTCCGAGTCCGCGCGATGTGATATTTTCTATCTTCACAGCTACCTTTTGCCCCATTGAACCGGCACTCACGAGCTCTGCATAGACAGCAGCACCTTCTGCAACGCACGATGACGACATTTTAGTAAGCTCTGCCTTAGGGAATCTGGTCGAGACCATTTCTCGAATCATCGGCATGTTCGTACTCCCACCAGCAAGCAGGACACGTTGGATCTCGCTCGTTTCAATCCCGCTAGCTGCGGTTACCTCTTCAAGGTATTTGTCAATCCTCTTTAACAAGTCTGCTGATATCTCTTCAAGTTTATTACGCCCCACAGAGACTTTGGTGGTTTGCCCTGGAACCTGAACTTTAATGGCAACAATATCCTTCTCGCTCAATTTCTCCTTAGCCCATTCACAACCTCGCATCAACTGGTACGCCTGACGCATGTCTTCCCGCGGGTCATACTGGTAAGCACCTACTAAACCATCACTTACTAGATCTCCAAGCAATTCGTCAAAATCGGCGCCACCTAATCTAGCATCACCACCAGTACTATGCACCTTAAGGGTTCCCTCGCCAAACCCTATCACGGAGAGATCTAATTTACCGGCTCCCAGATCCATCACGAGTGCCTTCTCGTTAAGACCTGCATTTTCGTCGCGATAAAATGAAAGTGCCGTTGCCAATGTTTCATCTACTAGACCGGTAATTTTGAGACCAGCAATCTCGGCCATATGCTGTACAGTCTCCCTCTGAACTTCACCATAGAACCCCGGCACGGCCAACGTCACTTCCCTGCACTGGCCAACGAGGCGTTGAGCATCACTAGCAAGCTTAGCCAACACTAATGCCCCCAAGACTTCCGGTGGATACTTTTCACCTCCTAACTCGGCAGGGAATAACGGACGTCCTATAAAACGTTTAACCTCCATTGCCAAAGATCCAACATCTCGCATCGAGCGTTCAATTGCCTTACGACCAATCGCCGTGTCCATAGCATCGACAATCACCACCGCACTTGGAGTGTCTTCATTACCCTCACTGTCGGCAATCGTTTGCGAAACCGATTCCGTATTGAGCCAAGCAACCCGACTGTTGCCCGTACCAAAATCAATTCCAATGGGAAAACCCTGTGTGTTTTGAGCACGCCTCAATTCGGTCATTAACGTCGACGAACTGTTATCTTCCCGATTAGCATACGCGTCCTGCAACGCCTGACGAAACTCACCTAGCGAGTCGTAACGGTCTTCGGGGCGTTTGGAGACAAGTCTCGCAAAAATGTCGTCAAGCCAAATGGGAATTTCGCTATTCTGTGCTGACATCGATGGGATTTTTGAATTCGCATGGGCCATCAACGTTTGAATCATGTCCCCGGTGTATACCGATTTACCGAGGAGCATGTAATACAAGGTACAGCCAAGACTATAGATATCACTACGATGGTCGACACTATGGGGATCTTTAGCCTGTTCCGGCGACATGTAATTTACGGTACCCATAATCACACCGCTCTTGGTCAGGTTTTCATCCTGTTCCTGTCCATAACGTGCCGTCCCCATATCCAGCAACTTCACGACGCCGTCTACATCCAGCATTAGATTACTGGGCTTGATATCACGATGCACCATGCCGCGATCGTGCGCAGACTGCAATCCAGTGGCTGCCTGTAATATATAATTAACCGCCCGGTCAACGTTGAACGGCCCATGCTCTTTAATCAATTTCGAAAGCGGCTGACCATCGACATACTCCATCACCAGGAAATGGACACCTGAATCTTCTCCAGCATCAAAGGCAGTGACAATATTAGGATGGAATAATTGAGCTGCTGCTTTCACTTCCTGATGGAACCGTTCGACTGCTTCAGGCCGCTTCATCATATTTCGCGGTAAAACCTTAAGCGCGACAATTCTATCCATGCGGACGTGACGAGCCTTAAACACCATCCCCATACCGCCTGCGCCGATCTTACCCAGCAATACATAGTCACCCAAAACCGGTAATTTCGGTTTGCCTTGAGCAGCTTCCATCTCATCGGAAATGCCACCCTCGGTCGTCTCGTCCAGATCTTGGGATGTACCATCATCAAACGCAGGCTGATGAAAACGGGTTTCATCCTGCTCATCACTTTGATCAAGGCTTTCCGGTAAGTCGCTCAAATATTTATTTCCATCAGAGGAGTGACACGTATGCTTTAAATTAACGAAATACGGGACAAACGTAAACTATTAAGTACTACCAGAATACTTGAAGTCGCCATGATACATGCTGCAATTACTGGTGTAAGGGTAACACCAACACTGGAAAACAATCCAGCTGCCACGGGAATTGCCGATAAATTGTATATAAACGCCCAGACTAAATTCTGTCTGATAATCATTCGCGTCTTTTGGGACAATGCGATTAATTCCGTCACCGCGTCTAATCCCGGCTCGAGCATTACGATATCGGCGCTTTGGACGGCAATGTCGGTACCGCCGAACGCTGCTATACCCACATCCGCTTCAGCCAGTGCAACGGCATCGTTGATACCATCCCCGACAATCGCGACCAGCTCCCCTGTCGCTTGAAAGGATTTCACGAGATCAACTTTCGCCTCGGGTGTCATCTCACTATGGACCTTATTTATCCCCGCCAACATCGCAGTCTGTCGGCAAGCAGCATCATTATCTCCGCTAGCTAAAACGACCTGCTCCGTGGCACCACAGTGCCCCTGCAACTCATGAACAACAGCCCGGACACCCGGATAACAACTAGCTGCCATCGTAAAGCAACCGACGACCTTTCCATCAAGGACCACCCACGAACGCGTCCCACCACCCTCAGCATGAATCTTCATTTTAAATTGTTCCGCTGCAAATGCATCGTTGACCAAAGACAGGGTTTGGTCATCAACGACACCCCGAATACCCATGCCAGGAATGGTTTCTGGAGCTGAGACCGCGAGGGGACCCGCAACAATCTCCCTTCCGGCACAATAATCTAAAATGGTTCTCGCGATAGGATGCGTAAACTGCTGCTCTAACGCGCCAACTAACTGCAATAGATACGCTAAATCCAATGATTCATCCAGCAACTCGAACTCCTGCACGTCCAGCCTCGGAGCCGTCAACGTACCAGTCTTATCGAGTAGGAATCGACGAATCTTGGCTAGTTGTTCCATCGCCACCGGATTCGTTACCAAGGCTCCTAACCTTAGTGCACGAGCCCCACTAACCAAAGTCGCCACTGGTGTTGCGAGTCCTAATGCACAGGGACAGGCAATGACCAGGACCGCCACGGTGGGTCGCCACGCATCCACCAACTCGGTATCGCCCCAAAGTAACCAGCCCGTGAACGTAAAGGCCGCTAGGAGGATTAGTGCCGGGACAAAGAAGGATACCACCTTATCTGCCAACTGTTGAATCTGCGGCCGTTGTCCCAGACTCTTTTCCAAACGCTCCATGATCTGATCGTATCGCGTGGAACCGGCCTCCGACGTGACAGTTACCCGAAAGCTATCTCCTTCATTGACGGCACCTGCATGCACAGCTTCCCCAGGAGACAGACGTACGGCCTTAGCTTCTCCCGTCAGCCACGCCCGACTCACAACCGCTTCACCGCCGGTGATGTCCCCATCCAACTGCACTCTTTCGCCGGCTCGCACGACTATTTCCATCCCTGCGGTAACCTGCTCGATACAGACCTCGCCAAAACTGCCGCCGGGCAAAACCTTAAGCACCGTCCCTTGCGAATCTGCCTTTAAAACCAGTTGCCCGATCGCTCGGTTCATCGACAAACTTTCCAGCCATTTGCCAAAACTTACTACTCCCAAAATCATCGGGCTCTCCATCAACATGTGATAGTCACCGTGATGTTCAAACACCAACGCGCCCACAAAGGCAGCTGTCGTGCCCAAAGCAATCAGCGTATCCATATTTACCTGTCGATATCGCGCCAAACGCAAAGCGGAAAGTAAATAAGGACCACCACAGATCAGTTGGACGGCACTGGCAAATCCCAGCACGAGTGCCCACCAGAATTCATAGTCCGGTTGGCTCCACAATGAGAACACCAGCAAGACGACACACAACAGGGAAAGAACCCAACGCCGACGTAATTTGACTTCATTACGGCGATGCATATCACGAATATTTCCAAACAAATTGGAGCGTGACGCAATCACTTCCGCCTGATAGCCCGCCCGCGAAAGCGCCCTGGTAACGGCGGAGGTCGCAACAGCTGTTCCGGTCACCGTCGCACGGCCTGTGATCACCTCGGCTTTCACTGAAGTAACGCCAGGCAAAGAGGAAACGACGGTTTCAATTGCATGCTCGCAGCTGGCACAGTGCATCCCTCGAATCCGAAGGTGGATAAGTTCCTCTGTCTTCCGGTCGGCAATCATCTCACCCTGCTTACGCTGGGGGCTGTTTTTATTGGACGTCACGCCATCTACCTGTTGAAGCGTTTCCAGCAACGACTCCATCGTGATCGTTTCATCGACACAATAGACCACCAATTGTCCCGTTATTTCCAGAATGGTGACTTCCGACACCCCTTGTAAATTGCACAACACCCCGGGTACAGAATTCAGGTCGATTCCGTTGAGCCTTTCGATCGGTACCTCTATGATTTTCATTAAATCGATTATACTTGCTGTTAAATAAGCCCCCACCCCGAAAATCGCTAACTACGAGTACTAACAACATGCCCTATTTAATAGCAGAGATCATCTCCATCGGAGATGAGTTAACCAGTGGCCAGCGGCTAGATACGAATAGCCAGTGGATCAGCCAACAACTGGGGGCCATTGGCGTGCGAGTCCTGTTCCATACCACCGTGGCAGACGACCTCGCTGCCAATATCAGCGTATTTCAGCACGCGATCACCCGAGCTGACCTGGTCATAACCACGGGAGGCTTAGGACCAACGGCGGATGACCTCACCCGAGAATCTCTCGCGTCTGCGCTCGGCGTCGATCTCTATCAGGACAACGCCGAATTGGATCATATTAAAGAGCTGTTCGCAAAACGTGGTCGCGAAATGCCGCCAAAAAATGCTTCTCAGGCACAATTTCCCGTTGGCAGTATTCCCGTGCATAACCCTGAGGGAACGGCTCCGGGCATCGACCATAAAGTCGCGAAAGACAGCGGTTCCAAACGCATTTTTTGCTTGCCTGGGGTACCTGCCGAACTGAAACAAATGTGGAGCCAAACAGTAGAGCCAGCCATTCTAAAGATGAATCCGAACGGCAAGAGTATGATCAAGCACTTTGTCATTAAAACTTTCGGAATGGGGGAAAGCGACATGGAAAGAGCTCTTCCAGACATCATTCGTCGTGATCGCAAACCGACTGTCGGGATCACTGCAAGCTACGCGACCATTACCCTACGAATCACCACTGAAGGTGACACTACAGAAGAATGCGAGTTGCAGGCCGCAGATACCATCAAAACAATCGAGAACTGTCTAGGGAATATCATCTATGCTCACCACGAATGTGAGATTCAGGAAATCGTCGCCCAACAGCTTTCTGACTCTGACCGTCGCCTGGCAGTCTTAGAATCCGGAACGCGCGGGCTGGTTTCCCACAACCTCCATAGTGTTGCTGACATCGGAAATTCAATCGATCACTGCGAGCTACGCAGTTCGCTATGCGACGGTTATACACCCGACAAATTAGAACAACTTGCTAAGGATTTCCACAACTCTCACGACGCACACTTCAGTATGGTAGTAGGTGATGTGATAGAATCAACCAAGGAGGCTGGGCCCTTAATTCATGTCGCGATCGTAAGTGAGCGGGAAACGCAAATCGAAGAATTTCGGTTCACAGGGCACTCCGACATTCGCATTGCCAAGGCAGCCAAGCAGGCGATCAACTGCCTGCGACTATTTATGTTGTCGCCTAGCGGCTAAAACAACTTGCCCGACAGATCCTATTCGCCATCACCTTCAGCCACGGCACCTGCAGGCTGTGGAGCTTCGAACGTCGCAACTGACTGACCGTTATCTGCCTGCCAGAATCGTACGGTACTGTCCTGACCACCGGCGATTACTATTTTGCCATCGGCACTAGCCGCCACACTGTACACGAAGTCCGTAGAGCCACTCAACGCTCGGACGTTTCCACCATTGTCAGCTCGCTTGATATGAACATTCTTATCGCCGCAAGAGCCAACAACATTTATCGAATCACCAACATAGCTGATGCTAGTCACTTCCTTACTAAATCCGCTGATCGTACGTTTTTGATCTCCTGTGCGAAAATCCCAGATTTTAACAACCATATCTGCCCCGCTACTGGCTAGTTCCCGACCATCCGCACTCCAGGCAACACCTAAGACATGGTGGGTATGGCCTTCAAAGGAACGAACAAATGAACCGTCATTAACCTGGAAAACTTTGATGAACCGATCTGAACCGCAAGAGGCGATATACTGCCCGTCTCGGGAGAAATCAACTGCAAACACTGTGTCCGAATGAGGTTCATCCAACTCCATCACGAGCGAGCCGTCTTCAACATTAAAGATCTTAATCTCACCACTTCGGGAAGGTTCCCCCCCTGCTGCGGCAAGTAGTTGCCCATCAGCACTGAAGTCCAGGGCTGTCACTCGATCAACAAATACATCGCCCGAATCCGGCCTACCAATCGTCTGAATCAGATTCCAGGTCGTTGATGCATGCCATAATCCGACAGCTTTATTTTCTGAAACCGAAATAATTTGATTACCAGCAACAGCAACTGCTTTAACCGGTGCGCCCGTAGCGGCCAAACCGTCTATCGGCGCTCCGTTTTCACCACTAAAGAGCCAAACTCGCTGGTCAACACTACCCACGGCAATATTTCCATCGGCAGTGAAAGCTACCGATGTATAGGGTTGTTCCGTAGCCGCAACTTCAGCGGCAGCTTTATCAGCAATCTCCTTGGCTGAGACCGCGACTGCTTCTTCACCCTTGTGCGTCGCTTCAAAACCTACAATGGCGTCGGCTGCTTTTTGCACTGATGTTTCGGCTCGCTCAACACTTCGTTTGGCGGCCGCCTGAGCTCGTTCAGAAGCAGTCTTTTCATCGTTCGCTTTTTGAGCTGCGGTGGCGGCGGCTTTCTGAGCATCCTCTGCCTTCTTGTGTTCTGCATTCGATGTATTAACGGCCGTGTCCGCCGCTTTCTTGCCATCCGTCGCAGTCTTCTGCGCTGCCGTAGCATCCGTCACAGCTTGCTGAGCACCGTCGACCTTAGCCTGCGCCGCGTCCTTCTTGGCCTGATCATCACCGGCCGCGGCCAGTTCAGCCTGAGCCGCTTTTAGAAGTTCTTGAGTGGTCTTCAATGCCGCTGCTGCATCCTCCACAGCCTTTTGGGCAGTAACCTGATCGGCAACCGACTTTTCCTGAGCCGCTTTCGCAGCAACAAGGGCTTCGTCAGCCGTCTTCAGATCGGCATTCGGCTTAACAGCCGCCTCCGTTTTGGCCTTCAAATCCTCTTCTGCTTTCGTGAGGGCTTCCTTCACTTTTGTTAGATTGTCATCCTCTGATTTCTTTCGAGCGTTAGCGTCGTCAAGATCTTTTTTAGCGTTATCGCGAACGCGATTTGCCAACGTGGATCCTCGTTGCAGCGCCGCCACGTTTTCGACAGCCTGGTAATCTCCTTTGAATTCAGCGATCATCTTACCGTCGGCTGCCGTCCAAAGCTTGCCCGTTTTATTATCACTGACTGAAACAATCTTCGTACCATCTGCATTGACGGACACTCCAGTTACCGCCGCGCCATGTGCAAATGAGCGTACAGCGGCTCCAGTTTCCGCATTAAACAGGCGAGCTGTATTGTCTTTACTGCCGGAAACGAGAAGTTCGCCACGCGCTCCGTATGACTGAACGCTAGTAACGGGACCACCATGCCCTGCTAGTTCTTTCACGGCGGGCTCAGTTTCACCCTCTGGTACTTCAGGGGCCACCAACGGCCAGCTTCGCAGTTTGTTATCTTCGTTTGCTGTCACAATGAGAGTATTTTCAACGGCGAAAGTTACATCGTTGACCGCAGCAGATGTAGTAATCACTCTTAATTCCGCTCCGTCACTGACATTAAACACCTTCGCTGTTTTATCAACCGATCCTGTCGCAACCTTGGCGCCGTCCGAACTAAAGGAAACTCCATTTACCGGACCTGCGTGACCACCCACCGTAGTTAGCAATTTCTGAGTGGCGACCTCGAAAACTTGAGCGGAGCCATTTGTCAATCCAATGGCAAGGTATTTACCATCGATGCTGGTGGCTGCACTAACCGGTACGTCCGCTGTTGCCGGCAAATCGCCAGCCTTGTAATTAGAATTGCGTTCCCAAAGTTTTACCGTCCTGTAACCACCTGCAGCAACACGGTTCCCATCAGGACTAAATGCCACCGACTGAACGATATCTAAGAAGGCCACGCCGGGGTTCTTGTAGATACCAGACTCCAGAATGGCGGGATCTGAAAGTCGACCAATTTCCGTACGGCTAGGAACATGATAAAGAAATACCTGATTCGCACGACCGGCAGCTGCATAAAATCCATTCTGAGATATATCCACAGCATAGATTGGGTTCACACCAGCTGGCAATGGCTGCCATGCCACGGGGCCACCGGATCCAGTCACTTCACCTTCCGCGCCCTGATCGATCCACAGCTTGATCAAACCAAGTTGTTTTGGCGATAGCTGTTTTGCCCCGACATCGTTATCGTCCGGGGGCATAAACGATTCCCGCGCTCGCGAAGCCAGCTGGACAAGAAGGCTTTCCTTGCCATTGCCCGGGACGACAGCAGGGCCTTCAAATCCACCCGTCAACAACGCAGCCGGGGTTTCCATAACTAGATCGCTCTCAGCGTCGGTTGAGTTATGGCAGGCGAGACAGTTTTGCCGAAAGATTGGCAGGATTTCTTTTTCAAAATCCACCTTGTCTTCTCGTTTAATCTCTTCAATTGTAATGACACCATCTTCAGCATTTACCGAGATTGCACTAAACACGCAAATATTCAGAAACATTCCAAACGCAAACACATTTTTCGCAAGTTTCATAAAACTAGCTTTCAATTAAAAAGGGCCT
>MDSW01076453.1_pt1 | contig 28033 bp, 30 predicted proteins | sample 811171 | NCBI WGS metagenome assembly MDSW01 (sample SAMN05326641, study PRJNA326480) | marine metagenome | isolation source: seawater | place: Atlantic Ocean: North West | collected 2012 | reverse complement strand
CGTCGCCCAGGACGCGCAAGGCTGGCCGGTGTGGGTGGCCATCGCCGGCGTGGTCGTGCTGGGCTTGCTGCTGGTGGCGATCACGTTGCTGACGCGGCACCGCAAGCGTCAGCTCGGGGCTTCCTCGGAGCCGAGCGTGTCGAAGACCTCGTGATAGAGCAGTGAGTGCACCCGTTCGACGTTCGGGATGTCCTCGAACTCGAGCGGGTCCTGGGCGGCGGACTCGATGATCAGCGTGCCGGTGCGCAGCATCCGGTCGATGAGGCTGTGCCGGAACTCGACACTGTTGATACGGGCCAGCGGGATGTCGATGCCCTGGCGGGTGACCAGGCCGTGGCGGTACATGACGCGGCGGTCGGTGATGACGAAGTGGGTGGTCCACCAGTTCAGGAACGGCCAGACCGCCAGCCACAGCACCAGGATCAGCCAGGTGCCGGCGATGACCAGGTGCACGGTGTTCTTGGCGTTGGGCTCCCAGTTCAAGGTGTTGACGTAGCCGGCGATGAACGCGGCGGCGGCGCCGGCGACGATGAGCAGCAGCGCGGGGACGGTCAGCCGCCCCCAATGCGGGTGGCGGTGCAGGACGACGTGCTCGTCCTTGGCCAGCACATTCTCCGGATAGCCCACGGGGAAACTGTACTGCGACCGCACCGCCTCGGCGCGAAATGGCGATCTTGATCCTACCCGGCTCACTTTCCGCCGAACGAAGTTGGTGACGCTTGGCGGCGGCGTAGTTTGGTGCCGTGCAGGGGGCCGAATGCAGGTGCGGGCACGACCGCTCAGCGCACGAGCACTACCGGGCCGGCACGGAGTGTTCAGTCTGTGGATGTGCAACGTTTCGGTTAGGAAAAGGAAGCCTACTAAAACGGGCGGAACGGCTCATAATGCACTTGTTCGGGCGATCCTGATCGGATAGTACCTTCAACTATGGTCAGCAGACCCTATCGCGATATTGCCTTTGAGAGCATGCAATTGCGCGCCTCACCTGCCCCACTGAAGCCAACACTACCCCTCGCCAGCGCCGGGACTCCCGAAAATGTCGAAAGGAATCTAAAACCCTGGCCGAAAGCACGCATAGCCTAGTAAGCGCCGTCCTTCCCCACCACCGCTTTAAACGTGCGCCAAAGAATAGCGACGTCGCTGGCCATGGACCAATTCTCGACGTAATACAGATCCAGGCGAACCGACTGTTCCCATGAAAGCGATGAACGTCCACTTACCTGCCAAAGCCCCGTCACCCCTGGCTTAACGAGGAAGCGGCGGTGAACGTGCCCTTCATACTTTTCAACATCTCTCAATGGGTGAGGGCGTGGTCCTACCAGACTCATAGAGCCTGCAAACACGTTGAACAGCTGCGGCAATTCGTCGATGCTATATCGGCGGATGAACCGTCCGATCGACGTAATCCTAGGGTCGTCTTTGATCTTGAATATCGCGCCGTCACTTTCGTTTTGAAGCTCAAGCTCTGACTGCAGTGCTTCAGCATTCACAACCATGGAGCGGAACTTAATCATTCTAAAATGTCGACCACCGTGGCCTGCCCGGAGCTGACGGAAAAAGACAGGGCCACGATCGGTCAGCTTGATACCAGTCGCCACCACCAGCAGAATTGGCGAAAAAAGTAAAATCAGAAGAGCCGACCCGAATAGATCGAAGGCCCGCTTGGCGAGCAGCTTAGCTCCCTCGTACACGGGAGTCTGGACGTGAACGAGAGGCAATCCGGCGACGTGATGCATGTGCATCCGCGGACCACAAACATCAGTCAAGCTTGGGGCGATTACGAGATGTTGGCGGCCGGGTTCCAGCGCCCAACTGATCTCCCGGATCCGGCCGGGCGTGAGAGCATCACTGCTGGTCACGAGTAGTGTATCGGCTCCAAGTTCGTCCATCTGCCGCGCGAGGTCATCCACGCTGTTGCCGAGGGGTATCGTTGTCCCCGCCAAACGCTGGGGAACGTCGGATCCTGGCACAACCGCCGCCACCACGTGGTAGCCAGCATGCGGATTGCGGATAAGGTCGCGCGCCACTGCCTCCGCGCTCCCGCGCGAACCCAAAACAAGCACACGGTGAACGCAGTCGCCCGCGGCACGCATTTTCCGGAGCCATTGGCGCCATGACCAACGGCCGAACAGCAGAAGTGTAAGTCCCACCGGAAGTGCGATCGCAAGGTAGCCCCGAGCGATCTCCAACTTCAGCAGCATGCTGACGATCGCAACAAATCCAAAGACACCGAGGGTTGCGATAACTACTCGTTGGTATTCTTCGTAGCCAACGCCGATAATTTGTGCCGCAAACGTTCGGTTCAGCCAAAGCGCGGCTAGCCAACCGACGGCGATGACCCCGGAAACGACCGTGTAGCTGGCCAACCCGTAGGATCCGACCTCGGCCGCAGAACTTCCGAACCGCAGGAATTGCGCAGCACCAAGCGCAGCGACAACCACGACCGCATCCGTTATTCCGACACGGAGGGCGAACCCCCTGTACCAACCCAGTGGTTGGTAGCCGCGGGTCGCGTTAGACGGTAACCCGATTCGCCGTTCGAACCCAGAAACCTCAGCTACACTCATTGTCCCCCCGGATCCATCCCCCAAACCGAGCCAGCGGATCGCCAGCGAAGCTCTCTCAGCTTAGTACACGCCGAAGGAAAGCCGCATGCCAATTGGCCTTAACGTAAGTGATTAGAAGTGCTCTCTATGCGCGGCACTGGATCTGGATAGGACAAGCGACCGGGCATGCAGGTGGGCACTGCGGGACCCGCAGCGGCCCACTGTGTCGATTGCCTTCATGTTTTGCTAACTTCGCCCACCGAGTGAGTTCCTGCCGCCGATTGTTGCCGACATAGTGCATCAGCACCCTCTTGCCCCCCGGCGCCACCACTCGAGACGATCATGCAGGATTGCTGTGGCGTAGGCATCCCTGGGCGCGCAGCGCTTGGCATACCCACATGGGACCGAGTCGAGAACTCGCCATGGGGGTAAAAGCAATCGCATACGCCTCGCCGTAACATGACGCGACCGCCCGTTTCGTCGCAGGCATGACTGCCGGACCCAACGCGCATTAAGAACCTGGCGGCCGTCCCAAGTCAGGCAAACTGGCGGCCTTCTAACCTATAGTGGGTCTGCGTCGTGATGGCCCTGGGGAAGGCCAAGGCGCATTCGGGGGAATAGGGTTTGCCATCCCTCCGGCAGACGAAGGAGAGGGACTCAACAGTGGTAAGCAAGGAAGTAGTTGTCGGAGGGGCTGGCGGGTTCATCGGCGGCCATTTGGTCGCAGCACTCCTGGCTGAAGGTCAAAGTGTTAGAGCGGTCGACATAAAGCCTCTAGACGAGTGGTATCAAGTTCACGATGCCGCAGAGAATATGATCCGCGACCTCTCCCTCGTCCAGCACGCCCGCGAGGCGATCGGCGACGGTGCAGACGAGGTCTACAACCTCGCCGCCGATATGGGCGGCATGGGTTTCATCGAGAACAACAAGGCCGCCTGCATGTTGTCAGTGTTGACCAGCACGCATGTATTGATGGCTGCCAAAGAAGCACAGGTCGGGCGCTATTTTTACTCCTCATCGGCATGCGTTTATGCAGCCGATAAGCAGACGGAGGCCGACGTGGCCGCCCTTAAGGAAGAAGATGCATATCCCGCAATGCCGGAAGATGGCTATGGCTGGGAGAAGCTCTTCAGCGAGAGGATGGCACGTCACTTTCGCGAGGACTTCGGAGTTGCTACACGAGTAGCCCGCTACCACAACGTGTACGGACCTCACGGCACCTGGGAGGGCGGCCGGGAGAAAGCCCCAGCTGCTATTTGCCGCAAAGCTGCCACAGCGGTGCTGACGGGTAAGCACGAAATCGAAATTTGGGGCGACGGCGAGCAGACCCGGAGCTTCATGTATGTGGACGACTGTGTCGAAGGTAGCATTATGCTAACTCGAAGTGACTTTGTAGATCCGCTGAACGTCGGCAGTTCTGAACTCGTCACAATCAACCAGCTGGTAGATGCCGCCGAGCAGATTGCCGGAATCTCGATGAAGCGGGACTACAACCTCGATGCGCCTAAAGGGGTCCGAGGACGCAACAGCGACAACACACTGATCCTGAAGGAGTTCGGCTGGGAGCCTTCGACGCGGCTCATTGATGGTCTCGAAAAGACCTATCGGTGGATTTACGATCAGGTCTCAGCCAAATTGGCCGAACGATGACTTCGACCATTCGGCGAGTCGACGTACTTGGGGTCGGTATCAGCGCAGTAGACATCGCAATGGCTCGAAACGAAATCACCCATTGGGTGGAAGAGCGTCAACCCAATTATGTATGCGTCACCGGTGTCCATGGCGTTATGGAGGCACAGCGCGATCCAAGCCTACTCGCAATTCACAACGCTTCCGGGCTCACCACTCCTGACGGAATGCCGATGGTATGGGCTGGCCGGAGAGCAGGCGCGCACTGGATCAATCGTGTCTACGGCCCGGATCTTATGCTGTCCGTTCTTGAGAGAGCGGCCGAGCGCGGATGGACGTCATTTCTTTATGGCGGCAAAGAAGGCGTTGCCACGTTGCTTGCCGCTCGACTGACCGAGCAGTTTCCCGCACTGAAGATAGTCGGAACTTACTCGCCCCCATTTCGAGAGCTCACCAAGGATGAAGATGATGAGGTCGTTAGACGGATTAATGCCACGGGCGCTGACCTCATCTGGGTAGGCTTATCTACTCCTAAACAAGAACGTTGGATGGCCGAGCACATCGGCAGGGTGGCTGCTCCAGTTCTTCTGGGGGTCGGTGCTGCTTTTGATTTCCACGCCGGTCTGATGCCACAAGCGCCGAATTGGATGCAGCGATCGGGACTAGAATGGGCTTACCGGCTCGGTAAAGAGCCACGTCGATTGTGGCGACGTTATCTCCGCAATAATCCAGCCTTTCTCATGCGCATCGCGACTTCTCCGCCACGGCTACGGGATTAATTCCAAGAACTTCTTGTTAGCTGATGACACTAGTGTGGTTGGAGACCGCCAGCAGGGAGTATTGGTCTAACGGAACGCAAAAGTATTGAGGGCTGAACCGACCGGAACGATGCCATAGCCGTAGTCGAAAGTGGATGATGAGCTAATAACTGTCTGGATATCGTCCTCGCGGATAATATGCACTCATTAAGAGAGACCGAATGACACGAGCACAAACTGTTCTTATTACTGGCGGCGGGGGCTATATCGGTAGCCACGCCTGCGTCGCGTTCGCTGACGCAGGCTTCGATATCGTCGTGGTTGACGACCACTCAACAACATCTCGACACTCGATCGACAAAATTGGACAGCTAGTAAAAGGGAAGCTGCACTCATATTCTATCGATATCAATAATACAGGCGAGCTGACTCGGATCCTTCGTGAACATTCGCCATTCGCAGTCATTCACTTCGCAGCGCGCAAAGCGGTTGGCGAGTCGACGCAGATACCGACCCAGTACTTCGACACTAACATTGGGGGAACAACAAGTCTGCTTCGTTCGATGCGAGATGCCGAAGTGTATCGATTGATTTTCTCGTCATCTTGCTCTATATACGGCGGCGGAAACGGGGATCTACTTAAGGAAACGTCGCCTGCTCGGCCTACGAACCCCTACGCTTGGTCGAAACTGACTTGCGAGCAGCTAATAGCTCAAACATTGAATTATCATTCGGAGTTTCGCGCGATAAGTTTGCGCTACTTCAACCCTATTGGCGCACACCCGTCCGCGGTAATCGGCGAGGACCCAAGTGGAGTGCCACTCAATCTAATGCCGTACATGAACCATGTCGCTATCGGCCGTAGAAAAGCCCTCACTATATTTGGAAACGACTATTCAACACCAGACGGCACTGCGATCCGCGATTACATCCATGTTATGGACGTGGTGGGCGGCCATGTGGTGGCGCTCGAACACATCAGTGACAGCAGCGAAATGGAGATTTTCAACCTTGGCACGGGAGTCGGCACCTCGGTGCTGGAGCTCCGGTCGGCATTTGAGCTCGCATCTGGGCGCCCCGTTCCCTACGAAGTCAAACCACGGCGCCCCGGCGACGTCGCAGAGTTGGTGGCAGACGCGTCGAAAGCCCAGCAAAGGTGGGGCTGGGAGCCGCGGTTCAACCTAGCCGACATGTGTCGTGATGCTTGGAACTTTCAGTTGGCGAATCCCGGCGGTTACGAGCAGTCGTTCTGAGCCAGTATTGCATTGGCCCTCTCGCGAATCTCGTGTGTTTAAAGGGCCGGCCTGAGCCCGACGATGCGCCCTCGCAGCGAGCCTTTCCGGCGACCAGCTGTTGCGCTGCCTCGCCCCGTTGGCTCCCGAGTTGGGTCATTTGCCTTAGTGCCTTGAGCCTTTGGCGTGCAGTGCATCCAGAATGGTCTTGACCTCGGCATTGATGGCGGGCGGGAAGGTGGCGATGACGCCGTTGAGGTCGATGGTGGCTGAGCGCAGAGGTTTGAGGATGCGCAGGAACCGCCGCAGTGACAGCCCGGTTCGGCTCTGGAGTTCGCGGCTGACGGCCAGTGCGGTGAACACGATGGTCAGGTGGGCTTCGATGGCGTCGCGGGTGCGGGCGAACATGGGCCTGGCAGCGAGGTCGGATTTGGACATCCGGAAGGATGCCTCGATGTGCCACAGGTCGTGGTAGCTGGCGATCACTTCGGCGGCGGGCATGAGTGTGGCGTCGATGTTGGTGACGTAGCCCTTGAACCCGACCAGCCGGCGGGCCCGCTGCAACGATGCCTCCGAGGCCACACATTCACGGTTGCTCTACGACGTAAACGGCACGGTTTATGACTGGCTGGGCTTCGATGTGGTCGACGACGTGGTGTTCCGGGACCTGGTGATCGCCCGGATCGTCGAGCCCACCAGCAAGGCCGACGCCGCCCGAGTACTCGCCGACCTCGGCGCAGACACCGTGTCCTACATGACGATCCAACGCCACCTCGTCAAGGTGAACACCGGCAACTACCGGGAGCGGATCGCGGCCGAATGCTTCACCCACGCCGCGGATCGCGGCGGCTTGAGCCTTCTGCTCTATGACGTCACGACCCTGTATTTCGAGGCCGAGAATGAGGACGATCTGCGCAAGGTCGGGTATTCCAAAGAGCGCCGTGTCGATCCTCAGATCGTGGTTGGGCTGTTGGTCGACCGCAGCGGATTCCCCTTGGAGGTCGGGTGTTTCGAGGGAAACACCGCCGAGACGACCACGTTGATACCGGTCGTCACCTCTTTCGCGGCCCGCCATGATCTCGGCGACAGGCCGATGGTGATCGCCGCTGATGCCGGCATGCTCTCAGCGTCGAACCTGGCCGCGTTGGAGGAGGCGGGTTGGGGTTCATCGTCGGCTCGCGGATGACCAAAGCGCCCGGCGATCTTGAGTCGCATTTCCATTGGAACGGTGACGTGTTCACCGACGGGCAGATCATCGACACCGTCACCCCTCGGCACGCCAACAGCACCGTCAACACCGTGGCGCACCGCGCTGAGCCAATCTGGGATCCCGAGGAACACGCCAACGCCTGGCGGGCGATCTGGGCGTACTCGGCCAAACGAGCACGACGCGACCAGAAGACGCTCTACGCCCAAGAATCTCGCGCCCGGGCGGTGGTCAACGGTGAGCGTGTCGCCAAATCCACCCGCTTCGTCAAGACCGCCGCCGGAGACCGCGTCCTCGACGAGGCTGGGCTGGCTCGCGCGCAATCGCTGGTCGGCCTCAAGGGTTACGTCACCAACGTCCCCACCGCGGTCATGCCCGCGGGAGAGGTGATCGCCCACTACCACGAGTTATGGCGGGTCGAACGCCCATTTCGGATGTCCAAAAGCAACCTTCGTGCCCGACCGATGTTCCACCGCACCCGCGACGCCATCGAAGCCCACCTCACGATCGTCGTCACCGCCCTGGCCGTGGCCCACAACATCCAGGAACGCACCGGCCTTGCCATCGCCAACGTCGTCAAGCAGCTGCGGCCCCTGCGCTCAGCGACCATCGCCATCAACGGGACCACCGAGACCTTCCCACCCGAAGTCCCCGAAGCCCAGCAGAAAATTCTGGCCAGCCTCAACATCCCCGAACCGGGGCACTAAGCCAAATGTCCCAACTCAGGTCATACCGCACGAAAGGCGATCGCTCCGCACCACGAGCCATAGCGTGTCGAACGCTCTTTGCGGATGTCCAAGAGCGACCCTCGTGATCATCACTCGCCAAGTCATTTGCGGGATGCGACCGGATCGTCGATTTTACGCGCACGAGAATTTGTCCTGCGAGAAGGGAACTCCGTTAATTCGAATCGCCGCATGGCAAATGACAACCCAACAATGCTACCGAGGGGAATCATGACGAATGGATAAACCATCGCATTATCGGTGACGGCGACCAGCGCGATACCTATAAGCGCGATAAGCGCAGCCCAATGCACAGGATGATCAGACCGCCGAGCGTACCGAAATACCCGGAGCGCTATAGCGATGTACCCGACCGCGAATAAGCCCAAACCTATTAGACCGAAGTCAAAATAAAATCTTAGATACTCATTGTGGGGGTGGTCGAGTCCAGGATAATACTGGGTGATCAGCTGGGAAGCGGCTCCCACACCGTGTCCCAAAAATGGTTTCTCGTGGGATTCCGATAGGATTAACCCCCACATCTTTGCCCTGCCCTCCGTGCTTATTGTAAGGCCACCGATTTCAACTGCATCGTGGTTCCTAAGAAAACGATCACGGAGCGGTGCGTAGTAAAGAACAAGAAGGTAAGCGGATGCCGCTACCGTCACTATCATCGCGAGGGCCTTGAAACCGCGGCCCTTCGGTTTCGATCCTTGCGACCTTTTCCTTACCACAAGAAAGACCATTAATGCCAGGCCGACCGCTGTGCTCGTCCTGGACAGGCTTAGCGTCATCGCTGTAATCATTGCGAAGGGAGCGAATTCCATCCACTTATTTCTCGGAGCGCCCGGAATGACTAGAGCAAGCACGATTAGGCCTACCATTGCCATCCCGCGCGGCGTAAAGAGTATGCTAAGAATCCGGTCGTTTGTATGCCCGACCTGCCCGACGACAGTTATCGCTAGCGAAAAATATGCGAACCATGTGGCGACAGTGCGAAAGAGCTCCCAGCCGCGTATCACTACGGATTGAGACCCGGCTGATGCCGCAAGAACAATCGCGCCTACAAAAAGCAGATAGACGCAGCTATTCTGTATGGGTTCCGAGCTAAATCCACCAGCCATTATTGTCGATATCAAGCTGAGCGCGAGCAATAAAAGAAATCCCCACAACGGCCAGGGGATCACGCCTGTCTGTGCCGAAGACGCAGCGCTTTGAACTCTCCGATATGAGGACGGTGTCACGGCGGGGATCGCATAGCCTGGCAACAGAAATAGCGTCAAAACCGCAAGAGCAACGGTCACCGCACCCGAGATGCTGAGCGGACCGAGTTGGATCAACCTAGGCGAGTCGACGAGCACCATCCAAATCGCCCCAATCACCACCGTGATCGGAAGTTGAGCGAGGCTAGCCAAATTACGATCAGCCGTTTCTCGGTTAGCGCTCAAATCTTGAAATTTCGTTCGCTTGAGCTGCCGAGGGCTTCGGACGGGCATAGAGCGAAACTCTACCGAACCTCTGACGATCGTCGGACCGTTCTAGCCTGCTTGCTCTCTGACAGTTTGTCACGGTGCAGGACAGTAGTTAGGTTGTCATGCCGCCTCACGTGGTCGAAGTGAGGACGAATTGGCAGCAAGAGGGCCCTGGCTCTGCAGCCGGGAATCTCGCCCGTTCGTCAGCGACGCGCCCAAAGGGCCGGTTTGGCCTTCGCAATGTCGCACGCAACCTACTGAGGACGAGCCGAATGTTCTTTCCAGCTGGAAGGGCGCCACACTCTTCGCGGCCCATTCGCACTCTCTTCCGTGAGTTGGATATCGACCCGAACTGCCTTTAACGCGCCGGGCCGGTCACTGTGCCCTGCGTTTGCTGGTTATCTTGCTGGCTCCAGCGGTCGGTGCTAGCGTCTGCCTAAGCGGGGAGATTGCTGACGACTAGACTCTCTTCGGGACCATGTCGGGCTCACGACGCTCGCGGGGAGGCAAGGGTTCCGAGAGCGGTTGGTGATCAGTATGCCGCTTCGTGGGATGGAACTGCTAGGGGGAAGCATGCGGGCACGTGCGGTCTTGACTGGAGGTGCAGGTTTCGTCGGCTCGCATCTAGCCGAAAGCCTTCTCGCACGCGACATCGACGTAGTGTGCCTAGACAACTTCGTGACGGGTTCGGCGGACAATGTCGAGCATCTGCAGGGGCATGCCGGATTCCGCCTCATAAATGTTGACGTCAGCGACTACATCTCGGTACCGGGTCCTGTCGACTACGTGTTGCACTTCGCTTCACCGGCTTCACCGGTGGACTACGCGGAATTGCCAATTCAGACCATGAAAGCGGGTTCTCTCGGAACCTTGCATGCTTTGGGGCTAGCGAAGGAGAAAGGATCCCGCTTCCTCCTAGCCTCCACTTCAGAAGCGTATGGGGATCCCCTCGTGCACCCGCAGCACGAGGGTTACTGGGGAAATGTTAATCCTGTTGGGCCTCGTTCCTGCTACGACGAGGCCAAGCGTTTCGCCGAAGCTTTGACTATGTCGTACCGAAACAAGCACGGGGTCGACACCGCTATTATGCGGATATTCAATACCTACGGTCCGCGAATGAGACCAGACGACGGCCGCGCGATCCCCAACTTCATCACTCAGGCATTAGCAGGCGTACCGATCACTGTGCAAGGCGACGGTAGCCAGACGCGCTCGGTATGCCACGTGGACGACCTGGTGGACGGCGCCTTGCGGCTTCTGTTCTCGAATCTGTCGGGCCCGGTCAACATCGGTAATCCCCATGAAATGACCGTCCTTGAGTTGGCGGAACTCATCCGTGGGCTTGCCGACTCGGATGCGCCCATCAAATTTACAGAACGGCCAAAAGACGACCCTTCGCAACGTCGGCCTGACATTTCACTCGCTCGAGCCGAATTGCAGTGGGAGCCGCAGGTCGACGCGCGCGATGGTCTGCTCGAGACCATCCACTGGTTCCGTGAGCGATCGGCAACGTCGGATACGTCTACGCGACCTGTGGGGCATTGGGTCGTGACAGATAAGAACGACGTTGGACTCAAGGTGGCCGTCATTGGTACGGGCTATGTCGGCGCCGTGACCTCAACGTGCATGGCATTTCTCGGCCATTCCGTCTGCGGTCTCGATTCCGATTCAGTCCGAGCCGGCCAACTCAACAATGGCCAGACGCCTTTTCATGAACCCGGACTTCCGGAGATGCTAGAGGCTTCGCTGTCCACCGGACGGTTGCGCTTTACCGACCAGCCTAATGAAGCCCTCTCGGACGCGGAGTTCGTATTCCTATGCGTCGGTACCCCGCCCGGTCCAAATGGGTCGCCAGATCTTTCCCAGCTTGAAAGCGCGATACAATCTCTAGCGCCGTATCTCCGTCCTGGCGTCGTCATTATAAATAAGTCGACTGTGCCAGTCGGATCGGGCAACTGGACGCGCACCATTCTGGAAGATGCGCTCGAAGGTGCTCGGCAACTGTCTTTCCATGTTGTGTCTAATCCGGAGTTCCTCCGCGAGGGTTGCGCTATTGACGACTTCTTGTATCCGGACCGGATCGTGCTGGGTGGCGCCTCGTCGGACGTCAGTCGGGTCGCCGAGCTATACCGACCCGTGCTGGACCAGTCGTTTAAGGGCGCCAAGCGCAATCTGAGGCCGGCGCTGATTACAACCGAACTCGCGTCTGCGGAGATGATCAAGTACGCCGCCAACGCCTTCCTCGCGACCAAGATAAGTTTTGCGAACGAGATATCGCAGATGTGCGAGCTTTTCGGAGCGGACGTTCGGGAGGTATTGCCGGCAATTGGTGCTGATCACCGAGTAGGTAAAGCCTTTCTGAACGCTGGCGTTGGGTGGGGTGGTTCTTGTTTCGGGAAGGACGTCGCAGCTCTCATTTCGTCCGGTCAAGAGTACGGATACACACCATCGATGTTGCAGGCAACCGTCGAGATTAATGAGTCGCAGCGAGCGTGCGTAGTTAGAAAGCTGCAGCGTGAACTGCACATGTTAAAAGGACGGCGCATAGCGCTGCTGGGCTTGACTTTTAAGCCTGAAACTGACGACTTGCGCGACGCGCCTGCACTCGATATCGCCACACGACTCATGGCCGCGGGCGCCCTCGTGTCAGCATATGACCCCGTCGTGAAGGCCCTACCCGATAGCTACAAGGGCATACGTATAGCAGGCGATGTCTATGAAGCTGCAAATCGGGTTGATGCCGTCGTTCTAGCAACTGAATGGGCAGAATTCCGCCTTATCGATCCTGCTGGTCTACGTCGTGTAATGCGAGGGGACCTCGTCGTCGACGGAAGGAACTTCTTGCCGCAGGCAAGTTTCACCAACTCCGGATTACGGTTGATAGGCTTCGGCTGGTAAGCCGTCCGCGGCGCTGAGCTACAAAGTTGCGCGGTAGAAGCCAGCGCAACAACACAGTAGCCGATGCCTGTTCGGTACGGCGGCGCGACCAAGGGTATTATCCTTTACGGTGGTGGAGCGCCGAAACTCGAATACACCATCCTATATGACGTACTTTAGGGAGTTGCCCTGCGCCTATTATTTGTCTGTACCGGCAATATCTGTCGGTCCCCCATCGCGGAACGGCTAGCGGCTGCATATGCGTCCCAGTTCGGGCTACCTTCACTTATTGCGTCTAGCGCGGGTACGCGGGCAATAGTCGGACATGCGATGCACCCTTCGGCGGCGAAAGTACTTACCGCACTTGGAGGAGACCCATCTGACTTCGCGGCGCGACGGTTGACGCCGCACCACGCCGCCTCGGCCGACATGATCATCGCGATGACGCTCACACACCGCGAAGAGATCCTCGAATTAGCACCGCACTGCCTTAATCGGACATTCACATTGAGTGAGGCATCTAAACTGTGTGCGCGCGAAGATGTTCTGACGGTCTCTCAAATGTCCGCTTTTCGTTCTGCGTTGACGCCTCGCCAACGTTGGGATATTGCGGACCCAATAGGGCAAAGCTTCGAAACCTTCGCAGAGGTTGGAAAACAGATCAAGGACTTGCTTCCACCGGTGCTCCATTTTTGCAGGAGGCATCTCTCTGCGGGCCAGGGATGACGGCCGCACGTCAAAATTTCGGACAGGTAACGACGGCCGATAAGCGCAAATAAAGCGGCGCTACCCTAGCCCACTCGGAGCTTCCTGCATCAAACACACAGGAAAAAACACCGGTCAGAACTGCGAACGCACACTTGAGAGATGTCCTGGGGTTTAGTCTCTGCTCCTGGAGCCAAAAAATCGAAAACCGCTCGATAAGCGACGCACCGGACCCGAACGAAACGTCAGCTAGTTAACAGTCCGAATCGCAACCAAGGATTTAACCATGCCGTAGAACCGCTCGTACCAAATCGTCGAAGATGGAAAATACACGCGCATCTGCGAGATACCTATCAATTCGACTTCGTTGACCACATCCTCCGCTTCCGCTCTAGTATAAGTTTTAACGTGGCCACGGTTCCAACCCATCGAAATCCTGATCCGCACTTCGTAGGGCAGCCACTGAAACCCGGGGAATAACCAATGTGGTTCGATCGGGAAATATCGATACGGTGTTTGTATCCAATGGCGATCGGCAAGTCGCTGTACATTGTCGGCTAGTCGTTGACGTTGGATGTGTCCGCCGACATGCTCGAGGAGCGAATTGGAAAAGACGAGGTCAAACTTGTCATCGAGGATCGATCGGGGCAACTCGCAGGCATCGCCGGCCACCGCCTTCACTCGCGGATTGTCTGACTCGAATTCCTGCAGGTTCACCGTGGTAACAGATTCCGGAATGACAGGAGCTAGGTGCCATGCATGAGGTGTACCCCCCAAATCAAGCACGCGCATGCCCGAAAAGGAAGGGAACGTTTCAATCAGGTGGCTCCATCGTCGCGCTCGCGCTTTCCCGGCGAGTGACTGGCCGCTATCGGGATTCGATACCGAGCCACTTATCCAGTTGGACATGCCTACCCCCGTATGAAACCGCCAGTGTCACCCGCTCTAAGCGCGAATGGCGAGCACCGGCGTCTGGAAAGAACTCCTGAAGCATATTGGGCTTCAACTTGGTCGTCAACTAGCTGATTACCAGCCCAAGATCTCCGACCTTTGAGCCATGAACATAAAACTAGGCAGGCTTCTGTCGATGGCCGTATGTGCAATTGCCTCGTTCACCCCAATTTGGCGGCCTTGTCGGGATTACCGCTTTCTTGTACGTTGGACTATTGGCTGTTTCCCAACTTTCAGTTAAGGCTGCGCCAATTACGTAAAAGCCAGCGCGAGGCGTCAGGATGCAAACTCAAGAATACGGGAGAGGGCCTCTCAAGTTCCCGGGGTCATTGCGCATTACTATGCGCCCGCCGGCTCTTCTGCGGCCAATGCCAGCTTTATTCTTCAAAAAGATTCAAGAAGGCTCACTTGAAACGGCTCTTCTTTAGAAAATAGGTAAACACCAACAACTGCGCTAACAACTGAACGACATTTGCCAATGTTATAGCTGCTAAGGCATGTGCAACAGCGTCGCCACTTAACACGATAACTGGTACAAGTATCGCGATCGCAGCAATGCCAACGACACTGCTCCAGATGACACCGACAACTCCCGCAGTTGGAACCAAGCAGGCGTACGTTACCAGCTGCACCAACATGGTGGTAGCGATAACTGCTGCGAATAAGAGAACCTCAGACGTGTGAGGTTGCAGCTCGCCCGCCGACAGATACCTGATGATAGTTGATCCGCAGGCGGCAAGGCCACAAAACACAATTGCTGAGCCAACGAAGCCAGCTAATGCTGCAGCGACTGGCGCACGTAGATTGCCGTCTGTCGCTATTCGGCGAGGGACCCAACCTTGCAATGTGGACGTGACTGGCGCTAGAGCCCCTATCGCCTGTCGCTGAATGCGGTCGAACACACCGAAAGCACCAACGAGGTTAGGAGCCACCACTGTAATAACCAGGACTGGCAACGCATCTCGGCCACCGCGTAAAAGTGCCGCAGCAATGGCACTAGATTGCTTCTTAAGTTCGCGACGAATGGTTGCGGTGTCGTAAAGCAAGCGAATATCAGATGATCCGATCGATCGATAAATTGTGAAGTTCGAGATTGCAACCGCGATAGCTGCGCCAACTACCGGCAGGGAAAGACCGATTAGCAGCGGTGCGCCTGCAACCAACGCGATCGCACCTGCAACCATTGACACCACCCGTGGCAAAGTTTCGGCGACCAGCAGCCAGACCGGAGCGCCACGGCCGACAAAGAAAAAGAGCGCGCTGAAGGAGCCGATCGCTAGATGACCGCCTCCAAGAAGCCCGGCTAGGGGGTCTGGGTTTGGGATAGTAAAAAGCGCAAGTGCCATCAATACAAAACTGGGCGCTCCTACTACGAGTCGTGTACGTTGCGCGAGTCGGAAGTAACCTACGCCTTCACCGAGAGGCTGCGTCGCAATAACCGCTGGGCCGTTTATTCCGTAACCGCACCCCGCAAGTGTCTGAACCACCAGCGCAAGGGCTTGCCCGAGCACAACTGAGGACCAGACTTCAAGTCCGGCAGCTGCGATAGTCGCCGGCATGAGAACCAAGGACGCAATCGCCAACAGCACTACGCTCGCCGTGAAACCTCCGAGTCGCCTTGCGGCGCGCAGGAAAAAAGCGAGTGGTCTCATGGCAAAGTCTTGATTTGCAAGTTGCTCGTCCAGTGTCGTAAACGGATACTGCCCGCATGGCTCGTTCCAGCGTCGGAACACTTATGAAGATGTGAGGTCAGTCTTGGCGGATCGAGTACAGTGCAATAACATATCACCGGTAATTTCCGCAGGTGCACCCGCCCTTCACGTTCGTCCCGCACCCGCTACGCAAAGTGGCTCCTCACTTCGCTTAACCGCACTACCGCCACGACGGGTCCACTTTTCACCCAGTGCACGGAACCGGAGGGGTTCATCCATCGCAGTTCGTTGAGCGGAACACGGTGCATGTCGCAATCTTCGACTATGTTGGATTGCAGTAAGCAACCCTGTAGAGGGTTTGTCCGCAAAGTGACACTAGACCGAACGGACTCGAACTTCATCTGATCCGCAATGTTGAACACTTCTTCAGACGCGACATTAAGGCGGCGACCGAGGACATGACAGGCGTTCGCAACATACTCGTAGTCGGCCAGGTGCCCCCGCCATGGCATGGGCAGGCGATTGCGATCCAAGAGTTAGTCTCAAGTGACTTCAAATCTATCGCCATCCACTTTGTGCGCATGGATTTTTCGCGCGATATCGACGATGTGGGAAAGTTCCGCTGGAAAAAACTGGCTATATTGCCAGCCCTCATAGCCAATATCTGGCGCACGCGATACAGAGATAGATGTACGGTGCTCTATTATCCACCCGGAGCGACAACTTTGACGGGCGTTGCGCGAGACGCCATCGTGCTGTTAGCAACTCGGTTTCTGTTCCAAAAGGTTGTCTTTCATTCACATGCTGGCGGCTTTATGGAGGTTGCGGAGGCAACGCCCTGGCCAGTACGAACTGCCGCTAGACGTGCCTATGCGAAACCGGACCTACTTATCCAGCTAACTCGAACCAGTCCGCCAGATGGAATTCTGACCAAAGCGAGACGTTCAGTCTACGTGCCTTACGGCATCCCCGACAATGGAGCGAAATACGTAGGCCGCTTTCACGGCAGGTCGAGCAACCAACGAGTGGGCCTACTATTTGTCGGCGCAGTGAGTCCAGGCAAAGGTATATGGATCTTATTGCAGGCCGCCGCTGAATTGAAGGCCCGCGGGATTCACTTCGAGTTGCAGATCGTGGGCAAATTCAGCAGCGCTGAGTTCGAATGCGAATGTCGTTCATTTCTGCATCAATTTAACCTTGAGGCCAACGTAAAGTTCCTTGGCGTGCTTGTCGACGACGACAAATGGAACTCCTACGTGACCGCTGATATCTTCTGCTTTCCCTCTTTCTACAAGGCCGAGAATCAGCCTCTTGTCGTCTTAGAAGCTATGCAGTTTGCCCTCCCAGTCGTAGCGACCGACTGGCGAGGTATACCAACGATGGTCGATGAAGGCCGCACCGGATTTATTGTGCCAATCAAGGACTCGGCCGCATTGGCCGACCGTATACTACAGTTGATTGAAAACCCCGATTTGCGAATCGATATGGGTCACCGAGGCCGTGCTGCATTTCTTAAGCAATATACAGACGCCGCTTGGCGCCCAGCCATGGAAAAGGCGCTGAACCAGGTTTGATACTCACTCGATCATCGGGCGCCGGTCGGGAAGCGGCGTTCGCAGCTCAATAGCAAGCAGCTTGTCGTGGGAAGGTTCAGTAGGAGAGTGAGTGACAATGCTTGCGACAGCAGGTGATATGAGATACGTCTATGCGGCTTGCTGATTCCAAGCTATCGTAGCGGCCGGCCATGGTTTGCAGTCCTTAGCAACGAAAGCATGGATAACTCCGGCTTTGCACCAACCCCAACCGCGCGCCAACCCATCCAGCACTGGAAGCTTTACTGAAGCGGCACGCGCCCCATGAGGCCGCTGCGGTTTCGGCTTGGAGGTCGTAGTACGTTCTAGCACTTCTCGATCCGATTGTCAGGGGACCTCGCGATGTCAAGGAGAAGGTCGTCGTAGTATGAGTTAAAGGTAGCAGCCAGATAAGTGTGCCGTGCCGGACCGAATGGCCCGCAGACAATTGTCTGACTGAGATTCAGTAATCTAGCGCGTATCCTTCACCGCCCTAAAACAATTTGTCACTCTACTCCGCCGAACTGAAAGGACCCGCCAGGTGCCTGTGCTGACCGTCGGGGGTAAAAACATTCTTTATATTCATGTCCCCAAAACCGGTGGTACCTCAGTAGAAAAATTGATGCGCTCCTACGGCGGAATTCTCTGGTCGTACTCGCCGCGACGGAAGGGGCTCCCCTGCACTCCACAGCACTTTCACAGCGAATTGCTCGCGACCGCTTTCGGCTCCACGATCGACGAAAGCGGTTGCGAGCATCCGTTCGACTTCGTCTTTATGACCGTCAGGCATCCTGTTGAGCGACTACTCAGTGAATATCGGTATCAGCGCACGCTTGGCGAAGAAAGCGATATTCCCCTTTTATTAAAAGATCGCTTCGCAAGCGCACGTTACAGTGGACCGGCCCGAATGTTGAGTTTTGATCTGTGGTGCAGGTACGCGATTGCTCGGTTCGGCCGGAACTCCTACTTCGCGGACAATCACCTTCGGCCGCAATCGGATTTTGAAATATGGGACGCGTCTGTCTTTCGACTCGAAGACGGGCTCGATGCGATCCGGAAAACATTGGACAAAGTAATTGGGACATCAGGCAGCCTGCCTTCTGAACCGAGTCGCAAGGCTCGCCACAGCGCGGGAGACTCCAACCGTCTCAGTAGAACTACTCGTGAGCTGATCGCCAAGCATTTCGACGATGATTTCTCGCGATTTCTATATCGATTTGACACTCCGTGACGAATAAGACCGTAGCGTAGCTCTTAGATTTGCGGGAGAGCCTAGAATGGCACCCATATTCAGTTTACACTTAGGCCAGAAGTCCCAGGCCTTTCTTTTCCTCTCGATTATGCGGCGATACGGACGCCACGTGGAAGAAGGTTCAAAACGGTCCTTTGATGGTGTGGTTGCTGCCGCTGCTGGCGTGGTTGGCTTTACAGAAGCAGACCGGTTCGCCGATCTTTTCGATGTTGGCGAGGTAACACGCCATCGCCGCGCCGTGTCCCCGGTCATCGACACCGCATAAGAGGCGTCGCAAACCTCTGCATGCTGTCAATGGCCGGGTTGAAGTATCCGCTCGTGGCCCACATATTCAGTACCAACCCCGTGCGGTAGTTCCTCGGTCGGCTAGTGTTGTCCCTTCCGGTGTTGGGCGTCTTTCATGCGGTAGGAGTCGCCGTTGATGATGACGACGATGGTGTGGTGCAGCAGGTGATCGAGGATGCTGACGGCGGGGGTCTGCTAGTGCAGGAAGCGTCCCCACTGCTCGAAGGGCCATTGCGACCCCGGCGGCAAAGGGCCGTGCTTCGTATGCCCGTCGACGAACTGTAACAACGGTCTGGGTACCGGTGTCATCCAGCGGAGCGAACAGCAGCTCATCCAAGATGATCAGGTCGACCCGCAGCAGCAACTCGCTGATATTGCCAACGGTGTTGTCGGCCAGGCCGCGTTAGAAGGTTAGAATCAGCTCGGCCGCGTGAAGGCGGGCCTTAAGTCCGGCGTAGATCGCCACGGTTCCCAACCTGATCAGGGTGTGGGACATGCCGGTGCCGGCGGGGTCGTTTCTGTCCTGGTTCTCAACCGTCGCTCACGGGTCGTTCGATGCGGGCATCAGGGGTCCTCCGGGCAGCCGTCCGCCAATCCGTACTTGGCCTGCCATGAGACACCGACGGCGAAGGACCTGGTGGAGCAGATTTTCACACGTGAAGCGCCGATCGATTCTGGGTTAACGACATTACCGAGCACCGCACCTACGAAGGTGACTGTAGGAATAGCACTGTTCTATTGATTCGGCCGTCTCCGCACGGCTTCGCCTGCCACATCAGAAATCTCCGTAGGTGGCTGTCCAGTTTCCGTTCCGCTCGTATGTGGCTTCGGGGTACTCGGGTCAGCCGACAATTGATGACGAGGCGATCGCTCCGCATTCTCGGCGCCGTAGTACCCGTACCCGTACCCGTACGACGATCCGCCGCGCGTGGGTAACATCGTGAAGACAGCGCCCAACAGCGGGGCGCCAACCCCTTCCAGACTTTCGACCGCGTGCGCAATCTGCTCACGCTTCGTCTGACCAAATCGAGCCATAATTAACACGCCGTCCGAACCCGCCGCCAAAATGGAAGCGTCTGTAACCGCCAATAGGGGTGTCGAATCGACAATTACGTAGTCGAACTGCGCGCGAAGTTCGCCGAGCAGCTTTCTTGCCGACTGTGAGCCTAGTAGCTCGCTAGGATTTGGCGGCACAGCGCCAGAAGTGAGCACGGTAAGCCCAGGAAAGCGCGTCTTCTGCAGCGCTTCTTGAAGTGACGCCCTGCCGCTGAGAACGGTGCTGAATCCAACCGATCCGACTAGATCTAAGTAATTGTGCAGCATTGGTCGTCGCATATCGCCATCGACTAGAACCACGTTGTGCTCCGCCTCTGCTAAAGCTAGAGCAAGATTGATCGCCGTCGTAGATTTGCCCTCGCTTGGCATGGAACTAGTTAAGACGATTACGCGAGGCGGGTTGTCGACCGCGAGGAACTGCAAGTTCGTCCGAAGCTTTCGAAAAGACTCGGAAATTGCCGAATTCTCCCTGTCGAAAGAGATTGCTGGCTGCTTGCGACGGTCCTTGTCGAGCGGGATATTGCCGACGATCCCGGTCCCGGTTATATCTTCAAGTGTTTCTCGATCCTTAACTGTATTGTCTAAGAGGTCACGCAGCACAGCCACTCCAATGCCCAGCAGGATGCCGAGCGCCAATCCGATGGCAATGTTGCGCGCAGTCTGCGGAATTACTGGTTCATCGGGAACAGACGCGCGTTGCTCGACGACAACGCGTGCATCTGGAACCGTTCCGTTCTCTGGAGTCTCCAGCTCACGAACCATCGCGACGAACTCATCGGACAGCGTATTCGCGATGTCGCGAGCTCGGACGGCTGACTCTGCGAGCACGTCCACCTCGATCAGCACCGTATCGGGCTTTACACTCGCCTTGACGTGGCCCTGGAGGTCGTCGGCGCTCAAGTCTAGGCCAAGCTTGTCGATGGTGCGCTGAGCTACCGTCTCGCCCATAAGCAATTCGGCGTACGAGATCACTCGCTCTTGGGAGAAGCGATTTCCCTGATACATGTCGGATACCGAAGACCCAGCCGCCGTCGATACGAAAAGTCTGGTCGACGCTTGATATAGCGGCGTGGTAAGCAGCGACATAATGACCGCTCCCAAAACCGCTACCAAGGCCGTTACGAAGACAGTCAACCACCGAGAACGGAGCAGTTTTACAAAGTCCTGCAGATTCAAAGCTGCCCCTCTACTGCTGGTAAACGTAGCCACTGTCGAGCAGCGCAACGACCTGTCGCTATGTGCGCGGTGAAATTATCAACAATGCTTCTCATTCTAGCTAACTGTGTCAGCAGGACATGGGAGGAAAGGTCACCGGGGTTAACCGACCTAGCCTTCCTCTCGGATGGTCCATCTGCACCAATTATTCCGCGCATTGCGGCACCCTCACCTGAGGACTAATGGTTTCTACCAGCGGTTGAGTCGGTACCCGCGGCGCTCCTGGCACTGTCGGTTCCGACAGTTGGAAGCTGACGTCGGCGGACTGCCCAGGCGGAATAATCACTTGAACCTCGAACACCGGATGCCCATGTTCCCGGTTCAAGATCGCCGGAACACGCTCACCGTTCAGGATTACACTCGACAACTCCGCACCCTTCGTGGCGAAGAGACGTACTGAAGTGACGTTCGTGCCCCTTGGAACTCTGAAGAGCAACTCTGGCGAAAGACCTGGTGCATCAACAACGTAGTCCGGGAGGGCTTCATCCGGAACAGTATTTGTGAGCTTCACATTGACTGTGGACGCCCGCGTTTCACCTTTGCATTCGTCGGCGGCGTACTCGATCTCTGTATCTAGATAGTAGTCGAGCTTATTGCCGCCGAGGTTGTTGATCACCACCGCCGCATACGGAGCCTCATCGCCCGGAAGCACATGGGCCAACGGCGTCTCTTCCAGGAGCTCCTGCTCCTGCGGAGCCGCGCTCCATACCGCTATTCGGCCTTCAGTAACCGCTTTCCCCAGCGCGTCAAGTAGCTTTCGCGGTGACTGCACATTGCCTGTCATCTTTACTACCACCGCGGTGGCAATGTCCTGCAGGTATTGCTTCCGTGCGACCTGATCCGTGGGATACCGAGAGTAGGCAGTCGACTCAGTCAACTCAACGACATTCCCGCTCGAGATAATTTCGCCGTCTTTCAATGTCACGGGTCCCACCGCTCCCAAAATGTAGCTCAACGCCACAGGGTCAATAGCGATAACGCCATCGACCTCTATACCTGTTTCTTCCGCCCACATCGCTTTCCATATCTGAGCTGCGTACGGAAAATGTGGACTCAGGTTACTGTTGCGGAAGTCCGTGAAAGGCTGGGCGTAGCCGTATTGCTGATCGTATTCGAGACCAAGTTCGATCGGCGCCACTGCGTCTGTAAGGTCGGTATTTGGAGCCAATGTGTCGACGGTCGGCACACCATTGTCAAATCGCAGAATTCCGTAACCGCCGAGCAGACCCCCCGTCCCCCGCGCTTCGGCGTTGGTCTGGAAACCCATGAAGTATGTTCGCGGCCCGTCTGCGCCCATCATCGACGGCGCCAAGCGGGCAGCCAATGCAGCGTTCTCGATCACCGACGTGACGCTTGAGATCTGGTTTTGAAGTTGCGACCGTGCATCACGCATGAGGGCCATATATCTCGGATCTGAGATAGCGGCGGCATCGCCGTTGAGGCGTTTGGCATTCGCGGACAAATCGCTTAGTTGACGCTGTTGGCTGCGAAGTAGGGCGACATCTACGCGACCGTCGCGGTATAGGCGGTCGGGAGCGATGGCGATGCCGACATCGGCCGCGGGCCGCAATACATCCGATGCGAGTCCCATCACGACATCCGTGACTTGCTGACCAGTCCTGAAGGGGCTACCGAGCCAAGGCACTGCGGCAACCACATTCCACGCAATCGAATGCGTGGCATCGTGGGCCGCCTGAGCTTGCACGAGCGCCAACTTGGCCGACCCGGATGCAGCTTGGGTGTCCCCTTCTAGCAGAGCGCTCTTAGCGTCTTGGGCACTGCTTCGGGCTTGCTCGAGTTTCGTTTTCGCGTGGAAGGCTCCGATTGCCACCCAAGCACCCAATGCGAGAACGGTAAGGACCAGCAGAACCGCACCCAAAAGGAGCGCACGACTGCGGAGCGCCTTCGGCAGCCGCCGTCTGCCGTCCTTGAACGCCGCACCTGTTTCGTAGTCGTCGCCGCCAACATAGTTTTCATCTGACTGACGTCGCGGAAAAAATCGCACTCACAGTTCCCTGCGCAAGGTTGAAGCCTGCACGTCAAGAGTTCGACGTACAGGCTTCAACTTTATGAATTGGTGATTCTATCTAGCGACCGACGGCACTCAGCAAGCGCCCCGTGTGACCGTTCCGTATGGGCCTGCCGAGATTCCTTGGCCGTCGCGGCACGCGCTCAAGTTGAGCTGGCCAAAGGCGGCGCGCTGCTGCTGCAGTTGGGCGATCCTATTCTCGTAGAACGGTGCGAAGATCGAATCAGGGCGGCGGGCCAGCTTCGCCTCATAGATGGCGATAGTGGTATCGGTCCAGAAGGTTGCGCTTCTAGTGAAGGTGGCCGAAAGCTGGACCGAGGTGACCTGGAAGAACCAGATGAAGTCGCCGGGTGCTGCGGCAAGGTCGCCGACAACCTGATGCACCGGCGCAGCCGGAACTTGCACGGCCGGTGCGGCATTCGCGGCCACTGGAGCGAAAGCTGCGGAGGCGCCAACCGCGAGAGCGGCTGCACCGACCTGGAATTTGGTCGCGATGGCGTTCATTTTTGTCCCCCCAAGAAGGTTCGGTCCCTTGATGTTGCTGAGAGCTTCTCAGACTCCGAGGGGCCTGTCAACCGGAATGGCCGCTTCCGTCAGACTTTCTCCGCAAAACTGAAAGACGGCATGACCAGCAGCTCTCCGTTTTCAGCTACAGCTTAGGGCAGCCTATTCAAGTGTTGATCCGGCGTTTGGTTGCGGTTGCAATGACCGCCCCATTGAGATTTGCTACAGTGCGGTGCACACAACAGATTAGTGAGCCAGTGGCCTCTTCGCCAACCACAAGCCCGGTGGCTAGAAATAGCGTCATCTGCACAACGTGTGCAGGCCGTGCGCGATTGTTGGCCGAACGTCCTGCAGACCGGCTTACCTGCTCGCACCCTCAGAAGCACGGGCCGAATCGGATGGCGCCGCACTAGTCATCCCCGCTGTTCATATCTGGCCCGTCCGGTATCGCCTACATCACTTCCTAAGGGACTAGTAAGGGCCACCTGCTACGCGGAGAACGACCGCCGATACGATCACGTCATGACCAGCGTGACTGAGCCTGCCGCCGAGCATGAGATCGACATCCATACGACCGCCGGAAAGCTTGCTGACCTCCGCAAGCGCGCCGAAGAGGCGCTGCACCCGGTTGGTGAGGCCGCCGTGGAGAAGGTGCACGCTAAAGGCAAGCTCACCGCCCGCGAACGAATTCTCGCGCTGCTGGACGAGGACTCCTTCGTCGAGCTCGACGCGCTGGCCAAGCACCGCAGCAAGAATTTCGGCCTGGAGTCCAATCGTCCCACCGGCGACGGCGTGGTCACCGGCTACGGCACCATCGACGGACGCGACGTGTGCGTGTTCAGCCAGGACGCCACCGTGTTCGGCGGTTCGCTCGGTGAGGTGTACGGCGAGAAGATCGTCAAGGTCCAGGAGCTGGCCATCAAGACCGGCCGCCCCCTGATCGGCATCAACGACGGCGCCGGCGCCCGCATCCAGGAGGGTGTGGTCTCCCTCGGCCTCTACAGCCGCATCTTCCACAACAACATCAAGGCCTCCGGTGTCATCCCGCAGATCTCGCTGATCATGGGCGCCGCGGCCGGCGGCCACGTCTATTCCCCCGCCCTGACCGACTTCGTCGTCATGGTCGATCAGACCAGCCAGATGTTCATCACCGGCCCCGACGTCATCAAAACCGTCACCGGTGAGGACGTCACCATGGAGGAACTCGGCGGCGCGCACACCCACATGGCCAAGTCGGGCACCGTGCACTACGTCGCCTCCGGCGAGCAGGACGCCCTGGAATGGGTACGTGACCTGCTGTCCTACCTGCCGCCGAACAACTACGCCGAGCCGCCGCGCTATCCGGCTCCGCATCCACCCGGCCCGATCGAGGAGAACCTCACCGAGGAGGACCTCGAGCTCGACACGCTGATTCCGGACTCGCCGAACCAGCCGTATGACATGCACGAGGTCATCACCCGCATCCTCGACGACGACGAGTTCCTCGAGATCCAGGCTGGTTACGCGGGCAACATCCTCTGCGGCTACGGCCGCATCGACGGTCGCCCGGTCGGCATCGTGGCCAACCAGCCCACCCAGTTCGCCGGCTGCCTCGACATCGACGCCTCGGAGAAAGCCGCCCGGTTCGTGCGTACCTGCGACTGCTTCAACATCCCGATCGTCATGCTCGTCGACGTGCCCGGCTTCTTGCCCGGCACCGACCAGGAGTTCAACGGCATCATCCGCCGCGGCGCCAAACTGCTCTACGCCTACGGCGAGGCCACCGTCGCCAAGGTCACTGTTATCACCCGCAAGGCCTACGGCGGCGCCTACTGTGTGATGGGCTCCAAAGACATGGGCTGCGACGTCAACGTCGCCTGGCCAACCGCCCAGATCGCCGTCATGGGCGCCTCCGGCGCAGTCGGCTTCGTCTACCGCAAGCAGCTCAAGGAAGCAGCCGAGAAGGGCGAGGACGTCGAGGCGCTGCGCTTGCAGCTGCAGCAGGAGTATGAGGACACCCTGGTCAACCCGTACATGGCCGCCGAGCGTGGCTACGTCGACGCGGTGATCCCGCCATCGCACACCCGCGGCTACATCGGCACCGCCCTGCGGTTGCTGGAGCGCAAGGTCACTCAGACCCCGCCGAAGAAGCACGGCAACATCCCGCTCTGATCCCGCGCCCACTTCGACGGAACCGTCTGCCAGACAAGGACTGTGAGCCATGAGCCAGGACACCGACATCGCCGAGGTCTCCGACCCGCGGGACATGACGATCGACAACCCGCCCACGCCGGAGCCGCATTTTAAGATCCTCAAAGGCGACCCGAGTCTGGAGGAGATTGCCGCGCTGGCAACCGTACTCGCCAGCGCGGGCGGCGGCCATCACGAGCCCGGCCCGCAGGAACTGAACCCGTGGGGGCATCCAGTGGACAAACTCCGCTACCCCCACGCCAGCTGGCAGCGTGTCACGTTGCTGGAGCGCACCCACATGCGGCGTTGACCGTCCGCCTCAACGCCGGCTCGCCTCATGACGCAAGTCGCTCTGGGGTCGGCCTCGGTCGGACGGCTGCGGCGCAGGCCGGCCTCAATCCTCTGGTGCTTGTCGCTGCATTGACGAGGGTGCGCTAAGCGAGTCGCTCGACGATGCCACCGCACCCGAGGCGGTAGTGGCCAAACTGGCCAACGCCAACGCCAACGCCCTTGCGGCGCAGCTCCCTCCTGATGTCGCCAGCGGTTGCATCGTGCTGGGGTGCAATTCGATGTTTTTCCACAACGATGTCTTGTGCGGCAAGCCCGGCTCCGCGGAATCGGCACAGCGGCAATGGGCGTAGATGGCCGGAACTACCGGCCATCTCCTGACCGGCCATGCGCGACTACGCATCGCCGATGGGGTCACTGCCCACACTGACAGCGAAACAGCTAGCACAACAGTGCACTTCGGCATACCGACGGACGGACGACGAGCTGAACGCCGACGTCGACAGCGGCGAGCCGATGCAAGTCGCCGGCGGAATCACGTTAACAGGCTGGGCGGGTGGTTCCTCGACGGCATCGTAAGGTGACTCATCCAACGTGAACGGGATCAGCCTTCGCTTCCTTCGACGCGTGCTCAGGCACGCACGACTTCAGTGTTGAGCTTCAGGAGATGCAACATGAAACAGAGCCGACAGCGACCCGACTCGGCCGGAAAAGATCTCAGCTAGCGAAACCCAAGTCCGTCACATTTTCATCGCGCAATGCAGACAAAGTGGACGCCCCACCGCTTCTCGGCCAGCAAGCTACTTGCACGTCGGATCTGAACTCCGCCGGACTCCGAGACTGACAGTCTTGGTCTTCTGGGAAATCTGTTCACCGGCTTTTGGAAACTGCCAGCAAACCGTCCAATAATTTAGATTGATCTGCTCGCGAGTGCCCTTCGTATCTATTGTCTTAATTTTAAGCTCGACCGGAGCGGCCACGGCAAGCACTTCATCGATAGCCCGTTGAAGCACATCACCTGTTACATTTGGCATCTCCCAAGGAGGGTCGGCCGCCACGGCGGGACCAGCTAAGGCCGCGGACGCAGAGATACCGACCGCCGCGCAGAGTCCAGCCCACTTCCAATAATTCATTTAATCCCCCTATTTACTTCCCTCGTCCCATTCAAGAACACTAGCCGAACGTGAAAGCAGGCGGGTCGCATTTCCCCCACAGTCTATCCAATACTGCTTTGCGCTCGGACGGCCAAGCACATTTCGACATAAGCATAGCCGACGAGTCAGGTGACGATGTTTGTCGAGGTCAGCAACCCTTAGCATTGGGCCGGCGCACGACCAAGATCACCCGCTTGCCCTTTTGAGAAATGTTCTGACCCCCTCGTGGAGCCTGGGCGCACACCTCCCAGTTCGTGTAGTTGATGACCTCTTGAGCGCTAAGACGGTTGCGGACCTCGAGGTCCAGATCTACATGACCGGTTACGTCGAGGACGGAGTCGACTGCACGCTGCAGTATTTCGCCCCGCACATCCGGCATCTCCCACGGGCCGGGGTTGCCCTCCTGGGCCGCCACCGCGGGCGCTGCCACGGCGAGCATGCCACTGGCGGCCGTAACTGCCGCCAACGCAATCTTCAACTGCTTGCGCATGAGAATCCCCTCCACGTCTGCTGTGTGCCCCCTGACGAACAGTAACCGAGTCAAACCACGACGACGGTAACAATCCGCTCACATCCGAGTTTGCTAGGCCCCATTGAGCCGCCGAACGCACCGAACAGTCGCGCCAGCACGACAGTGATCCCAGCCACACAGCAATTTGCCAACTTTTCTAAATAGTGAGTTTCAGCGATGATTTGTCGTACGTAGCATTTCTCAGCTGGGGGGGCAATGATGACTACTACGCTGGATAGATACCG
>MDSW01204487.1_pt1 | contig 28037 bp, 14 predicted proteins | sample 811171 | NCBI WGS metagenome assembly MDSW01 (sample SAMN05326641, study PRJNA326480) | marine metagenome | isolation source: seawater | place: Atlantic Ocean: North West | collected 2012 | reverse complement strand
TCGCCCTCGTAGCCGAACGTGGGCTGGACGCCGATGAAGACGTTGCCGAACTTCTTGCCGTACACGAGGAGGTTCTGGCCGTCCGAGTTGAGGTTGCCGGGGGGAGGGCCCCAGTTCTCGTGGAGGGACTCCTGGTAGACGCAGAGCTTCTCGTACTCCTTGACGGTCATCTTGTGTTCGATGTTCAGGTCCGGGGACGCGAACTTGGCCTCCTTGTCGTTGAGCACCGAGTTGATGAGGTCCATCTCGTTGTCCGGCATGTTCCCGACGTTGTAGCCCTCCTTCTTCAAGCCCTGAAGGACGCGGAAGATGGAGCCGAAGACGTTGAGGTACGCCGCCGTGCCGACGTTACCCTTGTCCGGGGGGAACGAGAAGACCGTGATCGCGAGCTTCTTGTCGACGTTCTTCTTCTTGCGAAGCGCGGACCACTTGATCGCGCGCGTCGCGATCTGCGCCGCGCGGTCCTGGAGCGAGTGCGACTTGCCCGTCTTGGAGTCGCGGCCGGAGAAGATCACCGGCTCGAGGCCGCCGTCGAGCTCCGGGAGCGCAACCTGGAGGGCAACCTGCACGGGGTGGAGGCCCAGGGTGGAGTCCTTCCACTCCTCCGTGGTCTGGAACGAGAGCGGGACGGTCACCATGTACGGCACGTTGAGCTTCTTCAGGGAGTCGATAGCCTTGGGGTGATCCTGGCGCGCCGGGCCGCCGACGAGGGCGAAGCCGGTGAGCGAGAGCACCGTGTCCACGTACGCCCCCTTCGTGATCGGGTCGAAGAAGAACCTCTCGACCGGGATGGAAAAGTCGAGACCGCCGGCGAAGATCGGGACAACCTTCGCGCCGCGGGACTCGAGCTCCATCACCATGCCGGAGTAGTGCCCCTCGTCGCCGGTGACGAGGTGCGAGCGCTGGAGGACGAGACCGACGACGGGCGCGTCCTTCGCGAACTTCATGTCCTTGCGCGTGTCGTACCAGTTGAGGTACTCCTTGAGGTCCTCGTACATCGCGGGCGCGGTCGGGTGCCAGATGCCAATCTCCGGGAACGTCTCCGGCTCGGCGATCTCCATCTCCATGTCCGCGAGCGCGGGGACGTACGCCTTGGAGATCATCAGGAGGAAGTTCTCGAGGTTATCGGTGGAACCGCCGAGCCAGTACTGGAGCGAGTTCATGAAGTTCCTCGCGTCCTGCGCCTTGTCGGACGGGAGGTACTTGAGGATCTTCGGCAGCGTGCGCACGAGCTTGAGCATGCCCTCTTCGAACCCGCCAGACTCCTTCTTCTTCTTCATGAAGGACGCGATCGCAGACTTGGACTGCCCGAGCTGCGCCATGGAGAACGTCCCGAGCTTGTTCAGCCTCATCACCGCGGGCATGGACGGGAAGATGATGCACGCGTCGAGCTGCGCGCGGAGCGGCTCGACGACGGCGACGATCTTTTCCGCGAGCTCTTCGATGAAGATCAGCGAGCCGATGAAGACGTTGGCGTTCTCGACATCCTTCTTCATCTGCGCGAGGTTCTTCTCGCTCCTGAGCTCCTCGAGGAGGTAGCCGGAGACTTCGAAGCACACCTGGGTGTTGTTCGCGTTGAGCTGCTGCACCGCCGCGGAGAGCGCGGACTGGTACTGCGACTCGAGGACGACGTACACCACCTTGACGACGACGCGGCCGTTCGCGACGGGGACGATCCTTCGAATCTCGGGGTCCACGTTGGTGTACTGGCCCGCGCCCTGGTCCGCCAAGATCTTGTCCTCGTCGGAGGATTCCGCGGACGTCGCGGGGCCCTTGGGGCCGGTCGCGACGTTGGAGATCTGATCGGGGAGGGGAGAAGGTGAGGGGATCGACGTCAGCGGGAGGTCGGAGGGAGGGAGGGGATTAAAAATAAGCGAAGAAAAAGTCTCCGAGGGACAACTGGCGCCGAAGCGCGGATAAGAAGCAGCCAGCGCCGCGATCGCGAGCGGGAGGGGAGGGGGAACCGCGCGCGTTCAGGCGCGCGGCGTCGCGCGAACGCTCCGGGGGCGGACGTACCGTGAGGTTGCGCTTGGCGACCGCAGATCGCGCGGAGAAAGCCTGCGAGAAGAACGATGCGAGGACGGGGATCACGTCAGCGAACCGCGCGGAAGAAGAGGAGGCGGAGAGGGGGGTTTCTTTCGCTCGGCGAGAAGCGCTCGAGAGAGGCGAAAGATTTGGAACGATCGCGGGTCGCCGAGACGCGCGCGCGGGGGCGATCGCGGCGACGCGTCGCGCGCGACCCCGCGCGGGGGCGATCGACGACCCCGCGACGCGACGAATCCGCATCGGCGTGGAGGGTTACGAACGCGCGCGCGCGATGCGCGCGCGCGCGTTCGCATCGTCGACGTCACCGCATCAGCGAGACCTCGCGGCGAGGATCCCCCGGAGGATGGACGCGCGCGCGCACCTTCTTCGCGACGACATTCGTCCGCTTGGAGGAGACCTTCGCGGAGACCGCGAGGTTGGTGAACGCGCCCGCGAGGGCGGAGGCCGCGGCCATCACTTCTGAGGTGTGCGGGTTTGCAACGCGCGCGTGTTGAGGCGCGAGGCAGGAATGGCGTGCGCGCGTCCACCGCGACGAGTAGAGGCGGTAAACCAACAGCGGGGGAGATCCGAAATATCTCGGTGCCACGCTGGGTCGTACTACGCGAAATTTCGTCTACGCGCAAACAGTCTAAACCTGCCCCCGGTCGGCAGTACGCGCGTCGGAAACGAAATCTGCGAGCCGCGGTCGGGACCGATCATTGGCCGATCGTTTTCCCGTTCCGGGGCGAGGCGGAAAAGCGACGTGGCCTCGCGCGGTGGAATTTCAGGTTCAACGCGCGATTTGACCCCGCGCCGCGCGGTCGCGCGCCGGTGCGCGCCGGTCGCGCGCGGTCGACGCGCGCGTCTCACCGGTCAGCGCGCGGTCGTCGGCGCGGACGCCCCCGCGGGCGCTCAGAGCCAGTCAGAGCCTCCCGTTCGCGCCAGCTCGCTTCCTCCGATCGGCTTCGAGCGTACTGGCGCGAATCGCCCGCGCGCACTTCCCGCACGCGCCGCGAGAGGCACCCGACACGGTTCGTATCGATCCTCCGATCGCGAACCGCGCGCGCGTTCGCACGCGCACGCCTCCCTCGTCTCGTCGGAGCGTCGACAGGTCGCGCGATCGGACGGACGTCAATCGCGCGGGACGGTTATCGCCTCCTCTCGCGTTTCCCGCCGAGTTTTCTCTCAGCGCGTGTGCGCGCGCGTGCGCGACCGTAGTGTGTGACGAACGCACGAGATGGGCGCGTTAACGCTCCTCCTGAAGCATCCGAGCGACTTCATCCCGCTCGTGCGGGTGAAGATGATGGCGGACAAGGCGAAGAAGCTCCCGAAGGAGCCGAACCTCGCGTTCTGCTACGACATGCTCAACAAAGTCTCGCGCTCGTTCGCGATCGTGATTCAGCAGCTCCCGCACGAGCTCCAAGACGCGGTGTGCATCTTTTACTTAGTCCTGAGGGCGCTGGACACGATCGAGGACGACATGGCGATCCCGGAGAAGACGAAGTGCCCGGAGCTGGAGAAGTTCCACCAGAAGATCTACGACCCGAAGTACGTGTACCCGTGCGGGGAGAAGCACTACAAGAGGCTCATGGACGAGTACACGAAAGTCACCGCCGTGTTCTTATCCCTGAAGAAAGAGTACCAAGACGTGATCGCGGACATCACGAAACGGATGGGTAAAGGGATGTCGAACTTCATCCGACGCGAGGTCGTGAGCTTGAAGGACTGGGACGAGTACTGCCACTACGTCGCCGGCCTCGTCGGGATCGGCCTGTCCAACCTCTGGGCGAACTCGTTGCTGGAAGACAAGCGGTTCGCGAAAGAAGAAAACCTCTCGAACAGCATGGGCCTCTTCCTTCAGAAGACGAACATCATCCGCGACTACCTCGAGGACATCGTCGAAGAGCCCGCGCCGAGGATGTTCTGGCCGAAGTGCATCTGGAGCAAGTACGGCGAGACCCTCGACGTGTTCCGTCACCCGGAGAACCGAGACGCGGCGGTGTCGTGCATGAACCACCTCATCACGAACGCGCTAGAGCACGGTCTGGACTCGCTGGCGTACATGAAACAGCTCAAGAACATCGACGTGTTTCGGTTCTGCGCGATCCCGCAGGTCATGGCGATCGCGACGCTCGCGGAGTGCTACGACAACGGGAAGGTGTTCGAGGGCGTCGTGAAAATTCGCCGCGGTCTCTCCGCGCAGATCATGTTGAAAACGCTGGACATCTACGACGTCGCGGTGCAGTTCAAATCCTACTCCGCGGTCATCGCGTCCAAGGTGAACGATCGAGACCCGAACGCGACGGAGACGAGGAAAAACTTGAGCGCGATCGTCGCGAAGTGCGACGAGATCTTAGCCGAAGATTTCCAGGGGTACCAACACAAGCACGAGCCGGAGCTGCCGCTGTACGCGAGGTTCCTGATCACGTTCATGACGATCGCGTACGTGTGCTACGCTTTCCAGCTGTACGGCGTCCGCGAGCTCATCGGCGTCGAGCCGAGCAGCACGGGGATCGTTTTCGTGGACTACCTCGAACGCGGACTCAGCGTGTGCGCGTTTTTCACGTCGTGCGTCTTCCTCCTCACGGGGCAGATGCTGTGACGCCGACGCGCGGTCGCGGGTCGCCGGTCGCGGGTCGCCGGTCGCGGGTCGCGGGTGGGGATGGGGGGAGGTGGGGATTCGACGGGGGGAGCGGCGCGGAGTGTAGTCAGCGATTAGCGCGAGGTGTTCGTATACATATTCACGGTCGTTCACCGCGGTCGGTCCGCCTCGGGACGGTACGCCGCCGCCCGAGCCGCGTGGAAGGCCAAATAGTGCACACTGCGCGTGGGTCGTGGGTCGTCGTCGTCTTCAAAGCGCGTGAGGAGAATTCGTTGTTATCTCTCGTCGTCAGTCTCGCCCGGCGCCCTGGCCGCCGGCAGCACCCCGCGGGCATGATGCGCACGGGCAAGCCGAACATGAAGCGCTACGACTCGGACGTGAACTTGGTTCAAAAGTCCGTCGGCGCGCTGCACGCGTCGCCGTCGCAGGCGTCCGGCCTCGGCCGCATCGTCGAGGCGAGCGACGACTCGGGGACCGTCTCCTCGCTCACGAAGGTGATCTGCACCGTCGGCGTGAAGAGCCGCACCGTCGAAGAGCTCATCGCGCTCCTCGAGGCGGGGATGAACATCGCGCGCTTCGACTTCTCCTGGGGCTCGATGGCGTACCACACGAAGACGCTGGAGAATCTCAGAGAGGCGCAGAGGCGGACGAAGATCTTGTGCGCGACGATGCTCGACACGCGCGGGCCCGAGATCGGGATCGAGCTCGCGCCCAAGGACGTGACGTCGTTCGACGCGAACGCGCCGAGAGCGCCCGTGGTGATGACGCAAGGGAACAGGGTGACGCTCACGACGGACGCCACGGTGCCGGCGAGCGCGGCGTTCCTCCCCGTGAACACCCCGGAGCTCGTGAATTTCGTGCACCCCGGGGACGACATCTTCGTCGGGCAGTACCTCTTCACGGGCTCGGAGACGTCGTCCGTGTACCTCAAAGTCGACGAGGTGGACGCGAAAGCGGGGACGGTGACGTGCACCGCGCGCAACGACGCGAAGCTCAGCGGCGTGCTGCTCACCGTGCAGGTGGCGAACAAGCAGGGCGAAGACATGCCGACGCTGAGCGAGTGGGACCGCCGCGTCGTGAAGGAATGGGCGGCGCCGAACGAGGTCGACTTCGTGTCGGTGTCGTTCACGCCCGACGCGGCGGCGATTCGCGAGTGTAAGGAGTTGCTCGCGGACGCGGGGATCCCGGGGACGAAAGTCTTGGCGAAAGTGGAGCGACTCGCGGCGTTGCGGAACGTCGACGAGATCGTCGCCGCCGCGGACGGGGTCATCCTCTCGCGCGGGAACTTAGGCTTAGACATGCCCCCGGAGAAGGTTTTCTTGTCCCAGAAGATGGTCCTTTTCAAGTGCAACGCGGGGGGCAAGCCGGTCGTCGTCACGAGGGTCGTGGACACGATGACGGAGACGCCGCGGCCGACGCGCGCGGAGGCCACGGACGTCGCCAACGCGGTGCTCGACGGCGCAGACGCGATTCTCCTGGGCGCGGAGACCCTGCGAGGCGCGTTCGCGGCGAAGACGGTGGACACCGTGCGACGGATATGCCGCCAGGCCGAGAAGGTGTTCGACCACGAGAACCACTACCAGCAGCAGCTCCCGCAGAGCGTCATGGACGAGGGCGGAGGGCTGTCGCAATCGGAGGCGTTGGCGTCGAGCGCGGTGCGCGCGGCGTCCAAGGTTGGCGCCGCGATGATCGTCGTCTTCACGCGCACGGGGCACACCGCGCGTCTCGTGTCCAAGTACCGACCGAACATGCCGATCGTGTCGCTGGTGATCCCGCGCGTGACACAGAACAGCATTCGGTGGGTGTTGGACGGCGAGCAGGCGGCGCGTCAAGGGTTGTTAAATCGCGGCGTGATCCCTCTTCTCGCGAACCCGACGAACAGCGACATGTCCGCGCTTCTCCGCGTCGTGTTCGACTTCGCGAAGAAGAAGGGGACGTTGACGGAGGGAGATCAGGTCGTCGTGATACAAAAGGTGGGTACCACGTCCGTCGTGAAGGTCGTCCCGTTCGGGAAGTCGCGAGACTCGACCGCCGCCGTCGCGTGAAGCTCGTCGAGCGACTCTCATATTTATGTACGCCACCTAAGTTATATCATCGCGGGGTATTTATTCAAAGGTCTATCTGTGCCTTCGTAGACAGACGCGGCGTTTCCTCTCGAAACCCCTCACGCCCTCGCCTCTCCCAGGTTGACCCGCACGACGTGTACAGCCGCTCGGCGGCGATCATCGTGATGGCCGCCGCGTTCAGGCCCGCCGCTCTCGAAGACTCGACCCGAGAACGCGACCCGAGCGACCCGTTGAACATCATAGGCGTCGGAACGGAGACGCCGGGACGGACGGAGCGAGGAGGTAGTGAAGTGGGCGTGGATCTCATCGGTCGCGCGTGGAACATGTACGCGGAGACGACGCCGTGAGCGACGTGGAAACGGACGAACGAACGAACGAAACCAGGAACAAACGCGAAAGAAATAGCCCTACGACGAACGACGCTTCAAGACTACGTTTCCTCCTCCGGCTCTAGAAACTTTCCCGCGTCCGCGTGCAGCACCGCGACGTGCAGCGTCGGAAACTCTAAAACGTTCTTCCCCGCGAGGTTCTCCTTGAACGTGTTCTCCAACGACAGCCTGTGATATCGCTTCGCGTTCGCGGGGCACCCGTGCTTTTCGAAATACACGCAAATCGACGCGCCGCCGCCGTCGCCTTTATCCATCGCCTTCAGCGCGTCCGTGAACCGCCTGAGCTGGTGCAGCCTCGCGGCCCTTCCGGGGCCTTGCTCGAAGTGTCTGCGCAGCGCGGCAGCGATCGTCGTGGTGTCGTCGACTTTCTCGTCCACGGCTTTCGCCGCCGCCGCCGCCGCCGCCGCCACCGCGTCCGCCGCCGCGTCCGCGTCCGCGTCGTCGTTCGCGTCCGGGATCTCGACCGCGCTCGCGCTGCTGATGCCGTGGAACAGCCACTCCACGCGCCACTGCAGGACGTCGCGTCGTCTGTCGTAGAACGTCGTGTTCGCGACGCGGCGAGCCATGCCGTCGGGCATGCACAGCAGCGTCGTCCCTCGCGCTTTCGCCTGCTGCGTCAACAGCGCGATGACTTTTCGCGACGCGGGCGCGCGCTCGGACCTCGCCGCCGCGTCCGAGCCGTCCGCGTACTGCGGCCGCCATCGCTTTGCGCGGTCCTTCTCCAAGAGCGTCTCCTCTAAGAATCGGTAGTCGCTCACGACGTCCGCGTCCGAGAACTCTCTGATGTCCTTGAACGCCGCGCGGTCGCGCTTGCCGTTGCATCCTTCCCCTCTCGTCTTGTGCGCTTTCGAGCACGCGAGCCCGCAGGTGACGGTTCCGCACCTCGGGCATCGGTACTTCCCGGGGTTCTCCTCGCACACTTGGCATTCGCCCATTCGCGACGGCGGCGCCGGCGCCGGCGGCTCCGTCTCGACCTCCGCCTCCGCCATGCTGCCGTCGTCCCCCCGCGCGGCGATCTGTGAATCGGGTGCCGATCTGCAGATCTCGGGAAAAAAAACAACAACGAACGCCGAAAGATCTCGCGCGTCGCGACTCCATGCGGCGCGCCACGGCGCGACTGGCGACGACCGGGCGCTCCTTCCTCCTCTCGCGGACGTCCCGCGGTCTTGCGTCGTCGCTTGCGCCGCCGAGACCGCCGCCGAGACGCGTGCGGCAGTACCTCGACCGCGTCAGCGAGCGGCTCCTGAGATCTCCGAAACCAACCGCCGCGACGACGCCGACGCCGATGCCGAGCGACGTCGTCGTCGACGCGCGTCGGGCGCTGGACCTCCTCGGCTCCGAGCTCGCGGCGATCCGCGCGGCCGGGCTCCCGTCGTGGCTCGAGACGCTCTCGGACCCGACGCCCGCGCGATGGATCGCGGCGCCGCGGACGTCCTCGCGCGACGCGTCGTCGTCGTCGTCGTCGTCGTCGTCGTCGGAGAGCGGCGTCGCCTCCGAACCCGGCGTGATCCTCAACCCGACGCCCGAAGACGGCCCGTGGCACGTCCTCGCGCGCGTGAAGGGCGAAGACGGCGGCGGGTACGACGCCGCCTTCTACGACGTGCGCCTGACGTTCACGCGCGCGCACCCGCGCGAGCCACCGGACGTGCACGTATTGAGCGTCGTCGTCCACGCGCTCGTGGACGCGAGCACGAAGGAAGTCGCCGGCGTTTTCTACCACCCGGATAACTTCCCGCCGAAGCGCGTCGAGCGCGTTCGAGATCCGTCGACGGGCGAAGACGTCGTGTCCGGCGCGACGTACGACGTGAAGGGGACGCTCGCGTGCGTTCGAAGGTTCCTCAGCGCGCCGCCGAAGCTTCCGGGACCCGCCGACGTCGCGACGGAGCGTCAACGCGCGTGGGTGCTCGAGACGTGGACGCGCGACGCGGCGGCGAACGCGGAGCGCGAGCGGGTCATCGCGGCGTACCGCGATGGGGGAGGAGGGTGCCGCGGGATGGCGTGCGAGGCGCTGTTCGACGCGGACGCGGGGTGGAGGGAGTCGTGGTTTCACCCAGAGTTGAGAGCGGCGTTTGGCGGCGGCGTCGAGAGCGGCGGGGAACTCTCCGTCGACGCCGCGAAGGCGCTGTGCCGCGAGGAAGCCCCGGGGGTTTTATCGTTTCCACTGTTTTCGACCGAATACGCGGGATTGCTCGTGGCGGAAATCGAGCGGTTCGAAACGAGTGGACTCCCGGTCCGGCGGCCGAACAGCATGAACCGATACGGCGTCGTCGTAAACGAAATCGGTCTCGAGCGCATGATCGATTCGTTACAGACGCGCGTTTTATCCCCCATATCCGAGGCGCTGTTCCCGTCGCAAGGCGGCGGGTGCCTGGACGGTCACCACTCGTTCATCGTGCGATATAAACAAGGCGAGGACCTGGGTCTGGACATGCACACGGACGACTCGGACGTGACGTTTAACGTGTGCTTGGGGAAGGAAGGGTTCACCGCCGCGGGTCTGACGTTTTGCGGCGTGTTAGGCGGCGAATCGCACCGCAAGCTGTCGCTGGTGTACAAGCACGTCGTCGGGCGGTGCGTCGTGCACTTGGGCGCGCACAGGCACGGCGCGGACGACATCGGGATGGGCGAACGCTTGAACTTCATCGTGTGGAATCACAGCAGTTTGTATCGCTCGACGGACGCGTATCGGTACCGGGACGTCCCCGAGGAGACGTCGCCGCCGTCGCCGGAGTGCTTGAGCTACACTCACGATAAGGACTACGGGAAGTATAAGACGTACCCGCCGGGGACGGAGACGTTCGCGCGGACGGCGTGGTATCCCCCGACGGCGGAGGCTGTCAAAATGAAGTGACGACGAAGACGAAGACTAAGAAGATGAAGACAGTGTCTAGCAGACTGGAGCGAAGCTCCTGTCTATAGACACAAGCTGTATGAACGTACTGCTATCAAAAACGCTCTTCTCAACGGACTACGACATCGCACGCTACTCTCTCTCTCTCTCTCTCTCACGCGCCCATCGTCGCGAGGTCGACGCGATAGAAACACTCGAACACGATCTTCCCGTACTCGCCGAACAGCCCGAACTTCGACTCGTCGCTCCCGCGAATCACGTTCAACTCGACGCTGCCGTCCGCGGTGGCGACTTTTATAAACTTCCCCATGCTCTCGTGCACGAACACCCTCTTCATCAGCGCGGACTTGTACGCCACCGCAGCTTCCTTCGTGCTCGAGGCGTAAATCAGCGGCGTGAGCCCTTTCCCGATGTCCGCGAGCATCGACGATATCATCCGGTTCGCCTCGACGATCAAGTTTCCGTTTTTGCGCTCTGTGAAGTAATCGTAAATTTCCGTCACCGACGTCGTGTTCACGTGCCCGACGCTCTCCGGCAGCGGCGCGTCGAGCTTGAACGCGCCCGCGAGGACGACGTTGTAGTCGTTCACCGTCGGAGGGTCGTTCCCGACGAACGACACCGACTTCAACGGCGCGTCCGGTTTCAACTCGCCCACGAACTTCTCCACGTCCTTCGCCGTCTTCAGCGGCGACCCGACGTTCTTACACAACGCCCTCTTGTGCCTCGTCCCGACCCACACGGACTCCGGGGTGATGTAAATCACCGGCTCGCCGTGCATGAGGTCATCCCACGCCGCCTGTGCCTTGCCTTCCTCGCTCCACGCGTACAACACCGTCTTCGACGACGGGTCCTCCGGAGGCTTGAACTTTGGCCCCATCACGTCGACCGATCCCCCGGACACCAGTCCTCTCTGACGCTTCGTGAGCTCGACGACCTCGACGACGCCCTCGGGCGAGTCCGCGTTCACGTCCGCGCTGTACTTCAAGAACGCGTACGTCCCGTCCGCGAGATTGTTCGCCTTGGACGCGAGCTTCGTGTACGCGTCCCAGTACAGCTGCCTTCTCTTGTGCGCGCCGATGGATTTGGAGCTCTCTTTGAGCTTCTCGAGCGTCGCCGCGAGGTCCGCGGCGGTCATCCCGCACGAGAGCGCGAGGACGAGGAGCTCCTGCGACGCCATCGCGGTGGGACGCCGGGGACGGGGTGGGGACGCCGCCGCCGGGCTGAGGGGTCGAGCGCGTGCGTTGGTGTGATGATGACATGATAATAATAAGGTTAAAAAGTGGTACAGACACAACTATTGCTGCAAGCTTATCGACCCGGCCGGTTCGGCGGACACTTTGTGTTGGTCATTTTTTCATTGTGGCTTCGTGATCGGATTAGCCCTACGTACGTACCATTCGTAATTACTCTCACGAATCGACTTTACAGTCCTCACGAATCGGCTCCAGTGCCCGGGTTTGCTCTCTTCTATCTGTCTCTTCATAAGTTTAGCCTCACGTGCACAGAAAGCGGCGCTCCGCTCCCCATCTTTGAGGAGACGCAACATCTCAGCGGTTCGCGGCACGAGATTTATATCGTATGATACGATAAGTTCCAACGCGACGAATTCATTCACGAGCCCACATTCTTTTGCTTCCCACAACGCGACCCGCGGGTCCTCGCTGCCGCATCCAAAACCTGCTAAATCAGACAAAAAATTCCCAGCTTTCCCGGTCCGCAAGCCGGTCGGTAAGGGCGTAGTAGGTCCGCCCGACATTCGGAGAGCTTTGATGAGAAGCGAGTACTTCTTCTTCTTCATGAGAACGTACTCGACAAGCCTTTGCGCCTGCGCGACGTTGTACACGATCCCTGACGCCACGAACAGAGCCTTGAGCATTCCCATCTTCTCGCCCATTTCCATCTTCACGCTAGTCTCTCTCGCGGTTTTGATCAAACACAGGAGCTCGTGGTGTAAATCCATCGCTTTGATGTCTTCGGGAAACGCCCAACCCCACTCCTTGAGTAATATCAGCCATTGAGGATCCGTTTCACCACTGATGTTAAGGCATTGCACCTTGTGATTCGCCCAGTCTCTCTTCTGGCACGCGCGGCTGCAGTAATACTCAACCTGAGGGCGATTCCAGAAAAGTTCAGCGGTCAGTTAAAAGGGGGCGCGATCAAATGTTGAAACGGAGCGGTGGGTGATGCATGGAACGCACCTGACACCTCGCGCACTTGTACGCGGTATTCTTCTGGCCGCGAGGTAGTTTCTCGCACAAGGTGCAAACGCGATGATTAAGCTTCATCTGCCGCCGCCGCTCGTCCGTGAGCGTGAACTTCGACTTCAGCTCCTCCTCGTCCACGTCGTCCTCCTCAGCCTCCGTCTCCCGTTCCGATTCGTCCTCGTCCTTCCAGACGAACCGACCCGAGCTCGATCGAGACCCGGTGCACCACTGATACACGTCGCGAAAATCCTCGTCTTTGAGGACGTTGGGAAGGCTCTCCTCGCAACCGGGGGGGTAAAACGCCTCGATGTACTCGCGCATGTGGAGCAGCGCTTTGGCGCCGTCGCCGTAATCTTCCTGTATCTCCGAACACGTTGTCGGGCTACTGAGGTTCACGTTGAATACGCAGTCCTTATCCTTTGAGGATGAATAGGAGTAACGCGCGCACTCGTACGTGTGCTTCTTGCTCCACCATCTCGGGAGGAATCCACCGTTCCATCGCCCGCGAGGCTTCGCTTCGTTGACGACGCGGAAGAAGTGCAACAGACCGTTGTCCCCTCCCTCGTATTGCTCCGAGAGAGCGCCGACTTGTTCACCGGTCCGAGTCCATATGTCGTACACGCGAAGTCGCGTCGCGTCGATAAGCCTTCTGTACACGTCGGTGAGCTTATTCGCGTTGTTGTTAAACATCCACGCGCCGGCTTCGTCCCATGCCTCGAGGTTCTCGCTCTTAACCGTGACGACCTCCTGGTCTGATGAGCCTTCTTCGCCTTCGAGCACGCCGAGGAGGACCGCCCATCGGCCTGTCTCCGCGACGTGCGATTGCACGACGCCGAAGCGGCCGTTGAGCTCCGGTCGCGCTTTCAGGGAGTGCAGCTCGACGGTTTTACCCTCGCTCACTCGACGACGATCGCGACTCGGAACGGGTTTAGGCGTCGGCGCGGCGTGTCCAGCCCAACCCTCGGGCGGCATCCAATAGTTGTCAGTTTCGACGCGAGGCATCTCGTACTCGTCCACGTCGCGCGATCCTCGTCTGTCGCAATCGTCTCGCCCCGCTCCGCGAGCCGCGCGACGAGACGACGACGCCGCCGACAGCGACGCGCGGCGGTGGCGCCGCGCGAAGTGTCGTGAAGACAAACCCGACAGCTCGAAAACGACGGACCAGACTTTTCAGATCTATCAGGAGTGCTCAGATCGAGACGCGCGAGAAGTACCGGATGGACGGCTCCGTGAAGGTGTGCTTCACCTCGGACGTCCACGGGAACTGCGGGCACCTGCGACGCGTCCTCGCGCGCGCGACGCGCGAGGGATGCGACGTCGTCGTTCTCGGCGGCGATCTCGCGCCGCGCGGAAGCGGCATGGGTTTCGATGGAAAAACGCTGCGAGACACCAATCTCCCGCACCTTCCGGACGGGACCCCGGACTGGCAGCACGACGGCGCGCTGACGTACATGCGCGATGCGTTCAAGCGCCAAGGCGAGTGGTTCACCGAGGTGTTGATTCCGATGCTCGCCGCGTGCGACGTGCCCAGCGTGTGCCTCTTCGGGAACAGCGACTGGAAGAGTCATCTCGAGACGTGCCGACGCGCCGCCGCGTCGACGCGCGGGCACGTGCGATTCGTCCAAGGCGAGGGCGACGTGTTCACGATCGCGTCGAGGACGACGACCGCGACGACGGTGGACGTCATGGCGTGCTCGCTCGTGCCGCTGTGTAACCACAAGAAGAAGGACTGGGAGAGGATGGACACGCGCGACGTCCGCGACACGAGCGACCGCGCGCCCGTTCGCTGGGGGTTCGTCTCGGCGCCGGGGGAGGAGGGCGGGATCAAACGATGTGAGCTGCCGGTCACCGCGGAGGCCGCGGCGACGACGTCGATGGAGGCGGTGTTAGAGAGACTGATCGCGTCGTGCGCGGAGGAGAGGAAAGAGAAGAAACCGCCGGCGATGTGGGTGCTGCATCCGCCGCCGCGGGATTCGATCGGCGACTTGACGCACAGAGGCGAACGCGTCGGGTCGATCGCGATTAGACGCGCGATAGAAACGCACGCGCCCGCGGTGACGTTGCACGGGCACATACACGAGAGCGTGGAGATGCACGGGGGGAGGTTCAGCGAGGTTGTGAAATCGGGCGAGGGCGGTGAGCGCGAGACCGTGATCGTGTCCGTCGGGAACGACTTCAAAGTAGAAAATCCATACGTCATTTTCTTGGACACCGCGGCGCCGAGAGACGCGCGACGCGTGGAGGTTCTCGAGTAGCACAGCGCGGTGGCGTAGTCGTAGAGATGATAGGCGAGGTGGTGGTGGTGACGCGCGCGAAGGTAGTTCGTTTTTATCATATTAAACAAGAAAAATGTGATGGAACAGAACAAGTGTACGTGTACAACTCCTCACTCTGGACGTTTCATCTTCGACGTGAAGAGAGGTTTTATTTCCACCTCCCCTCCGCGCACCTCTGCTCACCTCGCCGGCGTTGGCGCCTCCTTCCTCGCGGCGCCGTCCGACGACGCGTCCTTGTCCGCTAACGTCGCGGACTCGCCCATGAGGAACCGGTCAACCTTCGCGGCGGCGCCTCGGCCTTCGGAGATGGCCCAGACCACGAGCGACTGCCCGCGGCGGCAGTCCCCCGCGGCGAAGACGCCGGGGACGGACGTCTCAAACTCGCCAAACTCTGCCTTGAAGTTGGAGCGGTCGTCCACGTCCAACCCGAGCTTCTCCGCGAGGTTTTGCTCCGGCCCTAAGAACCCCATCGCGAGGAGGACCAAGTCCGCTTTCCACACCTTCTCGCTCCCGGGGACTTCCTCGAAGTTCATCCGCCCCGTCGCCGGGTCTTTGCTCCACTCCACGCCGACGGTTTTCACGCCGCCGATGCGCTTCCCGTCTTCGGAGGGGATGAACGCCTTCGTGAGCACCTCGTACGTGCGCGGATCTTTCCCGTCTCTCACGGTGGCTTCCTCGTGGCCGTAGTCGACGCGGAAGATGCGCGGCCACTGCGGCCACTCGTTCCCGGGCGCGCGCGTCGCCGGCGGCTGCGTCATGAGCTCGAAGTTCGTCACGCTCTCGCACCCGTGCCTGAGCGACGTGCCGATGCAATCCGTCCCGGTGTCGCCGCCGCCGATGACGATGACGTTCTTCTCCTTCGCGTCGATGTAGTTGCCGTCCTCGAGGTTCGAATCCAACAGCGACTTCGTGTTCGCGTGGAGGAACTCCATCGCGAAGTGCACGCCCTCGAGGTCGCGCCCCTCCACGGGGAGGTCGCGCGGCTTAGTCGCGCCGCACGCGAGGACGACGGCATCCGTCGCGTCCTTGATGTCCGCGATGGACGGGTGCCCCTCCGCGCCGATGTGCGCGTTGGTCACGAACTCGATCCCCTCCGCGGCGAGGATGTCCACGCGGCGCTGCACAATCTCTTCCTTGTCCGCTTTCATGTTCGGAACGCCGTACATCATGAGGCCGCCGACGCGGTCGGAGCGCTCGTACACGGTGACGGCGTGCCCGGCTTTGTTGAGCTGGTCGGCGGCGGCGAGACCCGCGGGACCCGAGCCGATTACGGCCACCTTCTTCCCCGTGCGCGTCGCCGGCGGCGTGGGGACGATCCATCCCTCCTCGAACCCGCGGTCGATGATCGTGCACTCCATAGACTTGATCGTGACCGGGTTCTCGATGATCCCCAGCGTGCACGACCCCTCGCACGGCGCCGGGCACACGCGGCCGGTGAACTCGGGGAAGTTGTTCGTCTCGTGGAGACGGTCCAGCGCGTCGCGCCACCTGCCCTGGTGCACGAGCTCGTTCCACTCCGGGATCTTGTTGCCGAGGGGGCACCCGCTGCCGGTCTGGTGGCAGTACGGCGTCCCGCAGTCCATGCATCGCGCGCTCTGCGTCGCGAGAAGGTCGTGGGTCACGTCCGAGGACTCGTGCTTCATGACTTCCTTCCAGTCCTTGAGGCGTTCCGTCGCGTCGCGGTAGCCGAGAGGCTCGCGCTCGTACTCGACGAAGCCGCGAATCTTCTTCGGCGACGTCAGGCGCGTCGGGCGGGTCACGACGTTGGACTCCTTGTCCGCGAGCGAAGAGATCGCCTTGAGCGCCTCGAACGCGTCCTTCTCCTTGAGCGCCTTGGCGTCCGCGTCGTTCTGCTCCTTCGCCTTTTGCGCTTCGATGACCTTTTTGTAATCGCGCGGGTACACCTTGACGAACTTCTTCTTCGCGTTGAACCAGTCGCCTAGAATTTCCGCGGCGACGTCCGAATCCGTGCGCTCCTTGTGCTCCGCGATGAGCCCGTGCACGAGCGCCTCGTCCTCGTCGTTCTCGATCGCGTAGAGGTCAACCTCGGACCTGTTGCAGTTCGCCGGGAACGCCCCCTCCGGGTCGTACACGTACGCGATGCCGCCGGACATACCCGCCGCGAAGTTCCTCCCGGTGGAGCCGAGGATGCACACGACGCCGCCCGTCATGTACTCGCAGCCGTGGTCGCCGACGCCCTCGACGACGGCGTGCGCGCCAGAGTTGCGGACGCAGAAACGCTCCGCGGCGATGCCGCGGAAGAACGCCTTCCCCGCGGTCGCGCCGTACAGCGCGACGTTCCCGATGATGATCGAGCTGCGCGTGTCGAACGTCGCGTCGGCGGGCGGGCGGACGACGATTTCGCCGCCGCTGAGGCCCTTGCCGACGTAGTCGTTCGCGTCGCCGGTGACCTCGATGGTGACGCCCTTGCACGTGAACGCGCCGAGGGACTGCCCCGCGCTGCCGTTCAGCTTCACCGTGATCGTGCCCGTGGGCAAGCCCTCTGCGGCGTACTTCTTCGTGATCTCGTGCGACAGCATCGTCCCCACCGTGCGGTTCACGTTTTCAATCTTGCCCTCGTAGACCACCTTCTCGCCAGACTTGATCGCGGGCTCCGCCGCCGCGATGAGCGCGTTATCGAGCGCGAACTCGAGGCCGTGGTCTTGCTTGCCGACGTTGCGCACCGCCGCGCCCGGGCGGATGCTCGCGGACGGCGTGAGGAGGCGCTCGATGTCGATCCCCGCGAGCTTCCCGCGCGCGTTGATGACGTCCGCATCCGGAATCATCAGGTCGCTTCTCCCCACGAGCTCGTCCACGGAGGTGTATCCCATCGCAGCCATGTGCCCGCGGAGGTCCTCCGCGAGGAGGAAGAAGAAGTTCACGACGTGATCCTCCTCGCCCTTGAACTTGGCGCGGAGGGTCTCGTCCTGCGTCGCGATCCCGACCGGGCACGTGTTCTTGTGGCACTTCCGCATCATGATGCACCCCATCGTCATGAGCGGCGCGGTGGAGAGGCCCCACTCTTCCGCGCCGAGGAGCGTCGCGACGAGAAGATCCCGACCCGTCTTGAGCTGGCCGTCCGTCTGAAGCACGGTGCGGCCGCGGAGGTCGTTCGCGACGAGCGTCTGCTGCGTCTCCGCGAGCCCGAGTTCCCACGGAAGACCCGCGGATTTGATCCCGGTCCACCGCGACGCGCCGGTGCCGCCGTCGTGTCCGGAGATGAGGACGTGGTCGGCTTTGCCCTTGACGACGCCCGCGGCGATCGTCCCGACGCCGTTCTCGGAGACGAGCTTGACGCTGACGCGCGCGGACGGGTTCGAGTTCTTCGCGTCGTGGATCAGCTGCGCGAGATCTTCGATGGAGTAGATGTCGTGATGCGGCGGCGGCGAGATGAGGCCGACGCCGGGGGTGGACATCCTCGTCGCCGCGATGTCGCCCTGGACCTTCGTCCCGGGGAGCTCGCCGCCCTCGCCGGGCTTCGCGCCCTGCGCCATCTTGATCTGGATCTCGTCGCTGTTGCTGAGGTAGTAGGCGGTGACGCCGAAGCGCCCGGACGCGATCTGCTTGATCGCGGACCTCTCCGGGTTGTTCGAGCCGTCCGCCTGCGGGACGAGACGCTTGGCGTTCTCGCCGCCCTCTCCGGTGTTCGACTTGCCGCCGAGCCGGTTCATCGCCCTCGCGAGCGTCGCGTGCGCTTCCAGGGAGATCGAACCGTACGACATCGCGCCGGTGCAGAACCGCTTCACGATCTCGCTCGCGGGCTCGACCGTCTCGATCGGCACGGGCTCGCGGTCGCTCTTAAACTTGAGCATGCCGCGGAGGTTGCACCCTTTATTGAGCTTGTCCGTGATGTCCGCGTACTTGCGGTACTCCGCCGGGGAGTTGTTCCTGCTCGCCGCTTGTAAAGCCTCGATCGCGGCCGGGTCGTTCAGATGACGCTCCGTCGGGACGCCGTCCTTGTCGCCGCGCCAGTGATACTCGCCCGAGTTGCGCAGCGTCGACGACTCCGCGCGGCCTTCGGGGGTCATCGCGCGTTGCGGGAACCCCATCGAGTGCAGTTCGATCGCGTCCTTCGCGAGCTGCTCGAACCCGACGCCCTCGACGCGGCTCACCGTGCCCTTGAAGCACTTCGCGACAACCTTGGAGTTCAGACCGAGCGCTTCGAAGATCTGCGCGCCCTTGTACGACGCGAGCGTGGAGATGCCCATCTTGGCGAAAACCTTGAGCATGCCGTATTCCACGGCGTGGAAGTAGTTGGCGACGAGTTGCTCCACCGGCGCGGGCTCCTCCTTCCCGGGCGCGTTCGGGACGAGGTTGTCCTCGCGCAGACGCGAGATGGCGTCCACGGCGAGGTACGGGCAGACGCCGTCCGCGCCGAACCCCGCGAGCGCGCAAAAGTGGTGCACGTCCCTCGCCTCGGCGGATTCGAGAAGAATCGCGACGCGCGTGCGCTCCATCTTTCGCACGAGGTGATGATGCACCGCGCCGACGGAGAGGAGCGAGGACACCGCGACGCGCGCGGGGCCCGCGGCGCGGTCGGACAGGACGATGCACGCGACGCCGTCCGCGACCGCGGCGGACGCCTCCTTCGCGAGGAGGTCGAGGGTCTTCTCCAAGCCGACTTCGCCTTCGGTGAGGTCGTACGTCGCGTCGAGGACTCTCGACGTCCACCCCGTCTCCGTGGTCCCCATCGCCTTCAGGGCTTCCATCTGCTCGGGCGTGAGGAGCGGCGACTTGAGACGCAGCCTGTGCGCGTCCTTCGCGGACGTCGAGACGAGGTCGCCCTCGGGGCCGACCATGCACTCGAGCGACGTCACGACGGCTTCGCGAATCGGGTCGATCGGCGGGGTGGTGACCTGCGCGAACATCTGCTTGAAGTATTCAAACGTCAGCTTCGGGATCTCGGACATGACCGCGAGCGGGGCGTCGTTCCCCATCGAACCGAGCGCCTCGGACCCGGACGCGATCATCGGGAGGAGGATCATGTCCAGGGCTTCGCGCGTGAACCCCGCGGCTCGGAGCGGTCCGAGCGCGCCGACGAGGCCGTCGTCCGCGAGCTTGGCGCCGTTGATTTTCGGCTTCGCGAGATCTCCGGCGGCGGCCACGACGTCCTCGAGCTCGATGACCTCGTCCTTCACCCACTTCGCGTACGGGTTCTTCGCCGCGATCTGCGCTTTCATGTCCGCGTCTTGAAGGATCGTCCCCTTGTCGAAGTCGACGAGGAGGATGTTCCCCGGACGAAGGCGGCCCTTTTGCGCCACGTCCGCCGCGTCGATGTCCACGACGCCCACCTCGGACGCCATGACGATCCGCGGCGCGTCGCCCTTGGTGACGTAGAACCGGCCGGGGCGAAGACCGTTGCGGTCGAGCGTCGCTCCGACTTGGTTCCCGTCCGTGAACGTCACGAGCGCGGGGCCGTCCCAGGGTTCCATCTTCGCGGACATGTACTCGTAAAACGCTCTTCGCGACGGGTCCATGTTCGGGTTGTTCTGCCACGCCTCCGGGATCATCATCATGATCGACTCCGCGAGGGAGCGACCGCCGCCGCGGACGAGGAGCTCGAGCACCGCGTCGAACGCGCCAGAGTCGGACAGGCCGCCTTCGATCGTGGGCACGATCTCAGCCTGTAACTCTTTCGAGATCCCGAGCTCCTTCGAGACGTCGATGAGTCCCTCGCGCGCGAGCATCCAGTTCTGGTTCCCCTTGAGCGTGTTAATCTCGCCGTTGTGGCCCATCATGTGAAGCGGCTGCGCGCGGTCCCACGACGGGAACGTGTTCGTGGAGAACCGCGAGTGCACCAGCGACAGATAGGCGGTGAATCGCTCGTCTTGAAGGTCGGGATAGTACGGCATCACCTGGTCCGGCTTGAGCTGCCCCTTGTACACGACCGTTCGCGACGAGAACGAGCAGCAGTAGAAGTCGTCGAGGTACTCCGTGAGCTTCACGTCGCGGCCTTGCTTCACGCGGACGCCCGCGAGTCGTCGGAGGACGTAGAGCGCGGTTTCGATGTCGATCTCTTTCCCCGCGGCGGAACCCGCGTTGGGCTTCACGAAGAGCTGCGCGACGTCCGGCTCCGTGGACATCGCGCTGTCGCCCAGGTCCGCGCCGGCGGGGTCCACCGGGACGTCTCTCCAGCCGATGACGTCGAACCCCAGGTCCGCGCACGCCATCTCCACGCCGGCGACGCACGCGGCTTTCGCGTCGGGATCGTCCTTCGGGAGATAGAACATCCCGAGGCCGTACTCCCCGGGCGCGGGGAGATCAAAGTCCGTGACGTCGTTCAGGAAGCCGTGCGGGATCGAGGATAAGATCCCCGCGCCGTCGCCGGTGTTTTCCTCGCACCCGCACGCGCCGCGGTGGGTCATGCGGACGAGCATTTCTAGCGCCTGGGTCACGTTTTGCCTCGTGGGCGTCTTCGTGAGCTCGCCCACGAACCCGACGCCGCACGCGTCCTTGTCGTTCTCGGGGTTGAACAGGCCCTGCGGGTTTCGTCGTGGGAGGGTGGGGGGACGCGTGAACGTGAGAATGCGGTCGATCGCGGGGGAGCACGAGGCGCGCGAGGGGGACGAACGATCGGGGTCTTCCTATGAATGAAGATCGCTCGAATTGTTTCCCGCGCGCGAAAAAAAGCGCAAGATGAATTCGAGCGCCGAGCGCACCTGCGCTTCCGGGACGGACGAGTGCTTCGCGTCCACGCGGAGCGCGCCGCCTCTAGCGAGACGCATGGGCTTCACGCTTCGGAGCGTCGCGCGGAGCCCGGTGCGTCGACCGCCGAGGAACGGGGTGTGTCCGGATCGAACGATCGTCGACGCCGTCGGCGTGGAAAATCGCGAACCGGCGGATCCCGCGCTCGGTCTCGCGCCGACCCTGGCGTTCTGCGTCATCATCGCGTTCGCCGACGCCATGACGGTCTCGTGTTTGTTCGCTTCTCTCGGCTACCGCGAGATCGTGCCTTGGCGCGATTCGTGCGCAGCGAAGACAGCCGCACGCCGGCGGCGGTCTTTCGCTAACATTCGCGGGATATTTCGGGTTGGTCGGGGTACTTTTTGAGCGCTTTACCGCGTACTACGTTTTCGACGTATTTTCGTATGAGCATTTCGCACTCAAAATATCCCCCGAGCACCGGGTGTGACGTCGCGTCGAATCTAGGATCTGCCAAAAGTTCGGCAGCCGAACCGGACTTCAGTTCGAGTTCGTTGGGTCGCGGAAGGAACTGTACGTGTAGCCCTAAGTCGCTTGCACTCGCTGACGAGTCCTCCTACCGACGGTCACGCCCCCCCTCTCCCAGGCAACCCTCCCATCCCCGCCATCTCCCCGCCCTCCGCGTTCCCCGCCCGCAGCACCTCGCGCATCCTCTGATCCACGCGCGCGCACCCGCTCGCGCACAGCCGCGTCGCCGTCTCCAACGCGTCGCAATCCCAACGACCCGTCGCCACAGCCTGCGTCGCCTCCCCCGCGGCGCGCGCGCACGCGACGACCACGCTCCCGGACGCGCGCCCTTCCTCGCTCGCGCTCGGGTCCAGCACCAACGTCTCTTCTCCATCGTCGCCGCGCACGCGCGCGACCGCGCACGCGGAGACGAGGTCGCGCATCGCCACCCCCGCGTCGGCGAGCGCGACGCTCGCCGCCGCGATCGTCGCCGAGAGCTCGCCGCCCCCCGTCTCGAGCACCGTGGCGTAGACGTCCACGGCCGTCTTCGGGAACGTCTCCGTCATGATCGCGCCCTCCAGCGCGCGGTGGACGAGGGACGCGAACTCGCGCTCGGCGTCGCCCTGCGTCGCCTTCCCGCGCGCGCCCGGCGTGGCGAACGTCGCGAGCTTTACGTCCACCTCAACCTTGCCGCGTCTCAAGTTCGCGCCGTCCATCTTCCCGCCCTGCCGCGGGCCGTACACCGCGCACATCACCTTCGTCGCGTCGAGCTCGACGTACGCGGAGCCGGAGGCTTGGCTGATGACGCCGGTCTTGATGACTGTTGGGACGAGGACGCGCAGTCACGGGGGAGCGTCAGCGACGGGGCGAGGTGGACGGACGGAGGAGGCTATCGTCGGCATCGTCGGCGCGGGCGCGGGATGATGTGATGCGATCGGTCGATCGATCGAGGGGGGCGTCGCGCGCGCGCGCGGGAGAGGATCGCGGCGCGCGCGGGGTTCGATGGCCGACGCACATATCGAGCGCATCTGTTCGGCCTCGCGCCCGTCTTCGCGCGCGAGCGTCATCGCGACCGCGCGCGCGACCGCGTCGACGTGCCGGTGCCGCGCGCGAACGACTGCGAGCGTTCGTCTCAGATGTGGGCGCTTTTCCGATTTCCGGCGTCGCGTCGCGTCGTTCGCGCGAGCCGAGGCCATCACATTACGCGCGGCACGGCGCCACAGCGCGATGCCGCCGCGTCCTCCCCGGGACGAGTGGGTCCGTCCCCGGGGAGCGCCGCTTCCACCGCCGGACCCGCGGGCGCCGCCGCCGCCGTGGCTCCTTCCGAGGCCGCCGCCGCGGACGCCGCCTCCGCCGATGCCGCCACCGGAATCCGGGATCCCCCCGCCGGGGCTCCTAACGTGGGACAACGTCGTCCCGTGGCCGCCGCCTCGCGAGGAAGCGCGCGCGACCGCGGACGCGTCCGTCCCCGGCGGGCTCGTGTTGTGGCACCGGGACAGGGACAGCCTCCCCGGGGACGAGGAGGAGGAGGACGACGAGGACGACGAGGCGTTCGACGAGGACGAGGACGAGGACGAGACCGCCGCGGCGTTCGAGCTCGACGCGGCGTGGATCGAGCGCTTCGCGAAGACCGAGGTCGCGCGCCGCGCGAGAGACGCGGAGCGACGACGGAGCGCGAGGCGCGCGACGCGGCCGAAGACGCGCGCGGCGCTCGTCGCGGAGGCGAAGGTGACCGAGACGCTCGCGAAGAGAAGAGCCGCCGAGCGCGGAGAGAAGCGCGGGGGCGGGGACGATGTCCCCGCGGACGACGCGGACGCGATGTACGGCGAGAGCGGCGCGAGGGACGTCGCGGAGCTCGAGGCGAGGTTGAACGCGACGTTCGACGCGATCGTGGACGCGTCGCGGCCGCCGTTTTGGCCGTGCGAGCCGCTGCGATGAACGGCGGGCGTTTCGGTCGGGCGTCCGAGACTCGCGTCGGAGGGAAAGGACGAACGGGAACGTCCGACGTCCGCGTGGGCTACGTATACAGTAGTTAGATAGCTAACATCATCGATCATAGCAAGTTGATGCTCTTCTGTGGCTTCTCCGAGAGCGGCCCTTTGCGAAAGTTCACCCTCCACCCGCTCGGCTCCGACGCGGGCGGCTGCGGCGCGCGTCCGTACTCCTCGCGTTCGCTCGAAAGTCTTGCCTCCATCTCTCTGTGTCGTCGCGTCATTCGCTTCGCGCGCGCCGCCTTACCGCCTCTCTGGGACGTAAGCCGCTCTAAGCACGCGGCGACGGCGTCCACGGGCTTGAGCGCGTTCGTCGTCGCGAGGTCGCCGCCGTGCGACGGCGCGAGCTTCGGCGCGTACGACGGTTCCCGGAACGACGCCTGGTGCGCGAGGACGCCCGCGGCGGTTCGCGCGCGCGACGGTTCCTCCATCCACGTCACCGAGGTCATGACGCTCGCTTCCTGCCTCAGCGGCGGTCGCGCCGCCTTCACCGCGGAGTTGACGCTCACGAAGGACGGCTCCGCGGTCAGGCGCGACGACGGCTCTTTCTTCAGCGCGCCTTTCGACTTCGTCGACGTCTTCGTCGCGTTGTGCGCGTTGACCCACGCCTTGACGGGGAGCTCGTAAATCGCAATCGCGTCCGCGGCGGCGACGCGATCACGCGGGGGCTCCTCCTCCGCCGGCGCGTCCGCGTCCGCGTCCGCGTCCTCTCCCTCCGCGGCGGCCTCTCCGTCGTCGACGTCCTCTGCGGCGTCCGCGGGCGGCGCGTCCGCGGGAGGCGCGTCCGTCGCGCCTTCCTCGCCGTCCGCGGCGGGGGCGTCGCCGCCGTCGCCGTCGGTCGGCGCCTCAGCCTCGCTCGCGGGCGCGGCGAACGCCTCCGCGACCGGCTCAGGCTCCGGCGGCGGGAGCTTACGCACGCCGACGCACGCGACGACGCCGCCGCGGTAATGAAGCATTACTTTCCCCTCCTCGCCTCTGGCGAACGCGTATCCTTCCGGGGGCTCGATGACTTGCGAGACGTCGCTGCGCGCGGTCAAGTCGACGAGTCGCAACGACGCGCCGTGCGTCGCCTCGTCGCTCGCGCGCGTCGCCTCCTCCTCCTTCTCCTCCTCGTCGTTCTCCTCTTCGGAGTCCCACGGATCCCGCGCCGGCTTCGGCGGCGCGAGCCCGGCGACGAACGCGAGCGAGCCGTCGCCCTTCTGACACGTCAGCGTCTCCGCGAGCACGGCGCCGTTCCGCTGCCTCAACGCCGTCGGCGGCGGCGGCGGCCGCGCGCCCGCCGCGGCGCGTTCCGTGGGGAACAGCGCGATCCAGCCGCGCGTGGACGCCGCGGCGACGACGGGCGACGGCCCGGGCGCGTCCCCCCAGAACGACAGCGCGACGCACCCGACGGGCGCGGTCGCCTCGTGCCTCCTTCTTCCGGGCCCGCGACTGCACACGGTGGAGGCGTCGTCGTCGAGCTCGCCGTCGAGCGCGCTGAGGCGCTCGAGCGTGCGTCCGACCGCGCCGAGGCGCATGTTGAACAGCATCACGCTCCCGTCCGTGAGTCCGACCGCGAGGAGGGTCCCTTCGTCGTTCGCACACGAGGACGACACCGGGAACGGCGTCGTCCAATCGCACGCTGGGAAGGTCTCGGTCACCGCGACGGGCGGCGGCGGGGCTACGTCCTCGCCGCCGCCGCCCTCCTCGCCCTCCTCCGTCTCCGCTGACGGCGAAGGCTCGGCGTCGCCGCCGTCGCCGTCGCCGTCGCCGTCGCCGTCGCCGTTCGCGTCCGCGACGGGATTCGGCGCGCGTAACGACGGCGCGCGGGTGAAGCGCGGCGCGATGTTTCGCGCGCCGCCGAGCTGGTACATCATCACGCGGTTGTGCCCCGGCCAGGTCACGTACACCGCGTCCGCGGCGGAGGCGCGCGCGAGCCGGAAGTGCGTCGTCGGCGCGGTCGTGGGCTCGTCCTCGATCCCATCGGACGCTTCGCGCGTCGCGGCGTCGCCCCCGCCGTCGCCGTCGCCGTCGCCGTCGCCCTCTGGCTCTGGATCCGCCGCCTCGGGCGCCGCCGCGGGGTCTTCGTCGCCGGCGGCGGCGGCGGCGCCGTCGGCGTCCGTCTTTTCCGGCGACGCGCGCGCGGCGGGAGGGACGTACCTCGCCTCGCCGAGCGTCTCCGCGGCCACGGACGCGGGCACCCACGCGAGTCGAGTCATCGCGACGGACTTCTCTTCCTCCTTCGTTCCCTCGGGCGCCTCCCCCTCCCCCTCCCCCTCCGCCGGCGTTTCTTCGCCCGCCTCGCCTTCGCCCTCCTCCTCCGCGGCGGCGGCGGCGGCGGCGGCGGCGTCTCCGTCGATCGCCGCGCTCGCGTCTCCGCCCACCTCAGGCTTAGGCCAGTCCTCCGGGGATAATGGCGGCACGGAGAACACGCCGAACCCGCCGCCGGCGCATCGCACGACCATCGTCCTCGCGTCCGGCGACAGCGTCACCCCGCGGACGGTTCGCCGTCCCGCCGTCGACGCGTCGTCGTCCTCTTCCGCCGTCAACGGCGTGTCCCCGACGCCGAGAAGGTTCGCGCCCTGGTTCGGCGACGCGAGGTCCATGGTGAACACCCCGCATCCGTCCCTGCACGCGGTCGCGATGACGCACGCGGGCGGCGGCGGCGGGTCGTCCGGTCCTCTCACCGCGGCGAGCGCGGCTAAATCTAACGCCGTCTCCGCGGGGTCGTCCTCGTCGTCCTCGTCCGCGACGGCGAAGTCCTTCCCCGCGCCGCCGCCGCCGCCGCCGCTCGCCGCCGCCGCCGCCGCCGTCGCGGCGTCCTCTCCCTCCCCCGGAGGATGAACGAACGTCACGTCGATCGCGGTGAGCGCCTTCCCCGGGTGCACGTCCGATCGTAAGATGACGCCGCCCCCGCCGCGGTCGCGGCTCGTGGCGACGTCCACGACGCACAGCTGTCCGTCCGCGTTCCCGACGAACGCGTACGACCCGCAAGGGGAGGTCGTCACCGCGGTCACGACGCCGAGGTCGTCGTGGAACCCGACCGGCCCGTGCGCGTCCGTCCCCGCCCTGATCTCCTCCGCGGCCGCGGCTCTCGTCTCCGTCCCCGCGGCCTCGTCGAGCGCGCGCTCGATGATTTCCGCGAGCAGCTTGTCGAGCATGCGAAAGGGTTGCGGGAGTTTGACGTGGTGCGCGGACGGGTCTGGGGCTACGAGGTTGAGGAGCCGCCCCATCGCGACGCGGGCGGGGCGCGCCGAGGCCTCCGCGAGAGCGAGTGGGGTCGAGAAACGCACGCGCGCGCCCCGTATCGCGCGCGTCAACGTGTGCCGACGGCGAGCCCGATTTGGGGAAGGAACAAACGGCCTGACGATGCTGTGCGATGACGCTCTGAAACCGACGAGAGCGGAGGGGAAAGAGGCCGCGTCAGGATCACAACGACAACGCGCGCGGGCTGGCTCGTCCCACCGCGCGGCCGGGATGGCGTCCGCGATGACGTCCCCTCTGAAATCCCCGAGCAGAACGCTGACGTCGCCGACGTCGCGCGCGCGCGGCGACGCCGACGCCGCGCGCGCGGTCGCGACGCGACGCCCGAACGCGCGCCGAAGCCTCGGGTTCGCGCCCGCTCCCGCGATCTCCTCCGAGACCGCGACGACGCGACGCCGCGGCGCGTCGTCGTCGTCGTCCGTCGTCGCCGAGGCGGGCCCTCGAGGGGGCTGGGACAACGCGGACGAGGACGATCCGCCGTCGTACAAGGCGTACGTCCCCGTCCCGGGCTTCGGGGAGTTCTACGACCCCGCGAGGCCGGGCTCGGACGAGGAGCGCGCGTGGGAGGTGCGAAGCGGCGCGTCGAAGCTCGCCGCCGAGGCGCCGACGCGCGGGCGGTGGGAGCCCCCGCCCGATTACGAGCGACGCGACGCGCAGCATTCTCGGGCGCAGAACGCGAACGCGCGCGGCGGGTTCAGGCCGCCGCCGCAGCGCGGGTCGCCGCCGCCGCCGCCGAACACGACGACGACCGCGCTCGTGCCGACGACCCAACGCGCCTCGACGACGTCGCACGACGCCGACGACCTCGAGCGACTGGGCGCGACGTGGAGCGTCTTCCGCAGAGCCGTCGACGTCTTGCGATGGACGCTGCCGATCACAGGCGGGCTCGCGTGCTGGGTCGCCGCGGCGCCGAACCTAGGCGCGACCGGGACGTTGGGGGCGATTCAACCCGCGCTGAGCGGGGGGCTCACGGTGGGCGCGTTGTCGCTGCTGGTGGCGCTCGGCGCGGCGGCGTTTTCGGGCGCGCAGATGTGTCTCCTCTTCGTCGCGCGGTTCTTCCGCGGGACCCTCGGGCGCGGGGTCGGGCGCGGGGGCGGCGATGGCGGTGACCGCGGCGGCGGGAGCGGGGGCTACTACGACCCGTCCGGCGGGGACTATTACGACCCGTCCGGCGGCGGGGCGGCGGCGGGGTGGGACGCCGGCGCCGCGCCGCCGCCGCCGCGACGGACGGGGCGGGGCGG
>MDSW01031484.1_pt1 | contig 28044 bp, 26 predicted proteins | sample 811171 | NCBI WGS metagenome assembly MDSW01 (sample SAMN05326641, study PRJNA326480) | marine metagenome | isolation source: seawater | place: Atlantic Ocean: North West | collected 2012 | reverse complement strand
CCTGCAACTCTTGCCATGGAGAAAAGCTCTCAGGACGAATCTCCACCTGCACCGACTTCTGAAACAACGGCATCGATCAACCCCCTGTAAAGGGGGGCAAAAAGGCCAGTTCATCGCCGCTGGTCAACGGCTGATCAGGAGCAACCATCTCCTGATTCACGGCAATGGAAACTGCAGAAGGGAGTGGTCCGAAGCCAAGCTGATCCCAAACCTGTTGCGCCGTCGTGGATTCAGCTGACAACGTCATCATCTTCTCGCTCCAACCAGCCCGATCACGCAGTGAGGCGAACAACAACACCCTCAGCACTTCAGCCTGCTCAGCTGAAGTGGTTCTAGCGTCCGACCCTACCGCCGCCGTGTTGTGAGCCTTGCCATCGCCCTGCTCACCATTTCTGACACGCGCACCCTGGCAGAGGATCTCAGTGGCGATCGATTGGAAAGCGCTGTATTGGCCGCTGGGCATCATCTGCATGAACGAACACTCTGCCCAGATGACCGCTATCTGATCCGTGCCGAACTAAGTCGTTGGATCGCCGATCCGATGGTTGATGTCGTGATCACCAATGGCGGAACAGGACTCACCGGTCGAGATGGCACACCTGAAGCAATCTCACCGTTGTTGGACAAGTCAATCGAAGGATTCGGTGAACTGTTTCGGGTTCTCTCCTTCGAGAGCATCGGCACCAGCGCGCTGCAAAGTCGTTGCCTGGCAGGGGTGGCCAACGGAACCTTTGTTTTTGTGCTGCCAGGCTCACTTGATGCAGTAACCACCGCATGGGAACGATTGATCAAATCCCAACTGGACGCCGAAACCAGACCTTGCAACTTGTACCAATTACGCAGCCGACTGAAAGAAGCGAACCACCAAACCGTCAGAACGGAATCGGCATTGTGACTGCTGCCGGCTGGGGCGCACAAGCCTGGACCTGCTGATCGATCACACCACCCACCAGCACGATCGAAGGTGAACTGAACTTTTGAGACTGAGCCTGCTCCGCAATCTGCATCAATGGCGCCTTAAGACAACGTTGTCCCTCAACAGTTCCCTGCTGAATCACCGCTGCTGGTGTTTCCCCAGACAATCCACCAGCCATTAATTCATCAGCAATCCGAGACAGATTGTGCAACCCCATATAAATCACCAGTCCATCCGTAGCGGTAGCAAGCGTGCGCCAATCGACCGAAGGCCGACGCTTGTCGATCTCCTCATGACCGGTCACAAAAGTCACCGATGATCCCGCACGACGGTGGGTGACAGGAATGCCTGCATAGGCAGGGGCAGCAATTCCTGATGTCACCCCTGGAACAACCTCCACTGCAATACCCCGTTGATCAAGGTATGCAGCTTCCTCTCCACCTCGCCCAAACAAAAAGGGATCGCCGCCTTTCAATCGCACCACACAACGATGACGCTTGGCCAGCTCCACCAGCCGCGCATTCGTGCTCAGTTGGGGAACCGAATGGTGACCACGACGTTTGCCAACGAAATGGCGCTCACAGTCCTGAGAAACAAGGTTGAGTACTTCTTCAGGCACCAACGAGTCGTAGACAAGTGCGTCGCAACTGCTCAACAACCGCTGCGCCTTAACGGTGAGCAACTCTGGATCACCAGGACCAGCCCCCACGAGATAAACGACTCCAAAAGATGTTTCAGTCACGGCAAAGCGGCGAGCAAATCAATCAGTCCCTGACGAATCAAGGAATGATCCAACAGAGGAGGCAATCCATCAGCCTCGCTTAATGCCTCAGTCATGCGGTTGGGTGCCAAGGCAATCGGCAGGGGCACTGACCCAGGATGAGCATTTTGATAAGCCGCCCACCGGTCAAGCGCAATCAACGGTCGTTCAAGGCGGTTGGACAAATGGGCAAGAAATCGATCGGCCACACCAGATCGAAGCGGATGATGCACCAAAACGGCGGTCTGTGCGGCAGTCACATCAAGCAGGGATGCAACCAATTGCCACCACAGAGGCCAAGCACCAAGGAAAGGAAGCATGGTGACATCATTCCCGGCCAAGCGCAGACGACGACGAATCGCCGGTAAATCTTGTCTGACATGCGCTCCAGGCCAGAGCAAAAGCGGAACAAGAAGAACAGGCTCAACGCTCTTAGGTGGAATCGAGTCAGCCGTAAGGGTTTCCAACTGAATGGGAGCCTGTCGCCTCTCCCGCAACTCTGAGATCAGAGAGTGAATACAGGCCGGGACCGCCCCTCCAGAACGTCCATGCACCACCAAATGCAAAGCATTGGCGCGAGCCATCGACGTGCGTTTTCGTATCAACGGCCACGGATCAATCGGCATTCCGACTGATGAGATCGGTGAGCTTCGTACTCGATCCAAGTCATGCCACGCCGCCATTACTCCGATCGTGCTCCATTGGGGAGCTCTCCGACGCGGGATGATTGGGAGAGAAGGCAGCAACGAACCCGAGAACCCCGATTCAGAAGCGATCTTGATCGTGATTTCGCGGCCATGAAGCGCGTTTGGCAGATGATCCGAACTGGAGCTGTCCGGATGATTGGCGAAGTTGGGCGCCAATATTGAAATCAATCAGCTTGCCTTTTACGGCTGTTCTGGAGCACCGAGATGTAGCCGGAGTCACAAAATGGACAGTCCAGTTGGCCAAAGGCGAGTTAATTTGCAAATTGTTCAATTCGCTACAAAAAAAATTCAAGCCGACGGGCTTAATACATAGGACTAGGCGGTTTTCATTGTCTTGAATCGCTGAAGTCACTTCAGATCAAACTGACTTGCTCTCTACATCGAGCGATCAGCCATTCCTCTCAATTCCTGCAGATCATGACCACCAGCTCACCTTCTAGGGCATACCTGGACGGAAAGAAGCTCAACAAGATCGAACAGAACAAAGCTGCCAAAGACGGACTATTGGTTGGTCCTGAAATCGACAAGTTCGCAGAGCTTGGCTGGGAGCAAGTTGATGAAACGGACCTTCAGCTGCGTCTGAAGTGGTACGGCATGTTTTGGAGGCCAAAGACACCAGGTAAATTTATGCTGCGCCTGCGTGTACCCAATGGGGTGCTCACAGCCCAGCAAATCAGGGTTGTTGCATCAGTCGTTGAGAGATATGGAGAAAACGGAAGCTGCGACATCACGACACGCCAAAACCTGCAATTGCGAGGTGTGTTGTTGGGAGATTTGCCGGAAATCCTGCGACGCCTAAAAGAAGTTGGTCTCAGCACCATTCAGTCTGGCTTCGACAATCCTCGCAATGTCACTGGCAACCCATTGGCCGGTATCGATCCGGAGGAAATCGTTGACACACGCCCTTACACAACAGAATTACAGAATTTTCTCACCAATAATTGCGAGGGAAATCCTGAATTTTCTAACCTTCCACGCAAATGGAATACAGCAGTTGCCGGCGCCAAAGACAACTTCCTTCTCCATAACGATATTATCTTCCATCCTGTAGAAAAAGATGGTGTAATGGGGTTTGGCGTTTGGGTCGCTGGTGTTCTTTCGTCCCAAATGAACGCCTACGCTTTACCATTAAACGCCTGGGTTAAACCCGATCAAATCTGCAAATTGACAGATGTTGTGATCAAGATTTGGCGTGATAATGGTGATCGAGACAAGAGGCCTAAAGGACGTTTCCGACTTTACCTTGATTTGATTGGTATGGAAAAATTTAGGTCTATGGTGGAAGAACGTTTTGGGCCGTTAACTCCTGATCCTGGATCTGTATTCGATACTCCTCCCCGATCTCATTATGGCATTCACCCACAGAAACAAGATGGTTTGAATTACGCTGGATTACACATCCCTGTTGGCAGATTGAAAGCCGAAGATCTACAAGATCTTGGGACAGCAAGTCTTCATTATGGTAGTGGTGAAGTTCGTCTTACGGAAGAACAAAATGCCATCATAGTTGGCCTTCCTGACAACAAGATAGAAGCCTTTAAAGCGGACCCATTAATCCAGCGTTTCCCACTAGAGCCTGAAACAATTTCTGCTGGCACTGTTTCATGTACCGGAAATACTTACTGTGGTTTTGCACTGACAAATACCAAAGACCAAGCTCTTGCTGCTGCCAAAAAATTAGATCAAGAACTTAATCTTCCTGAATCAGTCAAAGTCCATTGGACAGGATGTCCAAATAACTGTGGACAAGCTGAAATGGGTTCGATTGGCTTAACAGGAACAAAAGCCAAGAACAGTGAGGGTGTGATGGGAGAGGGCTACAAAATATCCCTTGGCGGATCACAAGGTGTTGATCCCAAATTAGGTGATCTTCATTTAAAAGCTGTACCTGCTGAGGATATTCAGAATGTCTTGCGAGACATCCTTATCGAGAAGTTTGGAGCCACCAAAAAGCCCGAACCAAGCGACACTGCAACTCCTGCTGGAGGAAGTGATTTCTTCTCTAAATTTATGAATAGGATCAGTGGTTAAATTCTAAAATCCTGAACAAATTTTGTTTGTTCTAATCTTATCCATGCGTCCCAACAATTTTTTCTGAGACGCAGCAATTCTTAGGTTGACGTGGCGCTTTGTTTTGAAGCCACGGCTCAATCAGAACACCACTTCAAGCCACTCCACCCCTCTTTTCAGAGCCATGGCTAACCGCAATGATTTGTTTTCCCGTTTCGTCAATTGGCTCAGCGCCAGTGGACGTGATACGGCTCCCATCAAGCAATCAAGCGAAAAGCGTGATCCGTTTTCCCGATTGATGAATCTCATCAGCGGCTGAACGACACAAGAAATTTTTACGTCATTTCTCCTATGTCTGGATCTGTATCCGCATCTCAGATGGACTACGTCTTACCCAATGAGTTGGTCGATGGGATGATTGCTGCAGGTGGCAAAAAAGCCACTGTCAGCGTCAAAAACCTTCTTATTCGCGGTTTTTATTCTGGTGCCATTCTCGGCCTGGCCGTGATTCTCGCCCTCACCGTTGGCCTCAAAAGTGGTCAACCGTGGCTTGGCTCATTTCTGTTCCCGTTCGGATTTGCCAGCATCGTGCTGTTCGGCATGGAGCTGGTCACCGGCAATTTCGCGCTGCTGCCTATGGCCACGTGGGCCGGCAAGAGCACTTGGGGTGCCACGTTCCGCAATTGGGCCTGGGTATGGCTTGGTAACTGGATTGGAACCGCTGTTGTCGCCCTGCTGATGGCCATTAGCCTCACCAGTGGCTGGACCGTTGATCCCGCCTCCGCTGCAGATGGTGGTGGCATGTGGCAACAGGTTGCAGCCAAAATCATTGCCCTCAACAAGGCAAACGTCGTCAAAAAGTACGAGGATCTGCAATTACTTGGCTTCTTCCTCGCTTTCCTACGCGGTGTGATTGCCAACTGGTTGGTCTGTCTTGGCGTCACGATGGCTCTGGTGAGCAAAAGCGTTCCCGGTAAGATTCTTGCTTGCTGGTTACCCATCACGGCATTCCAATCGATGGGTATGGAGCACATCGTTGTTAATCAGTTTCTACATACAGCAGGTCCAATCCTCGGTTCCGGTGTTCCCTTTGCCAAAGTGATTTTCTGGAATTTCCTTCCAGTCACCATTGGCAATATCATCGGTGGCATGGTATTCATCGGAATGCTGTTCTACAGCACTCACCGTACCCAGATGGAAAATGTGCTTCCAACAGAGCACGACGACAAACTCGAACGCGAATTGGCCGCCGAGCTGGGTGCCCGCTAATCAAACACCTTGAACTCATTCGATGAAGCCACCCTTTGGGAAAGGCTGTCGCAAGCTCGTCAGGTTCCATTGGAACCAGCATGGCTGGGAGAGGTTTACTCTCCCAGCCTTTCTCTTGATTTACGCCACGCTTTGTGTGAACGCTTGGGCATGCTGGCCGAACGGGGATGGCCCCACATTCACAGATTGCTCGAACAATACGGTGCACAGAGAGAATTAGTTCTCTCTGCAGGGTTGTGTCATCAGCCAAAAGCACGAGACTGGTTGTTGAAACAGTTAGAGCAAGACGACGATTTCGGAATTCAAACCGCACTCGAGGCTTTGGCCTGCTGGGGGGCTGAAGTCCCATGTTCAGTCATTTCAGACACTCTGAACCATCCTTCTCAGCAACGACGATTGGCAGGGCTACAACTCCTGACCTTTCACGCCTATCTGCTCAATGACGACGAACTGCTGCAGCTCTGTGAGCAGCCACTGCAAGACTTTCGCGACCCTGTCGTCATTGAAACAATCAGAGTTTTGCAGCGCAGAGATGGAACCTTAATCACTGACCGACTCGCCGCGCTCATCCCAAATAGCTCTGATGCCATTGCACGTGCCGCACTTTTAGCACTTGGATGTATCGCAACTCCAACAAGTCAACGTTGGTTATTGGAACTCAGTCAATCTTTACCTGAAGGAGAGCGTCGACAACTTGCTTGCAAGCAATTAGGTCAACAATTTAGATCATAAAAAAGCCTGGAATAATCCAGGCTTGACACCCCTTTTCAAAACTTGAGCGACGACGCTGAGGAATTATTTCTTCATTACCACTTTTTATAAGGAAGGAACTTTCCACACATTGTGATCGAAACGCGATCACCTTTGGGATCTTCAACTTTGTCAACATCGATCGTGAAATCAATGGCACTCATGATGCCATCACCAAATTTTTCCTGGATCACATCCTTGAGAGGCATGCCATAAACCTGCATGATCTCGTAAAAACGATAGATCAGAGGATCCGTTGGAATCACTGGATCCAAGCTCCCTTTAGTCGGAAACTCTTGAATGGCTTCCGTGATCGCAGGATCTAGGGAGAGAACTTCAGCCAGCTTGGCCGCTTCTTCAGCCGAGGCTGTTGCCTGACCATAAAAAAGTGATGCGATCCAAACTTCATCGCGTCCAAGAATGCCCTCCAGCTCAGCAAAACTGAGTCCTTTGGTCTTCTTGGCCGCCATCAAGCTTGCCGTCAATGTCGCCTGAGAAGGCGCAGACAACGAGGGAGTCGTTGCAGAAACGGTCATAGTTGATGCAAAAGACAGCGAACTGCTTTTCAGCAGCACACCAACCATCACGCAAGACCGAGACGAAGATTGCAGTAACGGCTACAAAATAGAGATGAAGGCAATCACGGTTCCTGCATCATTTGCGACATCAGCGAAGCAAAAACATGGATTGACTAAAGGAAGTAATTGTGGATTGAATTCATGCTTCAACGTCTACAATCTTTTGGTCAATATTGGAATCATCAACTCAAGAAATCTTCGAATGCCACCAGCTTAATTTTGGAACGTCTTTATTACGCTGAAGGACGTCATAACCCTGGCCATCCTCTTCATGGCAGGTTTGATGGTTTGGACATCTCTACAAGAGCCTGATTAAAGTGGTATCAATGGTTACGTCAACTGCATGGGTTTCTCCTGAACACTCGCGTTAATCACCCAGCTCCCTGTGACTCCTAGCTCGCCATCAGGGAAAGAGCGATTCAAAGCCCACTTACGAAAGGTGGGAAGTGGCGAACACACCAGCAAGGGGATGAGTCGTGATGAAGCAGCGGAAGCACTCGATCTAATCCTGAACGAAGAAGCCACACCTGCTCAGATCGGTGCTTTCCTCATTGCTCATCGCATCCGTCGACCAGAGCCCCAAGAGCTCACTGGAATGCTCGACACATACCGATCGCTTGGACCTGCGCTTTTATCACCAGACAACCAAGATGCCCCGATCTGTTTCGGGATGCCATTTGACGGTCGCACACGAACCGCACCCATCTATCCGTTAACCAGCATTGTGCTGTTGGCCTGCGATCAGCCGGTCGTTCTTCAAGGTGGTGCACGGATGCCGATCAAATACGGCGTCACGGCAATTGAACTCTTTCAAGCTCTGGGACTAGATCTTTCTCGTCTTGCGATGCAAGAGGTTCAACAGGGTTTCGAGCAGCATGGCTTTGCTCTAATCCACCAGCCAGAGCATTTCCCTCTCGCAGAAAGCCTGATTGGCTATCGCGAAGAACTTGGCAAGCGACCACCAGTCGCCAGTCTCGAGCTCCTATGGACGGCCCATCGCGGAGATCACCTCCTTGTGAGCGGTTTTGTCCATCCACCCACCGAAAGCCGCGCCTGGGAAGCTCTGAATTTGGCCGGCGAGAACAACTTGGTCACCGTGAAAGGTCTCGAAGGTGGAACAGATTTACCCATTGGGCGCGCCTGCATCACAGCGCAAGTCAAGAATGGACAAGCCAAACGCCAAATCCTCCACCCTCGTGACCATGGCTGTCATGAACAGGATGTGGAATGGAGCGATTTGGACACCTGGACCCAACAAGCCCTGCTAGCCCTAAACAACGAGGGACCCCTGCTCAACGCATTGCGTTGGAATGCTGGTGTTTATTTATGGTTCTGCGGCAAGGTGAATGATTTAGATCAGGGCATTGCAATGGCTGATTCCGTTCTTCAACAAGGTTCAACACGATCGGTTGTGGATCAGCTCAAGGCTTGGCTCAATAAAGTCTCCATTCGATAGCGCTCAAACGACACACCACCGATCAAAATGGTTTCCGTCGCGTTTAAGCGCCAACCGCGCCGTTCCAGCAATGGACGACTAAAGGCACTGGCCTCCGTCTTGAGACGGTCCAAACCACTCTGAAAAGCATCACGTTCAATCTGCTCAAGCAAAGCAGAAGCATGACCTTTGCGAGAGGAACATCCCCGGCAATAGAGCAGAGCAAGACGATCGGCGGGATATCGGACAGCAAATGCATCATCTAAACCGCTGATCCAACCGACACCTTCCTGGAGCGTCCGGTCCAAAATGCCTGGTAGCCATGCCATGGCCCGCCAAGCCCTCATCTGTTCCGGGCTGTAAAGGCTCAAAGCCTGGGTTTCAATTGCATCCGCGTAGATCTCACGCAACAACCCATGATCGTGGGGCTGAATTATGCGCAGGTCCATAGAACGGGGCCTGTGGGAATGTGAGTCTCTCCTGTTCATCGGAACCCTGTGCAGCGCCCCCGGATTCCGACCCTGTTGAGCGCTTTTCTAACGCTGCTCAATGATCGTTTGAGCGAAAGCATCGTCTTTCCGCTACTTCCGTTCCTGCTGGCGCAATTCGCCTCGGATGGGCGCACACTCGGACTGCTCTCTGGCAGCTACGCCTTTGCTCAGTTTCTCGTCACGCCTCTCATCGGTGCCCTGAGTGATCGTCATGGCCGTAGGCCTGTCATCGCCATCTGCGTTGGAGGATCAGTCCTCGGACTCGGCTTATTCGCGTTAACAATCAGTCTTCCCTGGCCAGAAGGCTCTCTGCTGCCATTAGTTGTGCTCTTCGCTGCACGAAGTATCGACGGAATCAGTGGAGGGACGGCTGCCACAGCAAGTGCCGTCCTGGCTGATATCAGCCCACCGGAGAAGCGAGCTCGAGCGTTCGGCCTGATCGGAGCAGCCTTTGGACTCGGATTCATCCTCGGCCCGTTCGTAGGTGGGCGCCTTGCCGAAATGGCTGTCCCCCTACCCGTTTGGGTGGCCACAGGATTTGCCTTGCTCAATCTGCTGGTGGTCCTCATGCTTTTACCAGAGACCCATCCACCGGAAGCCAGACAATCCCTACCAAAATTTCTCGATCTCAACCTCAATCCATTTGCCCGCGTCCGTCAAGTGATGGGCCATCCAAGTGTTGGGCGTCTCTCGGCAGGTTTTTTCCTCTTTTTTCTGGCATTCAACGGCTTCACAGCCATTTTGGTGTTGTACTTCAAACAACGATTTCAGTGGGGACCTGAACTGGCGAGCACAGCATTTCTCGTGGTTGGCATCGTCGCCACCATCGTTCAAGGAGGTTTGATTGGATGGTTTGTCAAACAATTCGGTGAATGGCGTTTAACCCTGATTGGACTCGGATTGGTGATAACCGGTTGTCTTCTGATCCCAGAAATCGAACCAGAACAAGCGAAAACACAAGTGTTTTTCGCTGTGTCTCTACTCGCCTTCGGAACGGGTCTGGTCACCCCGAGTCTGCGCAGTCTTGTCTCCAGACGCCTAGGCGATGAGGGCCAAGGAGCCGCTCTAGGTAGCCTCCAATCGCTGCAAAGTCTTGGCAGCTTTCTGGGTCCACCTCTGGCAGGTCTGGCTTACGACATCCTTGGACCGAAAAGTCCGTTTGGAGCAGCAGCTGCGCTTTTGTTCGTTGTCATCGGCCTTGTCGCAGGCAGCCCACTCTCTGAGAAGCAAAACACACTCTCAAATTCTTAATTGCTACGGTTCCAAAGACGCTGCATCTCGCTGGCTGCTGCATGAGCGCTGAAGTCTTGTCCTCTGATCAATACATCAACCGGGAGCTGAGCTGGATCGCTTTCAATGAACGAGTTCTGGCCCAGGCGCTCGATGAGAGGACCCCACTCTTAGAACAAGCAAAATTCAGCGCCATTTTCAGCAACAATCTTGATGAATTCTTCATGGTGAGGGTGGCCTCCCTCAAATCTCAGGTCGAAGCAGGTATCACAACTCCCAGTGAAGACGGAACAACCCCTTTTGAACAATTGATCAAAATCCGGGAAAAACTAATCCCTTTGGTCAACAAGCAACAAGAGCATTACCAGCAGCATTTCAAAGTTCAACTCAGAAATCACAATATTCAAATACTCGATTATGAGCAGCTCAATGAAAGCCAACGCCAATGGATTGATGACACCTTCCAAACATCAGTGTTTCCTTTACTGACTCCGCTCGGTGTCGATCCAGCCCATCCCTTTCCTTTCGTCAGTAATCTCAGCCTGAATGTTGCTGCGATGATCCGCGACCCAGAAACCGGACAAAGACAGTTTGCGCGAGTGAAAGTCCCTCAGAAAAATCTACCTCGATTCATCGCCATCCCAAGCGAACTCAGCGACTCCAACCCAGTTCCGATTCATACAGCCATACCACTTGAGCAAGTGATTGCCTTCAACCTGAGCATGCTGTTTCCAGGGATGAGGATCGAAGGCCACTATTTTTTTCGAATCACCCGCGATGCCGATCTCGAACTTCGCGATCTTGAAGCTGATGATCTGATGCTTGCCCTGGAACAGGGTCTGCGTAAACGGCGGATGGGTGGTGAGGTCGTAAGACTTGAGGTTCCTAATGAAATGCCAGCAAATGTGGTGGATATGTTGTTAACTGGCATGCAAGTCGAAGAGGAAGATCTATATCGCATCGATGGCCCTCTTGGACTCGATGATCTGTTCGGACTAACAAACCTACCACTGAGAAAACTGAAGGGAAAATCACACACAGGTTTGACTCCAACGGTGCTAGCACGTGCCCAACAGCATTTGGTTGAAGAGGGTTCCATCAAACCCGAAGAATGTGAAGACATTTTCTCAGTAATACGCGAACAAGACATCCTTCTGCACCATCCGTATGAACTCTTCTCAACGACTGTCGAAGAGTTCATCAATCAAGCAGCAGATGATCCCAAGGTCATGGGAATCAAGATGACACTTTATCGAACATCCAAAGATTCACCGATCATTGCAGCTTTAATCAGGGCCGCTGAGAATGGCAAACAAGTCATGGCCCTTGTTGAGTTAAAAGCAAGGTTTGATGAAGACAACAACATTCAATGGGCACGCCATCTGGAACGCTCAGGCGTACACGTGATATATGGCGTTCTCGGACTGAAAACTCACACTAAAATCGTTCTTGTCGTCCGCAAGGAAGAAAAAAAACTGCGTAGCTATGTCCACATTGGTACGGGAAACTATAACTCTAAGACCTCAAAGCTTTACACAGATCTTGGCCTGCTATCGACACGTCCAGAACTTGGTCAAGACCTTGTAGAGTTATTCAACTATCTCACCGGCTTTTCCAAACAACAAAGCTTCCGCAGACTTCTGGTCGCGCCAGTCACTTTGCGCAAAGGAATGGAATCATTGATTCGTAGAGAAATCGAACATGCCAAAGAAGGGCGTCCGGGTCATATCAGAGCCAAAATGAATTCTCTCGTCGATCCAGGCATTATCAGCTTGCTCTATGAAGCCTCTCAGGCCAATGTTCGAATTGAACTGATCATTAGAGGAATGTGCTGCCTCTATCCAGGCCGTAAAAATCTGAGCGAAAACATCACGGTCGTCAGCATTATTGGCCCATTCCTAGAGCACTCGCGAATCTTCTGGTTCGGAAACGGTAGTTCTCCCGAGGCGTATATCGGAAGCGCTGACTGGATGCCCCGCAATCTGGATCGACGTGTGGAAGCAATTACACCCGTTGAAGAACCGGAACTTCGCCAGAAATTGGAACGACTTCTTGATCTTTATCTCAAGGATAATTGCGGCGCTTGGGACATGAAGACCGATGGCAGCTTCATTCAGCGTCGACCCGGCGATGAAAACGAGCTTAATTCCCAAATGCAATTAATTGAACAATGGAGCAAAGGAATCACGATTTAGTGATTTTTCGACATGAAGAAATTAAAACAAATGTATTCATCTATACCGATTTTCTTCTCAATTTGAACAGCGACTGCGCCCCCAAATCGTTACAAGTGATAAAAGCGAAAACCTGATGTTGAGCTCCTGAAAGTCTTCGGAATCTCATCTGTTCAACACGGTCTGCGGTGCTAAGTTCTGCCCAAATTCATTTCAGGAGACCAGGGTGATGGGGATCCCTCTGGAAACTTCTGGTTCGGCCTCCAAGTCGAGCCAGAAGGAACCTGCGCTGCCGTCCTCCGCACGGCGATCATCAGCTCGTCAGGGTGGGAGACTCGCCACCGATTCGATTGGCTTCTACCTCAGCAGCATTGGACGCATCCCTCTGCTGACAGCAGCTGAAGAAATAGAGCTTGCCCATCACGTGCAAGCGATGAAGGAGCTTGAGGAATTACCGACTGAAGAGCTGACGTCGCGCCAGCGTCATCGCATCCGCATGGGCAAGCGAGCGCGGGACAGAATGATGGCGGCAAATCTGCGACTGGTCGTCAGCGTTGCCAAGAAATATCAAAATCAAGGTCTAGAGCTGCTGGATCTAGTCCAGGAGGGAGCGATTGGTCTCGAACGAGCGGTCGACAAATTCGACCCCGCAATGGGTTACAAATTTTCAACATATGCTTATTGGTGGATCCGACAGGGAATGACCAGAGCCATTGATAACAGTGCTCGCACCATTCGCCTTCCCATCCACATCAGCGAAAAACTCTCCAAGATGCGCCGCATCTCCAGAGAGTTATCCCATCGATTCGGCCGCCAGCCCAATCGACTTGAACTGGCCAACGCCATGGGAATCGAACCTCGCGAGCTCGAGGATTTGATTTCACAAAGTGCCCCCTGCGCCTCCCTCGATGCTCATGCGAGAGGAGAAGAAGATCGAAGCACCCTTGGTGAACTCATTCCAGATCCCAACGGTGATGAACCGATGGAAGGCATGGATCGCAGCATCCAGAAAGAACATTTGGGTGGTTGGCTCTCTCAGCTGAATGAGCGTGAGCAAAAAATTCTGCGTTTACGGTTTGGGCTAGACGGTGAAGAGCCGCTCACCCTTGCCGAAATTGGTCGTCAAATCAACGTCTCGCGCGAACGCGTGCGTCAACTAGAAGCCAAAGCCATTCTGAAATTGAGAACAATGACCAATCAGCAACTAGCTGCCTAACTGCATTGAACCCATTCCTCGGAACTGTCTTCGTCAGCCTATGGATGGCGACGGTTCTGTTGACGGCCGTTGCTGTACGCAAACAATGGCCAACTGAACGCGAGCTCAGCCGAAAAATTATCCATATTGGAACAGGGTTCATCATTCCGATTGCATGGTTCTGCAATCTTTCAGCTTCTCTGGTTATTTCTTTATCTGCAGGAATTACTTTACTCACAGCCATCAATCGTCACTGGCGCATCATCCCAGCTGTTGAAGATATAGATCGAAACAGCTATGGAACGGTGGCTTACGGAGTTTCGATCACATTACTTCTGATTCTCTTCTGGCCTGATCGCGCGGATGCCGTCACTGCTGGTGTTCTAGTGATGGCCCTCGGAGATGGGTTTGCAGGATTAATTGGTCGACGCCTAGATAGTGCTCGATGGACCTTGATGGACCAGACCAAATCCCTAATAGGAACGTCCGTCATGGCAGGAATTTCATGCCTGGTTTTAACCATGCTTTCTTTTTATAGCGGCACTGGAGTCGAGCCGCTTCGGTTAGTTTCAATGACAATTATTGCTGTTATTCTCGAGCAATTCAGCTTCTTTGGCATTGATAATTTAACTGTCCCTATTGTTATTTCAATTCTCTGGTCACAATTGATCGCCTAGTTGCATCATGTGACTTCCTAAACAGGAATGGCTTCACAACGACACGCAACAGCAGAGGCTAGCTGTTTGAGTAACTCAGACGTTGTTTCAATATTAATACAAGCATCAGTGATGCTTTGGCCATAAGTGAGTTCCGACAGATTAGTTTTCAACTTTTGGTTGCCTTCAACAAGATGACTCTCAAGCATCACTCCCATAACATGACTGGAACCATTGCGGACCTGATCGGCGACTGAAATCAGGACCTCACCCTGACGACGATAATCCTTATTCGAATTACCATGGCTGCAATCAACCATCAGACGATCTTCAAGACCTGCACCACTGAGTTCAGATGCCGCCGCCTCAACATCTTCGAGATGATAATTACTACCTCGGCTTCCACCACGCAACACTAAATGACCATATGGATTCCCAGTTGTACTCACGATTGAGGCATGACCCTCACGGTTGATGCCGAGAAAGTGATGCGGTTTTGATGCAGCTTGCATCGCATTAATCGCAATCGAAGCACTGCCATCGGTACTGTTCTTATATCCAATCGGCATCGAAAGCCCAGACGCCATTTCTCTATGGGTTTGACTTTCAGTCGTACGGGCTCCAATGGCCGTCCAACTAATCAGATCGGCGATATATTGCGGCACCACCGGATCCAACAATTCAGTCGCCGCAGGCATGCCGTCACGAGCTAGGTCGAGTAACAATCCCCGAGCTCGTCGCAAGCCAGTGTTGATGTCGTAAGAACCATCGAGATGAGGATCATTGATTAATCCCTTCCAGCCAACGGTCGTCCGCGGTTTTTCGAAGTACACCCTCATCACAACCTCCAGCTCAGCCTGATAGGCATCACGCAAAGGAGCTAAGCGCGCTGCGTAATCCCGTGCAGCATCCACGTCGTGCACAGAACAAGGACCAACAATCACCAATAAACGTTGATCTTCGCCGCTCAAGATGGCATTGATGCGTTGGCGTGCCGAAGCAACCGTCTGAGACGCCACTGCATCGATCGGCAAATCAGCATGTAAAAGCGCTGGTGCCACGAGTGGACGCGTTTCCACCACATGCAAATCGGACGTGGTGGCCATGACGCAACAAGAAATCCGATCCAGGCTAAGCACGTTGGTCGCGAAGAATCGGACCACGTCCATGAAGAATGGTCTTCTGCTCCGCCCTTTAATTCGCATGCTGAGTGCCTACCGCGAGCTCGCCGCAGAACGGGAAGCCAATGGCATCCCCGCTCTTCCGTTGAACGCCGAGCAGACCAAAGGCCTCACAGAGCTCCTGGAGAACCCTCCTTCCGGAGAGGAGCAAACCCTGCTGCATCTGCTCAGTGAGCGCATTCCACCAGGCGTCGATGAAGCCGCTTACGTCAAAGCAACCTGGCTCAGCGCCATTGCTCAAGAAGAGGCAGCAAGCCCACTGGTGTCGCCCTTAGAAGCCACTCGTTTGCTTGGAACGATGGTGGGGGGCTACAACGTGGCCGCTTTAATCGAACTACTGCAGTCCAGCAACACCGAACGTGCAGCTTGCGCAGCAGAAGGGCTCAGCCGAACACTGTTGGTTTATGACGCCTTTAACGAGGTGATGGACCTCGCGACCAGCAACAGTTTCGCTAAACAAGTGGTCGAGAGCTGGGCCGCCGCCGAGTGGTTTACATCCAAACCAGAGCTAGCTGAATCCATCACGGTGTGCGTCTTCAAAATCGAAGGCGAAACCAATACAGACGATCTTTCTCCCGCTACTCACGCCACAACCCGGCCGGACATTCCGCTTCACGCCTTGGCGATGCTGGAGACCCGTGATCCGAAGGGCCTAAAAACCATCGCAACCCTCAAGCAGAAGGGACACCCTGTCGCCTATGTGGGAGATGTGGTCGGCACTGGCAGCTCCCGCAAAAGCGCGATCAACTCCGTGCTTTGGCACACCGGTGATGACATCCCACACGTGCCAAACAAACGAGCAGGCGGCGTGATTCTTGGCGGCAAGATCGCGCCAATCTTCTTCAATACCGCCGAAGACTCTGGCGCCCTGCCGATTGAATGCGATGTCACCGATCTGAACACCGGGGATGTAATCACCATCCGCCCTCACGACGGAACAATTGAACGCGACGGTGAGGTGGTGAGCCGTTTCGAGCTCAAACCCACCACGATCAGCGATGAAGTCCGTGCCGGCGGCAGAATTCCGCTGATGATCGGCCGTGCTCTCACCGACAAGGTGCGCAGCAAGCTCGGTCTGAATCCAACGGATGTGTTCATCCGTCCCAGCGCCCCGGCTGATACAGGCAAAGGCTTCACTTTGGCCCAGAAGATGGTGGGCAAAGCCTGTGGCCTGCAGGGTGTCCGCCCTGGCACCAGCTGTGAGCCGTTGATGACCACAGTCGGGTCCCAGGACACCACCGGGCCAATGACCCGCGATGAGATGAAGGAATTGGCCTGCCTGGGCTTTTCCTCGGACCTGGTGATGCAGAGCTTCTGCCACACCGCCGCTTATCCCAAACCGGTGGACCTGCAGACCCAAAAAGATTTGCCCGACTTCTTCGCCCAACGTGGCGGAGTCGCCCTGCGTCCTGGCGACGGCATCATCCACAGCTGGTTGAACCGGATGCTGCTGCCCGACACCGTGGGCACCGGCGGCGACAGCCACACCCGCTTCCCCCTCGGCATCTCATTCCCTGCAGGTTCTGGCTTGGTGGCCTTCGCAGCCGCCATCGGTGCCATGCCCCTAGACATGCCGGAATCGGTACTGGTGCGCTTCAGCGGCTCACTGCAACCAGGCGTCACCCTGCGGGATGTCGTAAATGCCATCCCTTGGGTAGCGATTCAGAAAGGTCTGCTCACCGTGGAAAAGGCCAACAAGAAAAACCTGTTCAACGGCCGGATCATGGAGATCGAAGGTCTTCCAGACCTCAAGCTGGAGCAGGCCTTCGAACTGACTGATGCCAGTGCCGAGCGCTCCTGCGCCGGTTGCACGATCAAGCTCTCCGAGGAAACCGTGAGTGAATACCTACGGAGCAACGTAGCCCTACTGAAAAATATGATCGCTCGCGGCTACAGCGATGCCAGCACCTTGGCACGGCGGATCAAGGCGATGGAAACCTGGCTGGCCAAGCCCGACTTGCTGAGTGCAGATAGCGATGCCGAATACGCCGAGGTCTTGGAGATCAACCTGGATGAACTCACCGAACCGGTGCTGGCCTGTCCCAACGACCCAGACAACGTGAAGTTGCTCAGTGAAGTGGCAGGCAATGCCGTGCAAGAGGTTTTTATTGGCTCGTGCATGACCAACATTGGCCATTACAGAGCCGCGGCCAAAGTTCTCGAAGGCTCCGGGACCAACCAAGCCCGACTTTGGGTTTGTCCTCCGACGCGCATGGATGAAGAAACACTGAAAGCCGAGGGCTATTACTCGATCTTTGAACAAGCCGGAAGCCGCATGGAGATGCCGGGCTGTTCTCTTTGCATGGGCAATCAGGCCCGTGTGGAGGACAACACCACGGTGTTCTCGACCAGCACACGCAATTTCAACAACCGTCTCGGTAAAGGTGCCCAGGTCTATTTGGGCAGTGCAGAGCTCGCTGCGGTTTGCGCCTTACTCGGTCGCATCCCCAACCCAGAGGAGTATCGCCGCATTGCGGCGGAAAAGATCGATCCCTTATCCACGCAGCTCTACCGCTACTTGAACTTCGACCAAATCATTGGATTCGAGGACCAGGGACGAGTCATGAGCACAGATGAGGAAGCAGCCGTCCTGGCCGAAGCCTGACACCAACTCACCCTGTGCCTTCCCTGAGCGAACCAAAACAACACCGCCATCACCTCGGCTCAAGCCGCAGTATTCGCAATCTGCTGGAACGCCGCTGGTTGGTGGTTGTTCTGGCATTAGCCCTCACAGGTCTGGGTGCAGCCATCACCGGACTGCTGTTTACAGGCGGCATCAACCTTTTACGCGACTGGCGGCTCAATCTGCTGGATGAACACCAGTTACCCGCCTGGGTGGTGCTTCCAGCTTTAGGAAGCTTCGGTGGCTTTCTTTCCGGATGGCTCGTCACCAATTTGGCTCCAGCCGCAGGTGGTGCCGGCATCACTCACATCATGGGTTTCCTGCGCCACAAAACAGTGCCGATGGGCCTGCGCGTGGGATTAGTCAAGCTAGTAGCCGGCATTATTGCCATCGGCAGCGGCTTCCCTCTCGGGCCCGAAGGTCCCGCCGTTCAGATGGGCGGTTCCGTGGCCTGGCAGATGTCCCGCTGGCTGCGAGCACCGGTTGCCTTTCGCCGCGTCATCGTGGCCGCTGGCGGTGGCGCCGGCATCGCTGCTGTGTTTAGCGCTCCCATCGGTGGATTCATCTATGCGATTGAGGAGCTCCTCCATTCAGCTCGACCGGTGGTGCTTCTTTTAGTCATCATCACCACCTTCTCAGCTGACACCTTGGCCGATGTGCTCGGCTTCCTTGGACTCAACCCAGGAGGCGGCGGACTGACCAGTGCCAGCGGCTTTCAGCTGGAACGCGAATACACCCCGTTGGTCAAGTTCCTACCAATCGATCTTGTCTACCTAATCGCGCTCGGTGCTGTTGTGGGTGTGCTTGCAGAGCTGTACTGCCGTTATGTGCTCACCATGCAACGCAAGGGCAACCACTGGTTCGGTGATCGGCTGATCCTGCGCATGACCATCTGTGGTCTCGTGCTGGGCTGTGTCTATGCCGCCTTACCAGACGCCTTTCACAATCCTTCAGAGCTGAAGCATCAGATCGCTGACGGCAAGGCCGATATCGGCCTTGCTTTAGCCAGCTTTGTGGTGTTGTTTTTCAGCACTGGCCTGGCGGCAGGATCCGGAGCACCCGGAGGCTTGTTCATGCCGATGCTCACCCTGGGCGGCGCCATCGGATTGGCTTGCGGGATCTGGGTCGAAGCGCTTACCGGCCACGTCCCCACCACCTATGTGTTCGCCGGAATGGGAGCCTTTGTGGCCGGATGTTCGCGCACCCCTATCTCGGCGATGTTCCTGGCCTTCGCCCTCACCAAGGATCTACTCATCCTCAAACCCATCCTGGTGGCCTGTCTGATGAGTTTTGTTGTGGCCAGGCTGTTCAATCCCCACTCCATCTATGAACGACAAATGGGCATGGAATTGAACTCCGAAGGCCGAATGGAGCAACGACTCAACCGCCATCGCCGACCCTTCACACCGCCACAACCCCCCCAGAACCCAACAGGAGAAAGCAGCTGAACCAAGAAACCCTTTTATTTGATCCGGCTGTCGCTGAACCAAACGCACTACGAACCGTTCTGGCCTTTCCCAACACCTATTCGATTGGGATTACCAGCCTCGGTTATCAAGTGGTCTGGGCCAGCCTGGCGCGCCGCCCAGACGTTGATGTACGCCGACTCTTTACCGATCAGAAGGATCCTTTACACCGCTCCTGCGACTTATTTGGCCTCTCGCTCAGCTGGGAACTCGATGGACCGGTTTTGCCAGAACTCCTCAGCAACCATGGCATTCCGGTGTGGGCCAGCGAACGCGATGACATGGACCCGATCGTGTTCGGTGGCGGCCCCGTGCTCACAGCCAATCCGGAACCGCTGGCCCCCTTCTTCGATGCTGTCTTGTTAGGCGATGGCGAACTGCTCCTCCCAGCCTTCATCGATGCCCTGCAGAGCTGTCGCTCTGCCCCGCGGCAAGAACGCTTGTTGACACTGGCCCAGGTTCCGGGTGTCTACGTCCCGTCGTTGTATTCACCTCGATACGACGCGGACGGCACACTGATTGGAGTCGACGCAATCAACACGTCGATCCCGGCATCCATCGAGAAACAAACGTGGCGTGGTAACACCCTTAGCCACTCAACCGTGATCACTCCGGAGGCCGCTTGGCCAGACATCCATATGGTTGAAGTGGTGCGCAGCTGTCCTGAGCTCTGCCGCTTTTGCTTGGCCAGCTACCTCACTTTGCCGTTTCGAACAGCATCGCTCGAAGACGGTCTCATACCCGCTGTTGAAAAAGGTCTTGCTGCAACCCGTCGGATCGGCCTGCTCGGCGCTTCAGTCACTCAACATCCGCAATTCAACGAACTGCTGCAATGGCTCGATCAAGATGATTTCGACGACACGCGCGTCAGTGTTAGTTCTGTGCGGGCAGCAACAGTGAACCCTGAGCTGAGTCGAATTCTTGCAAAACGGGGAAGCCGCTCCCTCACAATCGCGATCGAAAGTGGAAGTGAGCGCATGCGCAGCGTCGTCAACAAGAAACTCAGTACAGAAGAGATCCTTTCAGCCGCCCACCATGCAAAACAGGGGGGTCTTCGCGGTTTAAAGCTCTATGGAATGGTGGGACTTCCCAGCGAAACAGATGCCGATGTGGAAGACACGGCAACGCTGCTCTTGCATTTAAAAAAGAAGACTCCTGGACTCCGCTTCACCTTGGGAACGAGCACGTTTGTTCCCAAAGCTCAAACCCCTTTTCAATGGCAAGGGGTACGGCCAGAAGCAGAAAAACGCCTCAAATTGCTGGCAAAACGCCTGAAGCCCAACGGGATCGAGTTCAGACCAGAAAGTTATGGCTGGAGTGTGATCCAAGCGCTGCTCTCGCGAAGTGACAGGCGCTTAGCACCAGTGATTGCCGCCGTTGGAGAAGCAAGGGAGAGCATGGGAGGGTGGAAAAAGTCGTATCGCGCAGCCCTCAATGGTGAGCTGCCTGCCGCTCCCGGTGAACCATTGCCTCGACCACCGGCTTGGGATGAGGTCATCCGTGAGATCTGGCAACCAAACCGTGTTCTTCCTTGGACCCATCTCAAAGGTCCGCTGAGTCAGGACCGACTTCAAGAGCATCACGACCAGGCACTGCAGTGATCTCTCTCATTCGATTCGGATGACTGCACAGACTGATCAAAACCACACAGTCCTGCAAGCAGAACCCAGCCAAGAATATTCAGTCGGCTATCAAAAAAAGGTAAGTCGGTGGAATGCATCGCTACAAGAACAAGCGCCGAAGTCCACCACGCCCGTTCCATAGGACCGTGCCGGAGCATGCCCCGACGCACGGCCACCACTAAAAGAGTCAACACGGTGCCGACCAACAAAAGGGCCGCCGGCAGACCATGACTAACCGCGAGCTCTAAGGGCAGGTTGTGCGAATGACCGTGCCATTTCCGCTGGGCATAAAGGGGATACAACACACTGAATGCTGCTGCGCCCCAACCCAACCAAGGCCGTTGAAGCACCAACTGAACGCCGAAGCGCCACTGTGCCAACCGTGTGAGGCTGTCGTTGGACTGTTGCTCCAACAAACGTTGGCGTACCGTTTCAGGCAATACTCCAAAAATCCACTCCTGCAGCCAAACCGGCACACCCGGCAACAGCACAAGCAGCACAGGCGCCGCCAATAGCAATAACAATGGAAGCAGCCAAGACCACTGCATCGGCCCCAATACCCAAGGAAGAGCCAGCGCGAGACTCGCCATGGCATTGCGGGAACGTGTGAGCAACACAGCAACGACCATGGCGGTTGAGAGAATCAAGGCCAGGCCCCTGCACCACAGGGGATCCCGCCTCCGCAATACAGCAGCCAAGGCAAAGGGCCAAATCACGCCCAACCAGGCACCAGCCACGTTGGCGTAATCAAATAAACCCGAAAGGCGACCATCAGGCTGACCACCGGGAGCCATGAACCAAATAATCCCGCCGCCCAGGAGCTGCCAAGGACCAACCCATCCCAACAGCATCTGACCAAAACCGGTGATCACCACTGGAAAGGTGCCCGCCAAAAGCAACCGAGCGGCTCGCTGGCGTTGCGCCACCGTTGACAAAAATGGCCGAAACGCCCAGAAACCCCAAAAAAACGGCAACCAGTTCGCCAAGCCAACCCAAGCCAGTTCCCCCGTCTCAGAAACGAGGGCACCAATCAACATCAAACCGGCACTTCCTAAAAGAGGACGCATCCAGCGATCACGCCAAAGAGGAGATTCCCGATTCCGGCTGCCTGCCACACAGCTGACAAACAAACAGAGACCAGACAACAGAGCGCTGGATGGAAGCAAAAAGAGTCCGATCTGAAACGCCAGCCAACCTGGAGCCATCAACATGCGCGGACGCCTGTTCACGCAAAGACAGCTGTGCGACTGCCATAAACCATCACCTGACGACACAAGTGCATCCGCAATGCCCGTGCCAAGGCCAACCGCTCGGTATCCCGACCCTTGCGGATGAGGTCAGAAACCTCATCACGATGACTCACATGAGCAATGGTCTGCTCAATAATCGGCCCGTCATCCAGCTCTTCGGTCACGTAATGCGCTGTCGCGCCAATTAACTTGACGCCTCGTTCCCATGCCCGGTGATAGGGCTGCGCCCCTTTAAAAGCCGGCAAAAACGAGTGATGAATATTGATCACGGTTGGGAAACGCTCAAGGAAGCTACCGCTCAGAACCTGCATGTACTTCGCGAGGACCGCCACTTCGATCTCATAGTCAGCGAGCAACTCAAGAATGCGAGCTTCCGCATCCGCACGATTGTCACGGCTTGCCGGCACGTGAACGTAACGCGCCCCAAATCCATCGCAGACCGACTCCAGATCCAAATGATTGGAAATCACCAAAGGAACCTGCATGGGCAGCTCCCCACTGCGGACACGCCAGAGCAAATCCAAGAGGCAATGGGATTGTTTGCTGGCGAAAATGGCAACTCTTGGCAATTCATCTGAAAAGTGCAGATCAAATTGACCTCCCAGTCGATCAGCAAGAGCCTTCACTGCAGCAGCTATTGCATCGCGAGGGATTCCAAAACCCTCAAGCTGCCATTCAATCCGGCTCAGAAACAAACCGGCACCAGCATCGATGTGGTGATCAGAATGACGGATATTGCCACCATTTGCTGACACCCAACCGGTCAGCTCACTCACCAAACCAGATCGATCTGGACAGATCAGCTGCAAGATGACTGTGGCAGGACTCACAGACACGCTTCGAAAAACAGATTCTCTCTTGACGCAGGACCTGGTTAAAGTCCCCCAAAATCTGAAAACATCATGCTGAGCGCTCTGCGCCGCCTCGCTGCGTTCTGCTTCTGCGTCATTCTCTGCTTTGGCCTGATCACGCCTCAGGTGAGCCATGCCGATTCGTTGAAACCGGACGACTTGGCCGTGATTCGTCGCCAAGCAGAAGCGTTTCAAGAAACCGAACAGCGTTTACCGGAACTTGGCGATCTGGTGCGTGCACAAAACTGGACCTTTACAAGAAATCTGATTCACGGTCCGATGCAGGAAGTCGGCCGTGAAATGCTCTACATCAATCAGCGTCTGAATCGCTCTGAACGCAAACAAGCGGATCGTGTTGCACGATCCCTCAAAGAGGCTTTGGCAGATCTCGATGAAGCCGCCCGCCTGCAAGATCCGTCCCGTCTGAATCGGTCCTACGACGCAGTCCTGGCTGGATTTGACGCCTACGCCAAGCTCATTCCCTCTGAGGCTTTGAGCTGAACCGCTCTGTAGCTGTGATTGGCGCCGGTGCCGTCGGTGCCGGTACGGCTTGGCATCTCAGCCTCTGCGGCCATGACGTCTGTTTATATGACCCGAGGCTGGATCAGCCGATTCATCGATCTGAAACCATCGATGGCCTAACCGGAACGACAGCCTCCCTCGGTGTGTTGATGGGCAACATCTTTCGCCGATCCAGTGGTCGTGGTTGGCGTTTGCGACAGAGGAGCATGGCTCTATGGCCAAGCTGGATTAAAGCCCTAGGGCTTTTCGATCTTTCGCTGAAGCTGGCAACACCCCTGTTCCAGCTCGCTGACAACGAATCAGATCTAGAAAAACAACTGCACCTGGCCAAGCAACGCCAGAATCTTGGCCTGCACAGCATTGATCCGCGAGATAGCCCGTTGCCCTGTCTCGGTGGTCTGCAATCCAATCGCGATGGATGCATTGACCCCCTGGCACTCCAACGCGCTCTGCAGCGCGCGATCAAAACGCTCGAGATCCAACAAAAGCCTGCGCGGGTTGCTCAGCTCGTTAGACGTGGCTCCGCTGAGAGTGATCGTTGGCAAGTCAGCACTGTCGATGGACAAAACAACTGCCACGATTCGGTTGTGCTCTGTACAGCAATCGGCGTGGATGAGTTGTTAGAGCCGCTCGGTCACCACCGACCGGTAGCTCCAGTGCTCGGGCAAGCAATCGAGCTTCAGCTGAACGACGGTCCAAACGACTGGACAGGTTGGCCTGCTGTGCTGATTCAGCAAGGATTCAATCTGATTCCAAAACAACCAGGGCGTCTTCTCCTCGGTGCCACCGTGGAAGCAGGTGATCAGGCCAAAAAGGATCCATTCATTCTGATGCGGAGCCTCAACAACACCGCACCGAACTGGTTGCAGGATGCCGAGGTGGTGCAGCACTGGAGCGGACTGCGAGCGAGACCACTCGATCGACCAGCTCCATTGCTCGAGGAGCTAGAACCCGGGTTAATTCTGGCAAGCGGTCACTACCGCAATGGAATTCTCTTAACACCTGCGACGGCGGAATGGGTGGAGCAACAGCTCCATAAAGAAGCAGCCTCTACCAAGCCTTAAATCAGCGAAGGGGTCTTATGAATAAGGGCGCCAAGCTCCTCCCAGCGTTCACCGCAGATTTATGCCTCGTTGCAACACCCTGCGGGCCCTAACGGCTTTCGCCGGCTTATCGGCCACCATCACACTAGCCTCCTGTTCTGGCAGTCAAAATGGAACCAGCATTGACAAATTGAATGCAGCAGGAGCCTCCTTCCCTGCAGCGATTTACCAACGCTGGTTTCAAGAACTCAGTTCTGAAGGTGTCACTGTCAATTATCAATCCGTCGGTTCCGGTGCGGGTGTTCGCCAGTTCACCGCCGAGACAATTGATTTTGGCGCTTCCGACAAACCGATGACCAAGGAAGAAATTGCCAAGATCAAGCGTGGTGTTGTCCAGATCCCAATGACAGCGGGGGCCATTGCCGTGGCCTACAACTTAGAAGGCTGCAATTTGAAGCTGAGCCAAAAACAATTAGCTGACATTTTCCTCGGAAAAATCAAGAATTTCAGTGAGCTTGATTGCCAGGATCAACCCATCGCTGTCGTTCACCGTTCCGATGGATCCGGAACCACTTACAACTTCACGAAACACCTCTCCGCGATCAGCGAAGAGTGGAAAAACGGTCCAGGCTCCGCTAAATCAATCAAGTGGCCCACAGGTGTTGGCTCCAAAGGCAATGAAGGTGTGGCTGCTCAACTCAACCAAATCAAAGGAGGAATAGGTTATGTCGAAGTTGCTTATGTCAAAGGCAAACTACAAGCAGCTTCTCTCACAAATGGTTCGGGAGAATTGATCAAACCCACGAACCAATCTGAGAGCGCTGCACTCGCCTCAATCAATTTAGGAGCGGATCTCACTGGTAGCAATCCAAATCCAAAACAGGGCTACCCCATCGTTACCTTCACATGGGTTCTTGCATACGAAACAGGAAACGGAGAAAAAACACCCGCCTTGAAAAAGACTTTTGCATTCATGTTGTCAAATCAATCCCAAAGCAAGGCTCCTCAACTTGGCTACGTTACTCTTCCCAAGGAGGTTGTAACAAGATCACTCACAGCAGTGGAAAAAATCTCCGAATAGTTCATAGCAAATAAGGCCCTTCTCAGGCCTTGTTCATCAAATATATTTGACCACCAAGAAGCGCTTAACGATAAAAGATACAAACTCAGGAACTAAAATAGTTCAAATGTTCACAGGTAAGCTATAATGTCAAATCTATCAAGCGATCCAGCGGCAATTAATGCGTATATTTTTAAACGATATCCAGTAAATATAAAGCTCTCAATAATAACATCCTAGCAACAATCGTCTGCAAAAAAATGCCCCATCCGATTGGACAGGGCAAAGACAAGCCAAAACGAGGTTAAAGAACCAACTCAACTCACCTTATTTGGTTTCGGTAAATTCAGCATCGATAACATCATCAGCAGCATCTGTTCCTGCACCAGGTGCAGAACCATTACTACCGCCAGCTGCAGGATCAGATCCAGGAGCAGCACCAGCTTCAGCACCAGCCTGCTGGTAAACAGACGCACCCAAGGTGTAAAGCTCTTGCTGTAATTCCTCCAGAAGACTCTTCATCGTGTCGTAATCCTCCTTCTCAGTCGCTTCTTTGAGCTGAACACGCTTGTCCTCAACTTTTGCCTTGGCATCCGCATCAACCTTGTCGCCCAGATCGCTGAGTTGTTTCTCGGCCTGATACACGAGGGTTTCGGCCTGATTTTTCAGGTCGATCTTTTCGCGCTTGTCCTTGTCAGCGGTGGCATTGGCTTCAGCATCTTTCACCATCTTGTCCACTTCATCATCAGAGAGGGTGGAGGCGCCGGTGATGGAAATGGACTGCTCTTTACCACTGCCCTTATCCTTCGCAGTCACGCTCAAGATGCCGTTGGCATCAATATCAAAGGTCACCTCGATCTGAGGCACGCCACGAGGAGCAGGAGGAATGCCATCCAGACGGAAGGTTCCCAGTGACTTGTTATCTGATGCCATTTCGCGCTCACCCTGGAGCACGTGAATCTCCACATTGGTTTGACCATCCACAGCCGTGGAATAAGTCTCAGACTTCTTCGTCGGAACCGTGGTGTTGCGAGAGATCATTTTGGTCATCACACCACCCAGGGTTTCGACGCCCAACGAAAGTGGTGTGACATCCAAAAGCAGGATGTCCTTAACTTCACCAGCCAGGACACCGCCCTGAATCGCCGCACCTACAGCGACAACTTCATCTGGATTAACCGTTTGATTCGGATCTTTGCTGGTGGTTCTTTTGACAAGCTCCAACACAGCGGGAATACGTGTGGAACCACCCACCATCACAATTTCATCAAGCTCGCCTGACGAAAGCTTGGCGTCTTTAAGTGCCTGCTCAACAGGGATCCTGCAACGATCGATCAGTTTGGAAGCCAACTCCTCAAACTTGGCACGAGTCAGGGTGAGATCGAGATGCTTAGGGCCCTCGGGAGTGGCCGTAATAAACGGCAGATTGATTTCACTCTGAGTGGCGCTTGAAAGTTCGATTTTGGCCTTCTCTGCCGCTTCGGTGAGACGCTGTAGAGCCTGTTTGTCCTGACGAAGGTCAATCCCCTCATTGGATTTAAAGGTCTCGGCCAGGTGATCAACAATGACTTTGTCGAAATCATCACCACCAAGGTGTGTGTCACCAGATGTGGAGAGCACTTCAAACACACCATCGCCAACTTCCAGAACGGAAACGTCGAAAGTGCCACCACCTAAATCAAAAACAAGGATGCGCTCGTTGCTCTTTTTATCGAGTCCATAGGCCAACGCTGCGGCCGTGGGCTCATTGATGATGCGCAACACTTCAAGGCCAGCAATCTTGCCAGCATCCTTGGTGGCTTGCCGTTGAGAGTCGTTGAAATAAGCAGGGACGGTGATCACCGCCTGGGTCACCGTCTCGCCTAAATACTTGCCAGCGTCCTCAGCCAGCTTGCGCAAAACCTGAGCAGAAACTTCCTCAGGAGCAAATTGTTTATCGAGAACCGGACACTTCACCTTGACGTTGGAACCCGCCTTCTCAACGCCGTAACTCACTTCCTTCGACTCTTCGTTCACCTCATCAACACGACGGCCAATGAAACGCTTGACCGAGTAAAACGTGTTGTCCGGATTCATCACCGCCTGACGCTTGGCGATTTGACCGACGAGTTGATCCTGATTCTTTGTATAAGCGACCACAGAGGGCGTCGTGCGGAAACCCTCGGCGTTGGCGATGACGGTGGGCTTGCCACCCTCCATCACGGATACGCAGCTGTTCGTGGTGCCAAGGTCAATGCCGACAACCTTGCCCATCT
>MDSW01082821.1_pt1 | contig 28068 bp, 38 predicted proteins | sample 811171 | NCBI WGS metagenome assembly MDSW01 (sample SAMN05326641, study PRJNA326480) | marine metagenome | isolation source: seawater | place: Atlantic Ocean: North West | collected 2012 | reverse complement strand
TCACGAGAGCGATAAAAGACACCATTAAATTGGATCTCAGATACTACTCTCGTATTCCTCAGAATACATTCGTCTTGGACTTCTCCAAACCACCATCCATCAAAGTAACCCCATTGTAATGTGCAACCATCTGTACCAGTCTGTTGATTGACTGGATGTGTAATCACAGTATGGTCATCAAGATATTCACAGGTTATATGATAATGACGGTATGGATCATCCTCAGTTTGGTAATTATACCATTGCTTTAATTCTAGCACATTATTGTCAATCTTGGTATACAAGACATTGATCTGTGGCCATTTACTAGGGTCTGTGAATGCTTGCTTTCTATTACGCCAGTGCCCCAGGATCATCTTTTCATATAATGAGGTCATACCATCCAGTCACAATAATCTTCTCTTCATTAGGTGCAGGCAGTCCCTTATGCATATGGGTCCAATCTGCTGGCCAGATCAATGTCAGACCTTTCTTTGGTTTTATCTTAGCACCCTGCACGTCAAAGAATGTCTCACCACCTTCTTTAATATCATTGAGATAGGTCATCCATGCCATAACACGATTAGCACATTCAGGATTAGCAGAGTTCCTTTCACAATGCAAAGCAAAAAATCCCCCATTAGGAGGATACCATTGCATATTGAAATCCTCTTGAAGATCCCAATGAATTGTACGCAACATAGGCCAATAGTTTACATATTCCCTAGTTACTTCTGCTAGTGCATCAATATAATCTGTGACCCTCTTATCTTTATGATAACGAGGAATGGTCATGTCAATAGAGTCCTTAATGGTCTTATCAACCCCACCAGCACCACCATTAGCACCACCGCAGTGTCCCTCTGTCTTTTCTAAGTAGTCACAAGAATGCCAGAAATCTATGAGTCCATCACAGATCTCTGGTTCGATTATGCCACCACCAATAAATGAGTTATGGGCATCAATATCAATGTATTCTCCAATCATAGCTAAGAGACTGCCCTTTCAACCCTGACAGTGTTGAGTATAATGATTTATGGGTATGTTGTCAAGTCAGTTGTCGTGTGTCTTACACTCGGGGGCACCTGGTTCTTGATCGCAGTAGAGTTCTAGTGCAGTGGGGTCGTGATGGTCTCCTGCTTCGATTTCTTTCTTATGGTGCTCAGCATACTCTTCAAGATCATGCAGTTCGCCTTCAATGTGACGACGCATTTGAGGATTTGTGGTAGGATCTTCGAGGATCTTTTTGTCTTGTTCGATGTGTTGTTCGATACTATCCATGGTTTCTACCTCGGAGGTATAAAGTTATTTATTCTTGGAAACAGGCAAACTGTCTCTACATAAGAACAACTGAGTAGTAATACCTGTTTTCTTATATGTATGGATCAGTCCTTTGATTACATACTTACCAGAATAAATTCTGTCTTTCTGAACCTTTCTGTTACCTTTTTGATTGGACGATGGTAGGTCCACCTTGATTATAGCGCCTGCATACAAACTTGTATTACCTGGTACACTGATTGTCAGCGTATGAGTATTAAGTAATGACCATCTAGCAGCAGAGTATGCTGAACAGATCACTGTATTATCGGATTGATCGCTCGCACCACCATCATTCGCTGATGCTGTCTGGTGAGCATTCTTAGGTAAGATCTTAAATTTAGATCTGGTAGGTGCTTTCTCAGTATACTTCTCAACTAATTCTTTGTCGTAGGGGAATCCTTTCTCGACAGTTGATGCAGTCTCAAATAGTGAAAAGATGTTTGTAATATATGGTCCACCAGCAGTTCCACCTGGTTTACCCATCTTCTCCTGGGTGGCAATTTGTTGATCAGTAAGTTTCTTCTTACTACCTTCTTTACCCTTGTCCCATTTGAAACTCTGGGCATTACCAGCAGTAAAGAATCTATTCTCCTGCTTCTCTTCCTTGGCGTAGAGATCAGCTAATTGACTAGATGTTAATTGATTCAGTTTAGTATTAGAATCAAATGCTTGAAACTGATTATTGTTGTTTTGAAAATACTTGTCAAAGGTAAGTGAAGAGGATCCACCTGCTTGTGGTGCAAAACTGTCAGTAATCTGTGGGAATGAAATACCATAGGTTACAGTCTTGTATACACCTAGTCTTAGTTTTTCCAGTTGATTTGTTCTTTCAGGGTATTGAACTGACTCAATCTTGTATGCATCTAGTGCTGGATTATTTTCATTGACGTTTGACTGACCATAGACATATTCACAGAGTGGTTTCTGTTCACACAAATAGTCCATGGAAAGAAAGTTGAATCCATTCTTATTTTCATAGAATAAGAATCCAGACTGTCTCTTGCCTGCCTTTTTGTCACCTTTATTCGCTTTGCGTTTCTTGTTGTTACCACCCTTGGTTCTAGCAACCTTGTCAGAAATATATGAAATCAGGTCAACAGGACGCCAATTAGGTGATACACAGTTAGCGTTACTATATGGTTCGATATTTACTTTATCCTTAGGTACATCTAACTTCTTCAATAACATACGCTCTACGATGTCTGTACGACCCGCCATGGGTCCAAAGGCACCAAATGCTCTGTTAGACTCGTTTGCATATATTTCTGGTGATGCACAGTGCAAGATATACATTTTAGTACGTTCTTGCTTCACCACACTACCAATTTGATATACACGCAATTTGTGTTTGATGCTCTTAAATTTGCCGTTGTTGATTGCGCCCGCAGCATCTGTTTCAAACTGAATATGAACCTCCTCAGATCCTCTGAGGTTATCATCAAAGTTCACTGAGTCTAGAATAGCAATATCACACCTAATAAAAGGTGAGTCAATCGACTCCATCCAGTTGAATTCACCAACCATATCGATGATGTCAGCTTTCTCACCATCATCGAATACGATGTCAACTTTTTGTAACTTGTATGACTTGGTATAACTCATGTCAGTGATTTAGGTGGAGTAGAGATGTCAGATAACCAACCCATGCGTGGCATTAAGAAGTCAGAAGCAGGATTCTTATATCCACCACTATTGCCAGCAACTACTGGTGGGGGTGGTTCTACTGGTGGGGGTGGTTGATCTGGAAGTTGCTGAGTAGAGACTTGTGTTCCATTCTGCCTCTCTGCTTGTGCTTCTTTCTTTGCCAATGCTGCATCACTGATCTTGGTGCCCTTACCATCATTGTTAATATCATCAATATAACTTTGCATCAATTCCTTACCACCCAAGTTGTTGAAGATCGACATTGGATCAATCTTCTTAGGTCCTTGGGCAACCTCTGGATCTGCCTGAGTGCCCGCAGGTGAATCGCTACCCTGACCAGGAGTCTGGGCAGAGGCAAGGTTGAGGTTGGGATCATCACTGACCATTGCAGCGCCACCACGAGCACCGTTAAGTGCTGCTTTGACTTCCGCTACGCTATGTAGCGCCTTATTGCCGTTGCCATATACACTTTCACCAGTAGCGGGATCAGGCAGTGATGCCCACTCTCTTGCCAGTTCCAGCAATGCACCATTTTCATCATTATGCTGCTTCTGGATATACTGCCACGCATATGGTCTCTTGTATTTAATAAGACCAACACCTAATTTATCTTGAAGACTCTTGTCATACTTTGCTTCCTTATCAATGTTCATCTCCTTCACAATATATTTCATTGTGTCGGGAATAATCTGATAACGACCAGCAGCAAACAACTTACCAGATGACTGCTGAGACATAACCTCACCGACTGTCATGTCAGTTAGGTTCTTACCTAGAATCTCAGATGCATTGTGAGTGCTACCAACAATACGACCACCACGAGTACCTTGGTTCATAGAGTTATATCCACCCTCACCAGATGCAATGAAGTCCAGCAGACCACCTGCTGCCATTCTCTTCTTATTACACCAAGTGCATCCTTTAACGAATCCACCTTTTGCTTTATTTGCTGCCTCACCCATATCAGAGATATATGATCCCATGAGATCAGCACCACCCATGTTCTGGAATACCTTGGCGATGTCAATCTTTTGAGGACCAGTTGCAGCGTTCTTACTGCCCTTGGAAGTACCCGAACCCATAGGTTCTTTGGTTACGTGGACCTTATCTTGTCCACCCCTCTTCAAAACTTGTGACTTGGACGCAACTTCGCGTGCCATGTCCTCAATACTTCTCTGACTCTCTGGTTTCTTCCAGTAGTCAGGGTTACCACCAAGCATGTTGACAGACATGCCAACACCTTTCTTAGCAAGACCAAACAGGACAGGATCCATCGTCTTGTTAAGACCCAGAAGGTTCTTAGCACCATCAATCATACCACCCAGGAACATCTGGGGGATTTCGCCACCCTTAGAGAATGGCATAGGAAGACCAAACCCAGAGCGAGATGCTTCCGCTAGTCTTGTATTAGTAAGACCAGGATTACCTCTGGTTGCAGGAGTGTCGAATGGAACAACGAATGCTTTACCTAGACCGCCACCATCTGCCTTTGTTGCAACGTATTCTGTGCCATGACCAATAAATGCAGTAGATCTACCACCATCCAGTGATACAGGATACCCAGACTGAGGTCCATGGATCCAACCACCAGCAGCGAACTGTGGTAGAGGACCACCACGAGCGAATCCAAGCATCTCTGCACTGATGGGAGCACCAGTCATGCCACCAGATTCTCTGATCTCGTCTGCCTGAGACTTGTTGGGATCGTCTGGATCCTCTATGACTGCTGTACCATCCTGATTGGCGTTGACTGCTGCAACAGCAGTACCAACAACAATAGCGCCAGCACCAAGGGCGAGCATACCACCAAGACCCATGCCCTTGACAAATGCTATGAGTCCTTTGACCATGCCACCGATCCCTCGGAAGAGACCCATAAGCATCTTCTTCAATCCACCGCCCTTCACCAACTTCATGATGGCACCGCCAGCGGCGAGACCAAACTTAGCGAGGGCAACAGGGGCAAAGATTGCCCCTAATACAGTGATAAATTTAAGTAGACCAAATATCCCCTTGAAACTTAACGGGTTCTCTAAGAACTCTACCAGTCCGTCAAGACCAAAGGTCACTAAGAAGTCGGCGATCTTCACGAACGCCTCAAACATACTCCTAAGAGCCTTGAATATCTTCTTTAACTTACCTTGATTCTCTGGTTTCGACATCCAGTCGAGAACCGTATAGATGAGCAGAGACTTGAAGATCTGCTTTATAAGACCAGCAATGCCTTCAAAGAATCCTACCGACTTCTTGGCAGCACCAATAGTTTGCTTATCTTCCTCTTTGTTAGTCTTTTTCTCTTGAACCTTTTCAGATGCTCTATCTTTAACTAAACCTGCTTGTCTGATAGCAGCACGCTTAGCATCTTTAATCCTTTTCTTTTCATCCTTAATATAGTCTTCACGCTGCTTCATCATGGACTCACGGAGTTCCATGTTCTTGAAGGTATATTGAGCGAAGGAATCCTTCATCTCCTCCACCATAATCGCGATGGAGTTTACAGACGCACCAAGACTGTTGGTAGCAGCAATACTCTTTGCATACCCAGCAGCGGGTTGAGTAACAATCTTATCTCCTACCTTGACCGTGATACCGCCACCCTTGAACTTGGGTGGAGTGATCATTTTATATAGTCTTGCCTGTGCCATTAGTTACCCGTGAGGAGTGGTGTCATCCCAGAACCTGGGGTTATGATCTGAGGTGCTGGTGGTGTTGCACCAAACACTTTCTTAGTAAGGATCATGACGTTGTTGCTTCCACCTTGCAAGTCTTCTTCACGTTGCTGAGAGTTCTCAGACTGTGTTTTCAATAGTTGACTCTTTCTATTTAGTTCGTCTTGTTCCTGTTTTATCTGTGCTGCACCTGATCCACCACCGCCAGACACACTACTACCACTGGAACGTGCCTCATCATCCCTAATGTCTTGAATATAACTCTTCATCAAGTCAGCACCACCGAGACCCTTGAAGACCTCCATAATGTCAATCTTCTTGGGTTTTGGAGGTTCAGTCTGCTGAGGAGTACCATCAGCGTTCAATCTATCACCAGTGTTGTTTGTCGAACCACCTGGTGTATCGGAATCGGATCCTGCGTTTACATTATTAGTAGTACCATCATATCCAGACTTGTTGCCACCTGGATGTGTTAGAGCAACAATACCTCTGGTTCCTGCACCATACACAGCACCAACACCATTAACTCTTGCCTGCCAGTGTCCACTCCAAAGTTTCTGTCCACCTTCCTTAGCGATAGCAGAGTCATTACCACTACTGCTAGCAGCATTGTTCCAGTCACTATGTCTGGTTGAGAAAATCAAAGCACCAGAAGGGATCTGCTTATCCTTAACTGCCTTTGTCCATGTAGGAAGATCCATCACATTGACATTTACATTACCATAAGGTGATGTGATTCTCTTAGAAGATCCTAAACCCTCAATGGATGCATACCCATGCTCACCTACTGCCTGAGCCATCAAACCCCTAGGGTTGTTGGGGTCATTACCAGTGGCAACATGAGGAGCACCAATAGATGCCTTATTTCTTTCAGCGGTCAAGATAACACCAGTGGTACACATACCAGCGGCGGCATTTACCAATGCTGTGCCATCACCGAGTTTTGCAAGTTCTCCACCAGCAGCCCGCGATGGCATGAACTGTTCTAATCTCTTTATCTCCCTCTTCCTCATGCCAGGGTGCTTAGATCGTCCCTTAGGATCATATTCACCACCACCATCAAAGTAGAGGAGTCCTCCTCTTGCCTTCTCTTCTTCTTTCTCACCGAATCCCAACAGATTCATCAGTTTACCGATGAGTTCACCAAGACCAGGTAACTTAGATAGCTGACTATCTAATTGACTCTTCAATCCACCAAGACCTAGGGTGTTGATGAGTGCATCTTCACCTTCTGCTAATGCTGGGATGAAATCTCTGGCAAACAGGTATCCATCAAGGAACATCGATGCCACGTTAGTAGCACCAGCAGCTGCAAGACCAGCAATATCCAGAACACCTGAGATAGATTCCAGCAGACCACCAACGCTATCACCAGCAGCAAAGCGATCGTATGCAAATGCTAGGTTAACAACACCACCAATGACAGGAAGAACAGCGGCAGCTCTCTTACCTAATTTACTACCAGCAGTGGCAACATTAGTAATACCTTTCTCGGAGAACAGTTTACCTACCTTGTCATAACCAGGGATCTTCTGCAATCCCTCCATCAACTTTGCACCAACCTTGTTCGCTTGCTCTATGATTGGCTCAACGAACGGTTTGACTTTGGCGACAATCTCTTCCATGAAGAACTTCTTCGCCTTAGTGCCTAGACCATCGACAGTTTCAACTGCAAAGTTCTTGATACCAGTACCAAACTTTTGGGCAGTAGCAGTGGTTGCTTCCCAGGCACTCTTCATGCCCTTGTTAGCCCAATTACCAAACTTTATTGCCTTATCGCCAATAAAATCAACACCTGCCTTAGCACCAGTCTTCAATCCCTCAACAGTATTGCTACCTGCTTTTTGAAGTTTCTGCCACCAGTTTAGTTTCTTGGGTGCTTTCTTGGTAACGTCAGTTGCTGCCTCTCCAAGGTCTACTGCTGTATTAGTTGCCTTTGCAGCGTCACCAACAGCATCTGCGTTCTTGGCAACGTTATCTACGACATTCTTAGGTGTGTTGTCAGGTAGAAGATCCAGTGGGTTAGGGCACATACCCATGAGACCACCCAACATCCTCCTCTTTCTACCGCGAGGACGAGGTTTCTTTCCAAACTTTCTGTTAGCAGCATCCTTACCGAAACGTCTTTCGTATCTTTCCCTGGATCCTGCTCTACGCTTACGACCATCAACATCAACATCAGGACCACCCCTACGACCATCGCGGTCTGGTCGCATTCTTTGTTGATCTGCGCTAGAAACTGCCTTACCAAGTCCACGCATGAACTTGACATCACCAATGAGTTTCCAAGGCATCAAGACCCTAGAAGCAGCCCAAAGTGCAGCAAGACCCCCTACAAGTTGTAGGACGCCAAACATCTGTTCAAATATCCTAGCAACACCAGTTTTATCAGACTCTCCAAAGATATTTGTGATACCCTTCATCACATTGTCGATACCCCACCCTGCTAGGGCACGACTAAACTTCCATACAGCAGAAAGAAATCCGAAGAGTTTCTTTAATGCTTCTCGATTCTCTTCTTTACTGACCCATTCCAGCAACTTCATTCCCAGAAGTGGTGCCAGAACCTTCATCAGCATAGCGCCGAGAGAGTTCAGGGGTGATAGCAGGTTCTTTAAGAACCCAAACTTACCCTTCTGTTTCTTTGCTAGTTTTTCTCCCTCTTTCTTCTTTTCAGCAGGTGCTTTCTGCTTCTCTTGTAACGCCTCTGATGCCTTATCCTTCTCTCTTCCTTTCTTTCTACCTAAAAGATCTTCCTGTGCCTCGATGACAGAGACTTTATGCTTGTGCTCTTTCTCATCAAGTTCTTTCTCGCGCTGTAAAGCATCCAGTTCAAACCCAGTATGAACTTCTGCAATCTCTTTGAAATCTTGTACAGCAGATCCCAAATAAGAAACAGCACCACCCAACCTATTCTTTGCAAAGACCTCGGTTCTAATTGCCTTACCGAGGTCATCTTGCCCAGTGCTAGGTGCCTTTACGCTGATATATTTTCTTAGGGTTGCTGCCATTAAAGTGGGACACTATTGTTTTGTTTGTTCATGCGCCTTTCTTCTTCTTGTAAATGAGCAAGTAGAAGGTTCACATACACATCACGTTCCCAAGGCATCATATTATCTAGTTCGGTTAAACTATATTTGTGATGCTGCATCAATGCAAAGTTAGTCTTATAGTGATTCATAAGACTATCGTGCATCAATGCTACCCGAAAAAACTTGCTAGACCCTCCAACAACACTTCATTCTCTACTCCTGTTTTAGGATTAGTAACAATGAGTGTGTGAGTGAGTTTCGGCATAGTTTCAAAGAACTTTTGAATCTTAGCGAACTGTTCATTATTCATCTCACCGATGAAGTCAGTTGCTTCTTTCTTAGTGAAAGAATCATAGATTTCATCACCATCATATACTTTATCAATACAGTCAGCAGCAAGTGCGAACACGTCATCAAGTGATGGTTCATCAGTCATGTTACGTTCAACAAAAACATCCAGAGCAGGATATTTCATTTGAATCTTGACTTCATCACTCAGTTTGACAATCTTCTTGTGATCCTTAGGAACTTGAACTTCAACCTCATTAAGGTCAAGTTCAACATCTACCTCAGTTTCACCGTCATCTTGACAAACGACTTTGAATTCACTTGTCTCACCCACCGCCTTAGAACGGATTTGTAAGAACAGGTATTCCAACTCAAATGTGGGGAGATCATCAACAGATTTTAGGTCTGTGCAGTTTTTAAGAATAGTCTTAACTGCTTTGATCATCTCTTTCTCCTTCTGACTCTCCATAGCGAGGTAGAGGAGTTTCTCTTCTTTTACGAGGAACGGTCGAAAGTTAACTTTCTGACCGCTGACAGGCAGAGTACAATCATACTCTGGCACAGCAAGTTTTGGTAAAGGCATAATGATAGATTACGATAAAATTATTTATACACTATATCGCTGAACGTCTGGGTTACCAGAACCTTCAACTCGTAGTTGTACTTCTTGCCAAGTGAAGGCAGGTTGTTTCTGCCTATATTTAAGAGTCTTAGAAGCAACAGGATCCATTCTATATCTCTCAAAGTAGAACTCAACTTCCATGATCAACAAACTCGTCTGTTCGTTATCCAGAGTCATAGTGCTGACATTTACTGGGAATGCACCATAGATCTGATATACAGCAGATGCCTGCATCGGATTCAACGCACCTCTGTGCTCTTTATCCTTTTGATCATTGTTATCGTTGATGATTCTGAAATTAGCACCACTCTCCCATTTGACGACAGTCATATCAGTGACGTAATCATCATAGAATCCAACAGTATTGTCAGAATCAGAAGCGCAGTAGTGCATCCACTTCTCAAAGAACGCTCTGTGACTTTGGTCCTTAGTCACAAGGAATGATACATTGATAGAAGAGTTCGTCTGTCCAGTGGCAAAACGACGAATCATACCGAAGTTATTAACTTCACCAGTAGTAACTGCTCTACTAGGCACAGTCACTGAGTTAGCAAAATAGTTGATATTGCTTACAGTTTCTCTAATATCTGAGTTAAATCTACCAAACTGACTTGCCATGAAGACAGGCGGTGGCAGACGGAATTCCCACAGATTACTCGTAGCAGGTGCCAACCTGTTAGTGGCAATCTCTGCCCTGAATTGATTAAATCTATTAGGATTTCCCATTAGAGTCTGGACCAAATAAAACTACTAGGCACATCTATCCTCATACCCGCTCGTCTCATTGTAAATTGTTCTAGCGGTAAAGGAGTCATATCAAGGAGGTCTGCACGCCGAACAGTTTTGATGTTACTAGCATTTGACATAAAGTATTTATGATGGCAGCGGGAAGGATATGAAACAGACCCTCCACCCCATGACTTTGCTACGCTTCTACGTGCATCTGGTCTAAGATAATGCAAGTTTCCACCTGAGAACTGTAAGTTCTGCATATCTATGTCAGTAATCAATACCATAGGGAATCTGTCATAGAAGGGTAGATTCTCAGTAGCAGCGGCATATGCATAGTAGATTACATCACCCACCTTGAAACCTGTGGAGTCTTCTAACCCATAAAATGCCTGAGAACGATACCAGTCCTTAGACTGCTTCTGTCCTCCTGCTAAATCTTTGATATCAGTAAAAATACTCATACCTTTAACTCGTTTTCTGTAAGGATCTTGAACGTCATACGCCTGTCTTTACAATACTCCTCTGCTGCCTTCCATTTTGCCTCGTTGACAGCATAGGTCTTCACTTCACTTAGATACTGTTTTGTGATTCTCTTTTTCTTTTTGGGCGGAGCACATTGCGACTTCGGTTTAATCTCGATAATGAACTTCTGAGACCTTCCGTCCCTTGTTCTTGCTCGGACATAGAAGTCGGGAAAATAGCGATGAACCCTATTATCAACAGGAGAAATGTAGGGGATGATAATCTCTTCCGAACCCCATTCAACAATGTTTTCATTTTTGTCACACCAAACCATGAACTTTCTTTCCCATAAACTCCTATAAATAATGTTTGTAGGGTCCCCTTTATATTTTTGTCTATTTGACGGACGGTATTTTCCCGAGTAACTCATGGCAAGTAATAGATTGATGTATCCGCTAATCGCACCTAGGGGCGGGGTGGGTTCTGATGGAGCCATATCGAGGAAATCTAGATATCCTACTAAGGTAATGGATTACCTTAAATTCACCATTTATGAGTCAGATGAGAATTCTAACTCATATACCTATGCTGGTAAAGGCAAGGGCGGTGGTGATAAGAAAAAGATTTACAAGACAGTATACCTCTATTTACCACATCAACTAACTGAAACTTTCAATACTGCATATGATAGGGCAGCATTAGGTCCCTTCGGTAGTGCAGCAGTTGATGCTGTGTCTGGTAGAGGATCTATGGATACATTCGTAGATAAAATTCAAAATGGTGCTAACTCTGCTAAGTCGCAGGTTGCATTCGGTGCTGTTGCTGGTATCTTTACCAATCTTTCTGGTGCCATTGGTGTAGATGGTAACCTGAGTAAGAATCAACTAGCAGCACTAGCAAAAGGCAAAGTATTCAACCCATACGAAGAAACTGTATTCCGTGGTGTAAATTATCGTCAGCATAACTTTGACTTTGATATGGCACCTCGTAATGGTGAGGAAGCATCTTCTATTAGAGACATCATTTTAACCCTCAGAGATTCGATGCTGCCAGATACATCTGATGGTGATAAATGGTTGACCGTACCTAGATTCTTCCGTGCTGAGATTGTTAGATATACTCCTGGTAAGTTAGGTAATCAGAATGGTAATAAAATCAGCAGACCTCAAAGTCTTGCAACTCTGTTGACCTATCCTGTCAACATGGTACTAACTGGATTACAAGTCAATATGACACCTACTGGTCAAAATAACTCCATTAGACGTGGCGATGAACTTGAAGACTACGGTCCTGCTGCATACAAGATGTCATTAACCTTCGATGAGACTGCATTCATCACTCGCGGTATGTATAGCGGCAAGAAGAAGAAATCAGGAAACGAGCAATTCTTGCCTCCCAATACCTTCTCGCTTCCTGATGATGCTATCCCGAAAATTGGAACTGGCGACACTAACTACTTCGATTTCACCTAATGTCTTATTTTTCTTACTTACCTGACGTTAAAGTCCGTGTTTCGTCGTTCCGTAAAAATAACGTCGAACCCTTTGTCATTGCTAAGAATATCTTCCGTCGCTGTAAACTGGTAGAAGATATTCAAGACGCTCTGTTGGGGTTCCAGCAATATACCATCATGAATAATCAAAGACCTGATCAGGTCGCTTTTGAGATATATGGCGACGCTGAACAGGACTGGGTGATCTTCCTCTGTAATAACATTACCAATATGTACAATGATTGGCCAATGTCAGAGAGAGAATTGACTGATTATGTAAAAACTAGATATGCAGGTCGTTTGAACGATATTCATCATTACGAAACTAGGGAAATCAGAGATGATAGTGGCAGAATCGTAATGAAAGAAGGAATTGAGGTAAATGCTAATTATCGCTATTATACTCCTGATGGTAATCTAGTCCCAAATGCTTCTATTCCTATTTCTAACTGGGAATACGAAAAAGACATAAATGACCAGAAATCCAATATCTGGTTATTAAAACCAGAATACGTTGAGACGTTTATTGACGAATTTGAACAACTAATTGCATATGCACCAAATGACGAAATTGAGGATGTAACTGGTATTAAGTTTACACCTAATGCTGTCAATGAAACCTTTGTAATCAAGAAAGTTGATTATTCCACAGAATACGGCAGAACAGCAGGCGTTTCGTTTGCTTCTGGTCTTGAATTGGTAAACAAAGTCGTTACTACAACTCAGACGGAAAGTGGAGCAACTGTTACTACTTCTGTTTCTCAATCTGAGACCACAACATCTCCTGGCGTTAACAGCAGCGGTGTCGTCGCTGGAACAACTGACTCCTCTTCCACAAGTGGGACAGGCGGTACGTCCAGTGGAAGTTCCAGTGGATCGAGCAGTGGATCCAGTGGTTCTGGATCTAGCGGATCAGGTGGAGGAGGATACTGATTCTTCCTTCTTTAACTTGAAGTAGAGTTTGTAAAATCTATCACACATCTCTCTGAGGACCTCATGGTCCTCGGTTAGACCGTATTTCTTTGTATATGTACAAGAACCCTCCATCTCAGAGATGAGAAGGAGGATTTCAACTGCTGAGGGTTTCATATGAGACCCTTTTCTTGTGCTAAATGTAGCAAATCCTTCAAATGCCCTACATGTTTCGCTCCAAGGGCGATTTGAGGATATGTGGCGTCTGGACCAAATTCCAGTTCAAACGCTCTTTGGTCAAAATGCTGATTTAGGCGATATTCGAGAAATTCGCCTTCTAGTGATTTGAGCAGTTGTGCTGCTCTTTCACATTCTTGTGATCCGTTGCTATAAATTACTGCTGTCTGTGGGATCATTCGTCGGTTGTCCTCTACTAACTGCTTTTTTTCATCATCCCAGATATAGTGGGTTACTTTACCGTCTTTGTCTATTACACTGCACAGACTACGATTAGTCACGTTGCCTCCAATCGTCGGGTTTGTCCCTTTTGAACCAATCAACAATTTCGTCTGCACCATCGAACCCCGTTCTGTGATTAGATGGGTCGGGGTCGCCTAATCCCATCTTATTCATAAAATCATCCATACTGCCCTCCTCAATCCCATTAGATTGCCGACGTGCTTTCTGCAACCAGTCACGAGCGAGAGTGTGACTTTTGGCAAGTTTTTCCGCCCAGATCATATCTGAGAGGGGCACCTCCTCATTATTTGCAATGCAACGACAAATAGATTCGAGTCTGAGGCGATAAGCAGTTGAGAGCATACTATCACTCGCGAAGTTTAAGTTCTAAGTCTTCCAGTTTATGGTACTCAGCATGTGCGCGTTCTTGACGCTCACACACTATATTTAGGATATCTTCCATAATGACAGCGTTATCTGCACCGTCATCAAGATATTTCTCGATCGCTTCGCGTAAGTAACGATGTCTATGCCATTCAGGGGAATAAGGTTTGTAGTGTGCCATGGTATAAAATTATGAAAAACCCTGGGGGTCAAAAAATACTGGGAATTTTTTTCCGACCTTTTGGTAAATGAAAGTCGAAATAATATATGGGGTTAAAATGCTGGGTGAACGCGGTAACGTCTACGACACCTAACCCTTACCAGTTTTTCTTTGTAGTACCCAGGGTGACCGTAGTAATCAGGTTCATAGTAGAAAGTCCTGTACCCCCAGCAACGCTTTGGTCTGTGGTGATGACCACGGTAGTGTACATGATGATGGTGATGATCATCATTGAACGGTTCCCAGAACTCCGCCCAGGTCAGTGCCTGGGCAGGAGAAGCAAACCCAACTAGCAGCACCGAAGCAGCGGCTAGTTTTGCTTTGAGAGCAGAACGACGCTTCTTTGCTTGACGCAGTGCTTGGGGTTTCAAGGTACGCTTTGCCTCTTTTTTAGAGTGGTGTTGCCAGTTGGGTACTTTCATTACTCCTCTGCAAGTTTAGCGAAGTAAGAGAGATCAGGATCTTCTTCCTCTTTCATAGATGATACCGCAGATCCAAACCCACTGGGTTCAGGAGTGGACGGTTCATTGAATGACACAGGGGTATCAAGTTCCTGCTCTTCCTCTTGGACAACAGCAGCACGAGAGGTGCGACCGAGTACAAGGTTCAAGCGTGCTTCCAGTTCCTCGTAAGACTTGAAGTTCTTAGGATCAGTGAAGTCAGAGAGTGAATACTCCTGATTGTAGATCGCTTCCAACTGTTCGTCATCGAAGTCACCCAGTGTACCAGGTGCAGAGAACTCAGAGCGATCATAGTTCCAGTAACCATCTTGCTTGACGATCTTCAACTTGAAGTCAGCACCTTTCCAGAAGCAGAAAGGATCGATGGGTTGTTCATCTTCAAACTAAGGTTTCAGTGCCTCAACAATCTTATCATGAATCTTCTTGCCATACTTGTAGAGGAAGACTTTGCCTTCGTTCTCAGGGTGAAGAGGATCCTTCACAACATAGATGTTGGAGTAGTATGACAGTTTACGTTTCTGTTTGCGGGCGACATCTTTGTCTGAATCAAGTCCGCTGTTCCAAAGCACACGGTTCAGGTCACCGACAGGATCTTTCTGTTCCAGAGTGGTCAGAGAGTTCTCGATGTACCAACCGCCAGGACCTTTGAATGCGTGAGACCAGACTTGTGCCCAGGGCAGTTCCTCCTTTGCAGGTGCAGGAAGGAATCGGATAACAGCATAACCGTTACCTGCTTTATCAACTTCGGGTTTCCACAGACGCTCGTCGGGTCCGCGACCACCACCAGTCTTGTTCATCTTGTCCAACTCCTTAGTCAGATTACTGATGCTAGAAGTGCTGGATTTTTTGAGGGATGAAAAGGACATTCGTATTCTCCGTATTGGGTTTTGTATTTGGCGTGTGTGCCATGAGTATCATGGCATATTATATAGGTGTTGTCAAGCGTTCTCTTCTTGGAGATCCCGCTTCCAACCCAGCAGTTTGTCCTCCATGACTTGGAGGATCTGCATCAGGTTGCTTCCACCAGAGTAGATAGAGGACAGGTTGTCGATGCGATCTTTCATCTGTGCAACCTCTGATGGTTCATCACCATCCTCCTCAACATAATTGACCATCATCTGCAAGCGTGAGTAGAACACCTTCTGTTTAGAGATGAGTTCCAACGTCTTGTTGATGTGGTCAATGCGTTCTTGTGGATCAAAATCCTGAAAGTTCTGTGACATTTTCAGGAGTTCTGTGTATGTTCCTTGAAGGTCATCAAGTTCTTCCTTGACGACCTCACTCTTAAAGAAGTCTTCGGTCATAGTTTTCCTCCTACCACTCCGTTATTAACGACGCGAGTGTAGTCGTCGATGGTTCCATCTTGAATAGATTTGAGATGCCAGCGTGTCATTTGAAGAACACCATCCTCAGTACCACCAGTGATGAAGTGAGCACCAAGGGGACGCTTCAAGATAGATGTGAAGAGTCCAAAGCGTGTCTTCTTTATATAGAAAGCGTCATCAATCCACTCTTGGTCTGGTGGAATGATCTTCTCAATAGTATTGTTTGGTCCCAGCGATTGCTTCAACTTGGGGTGAATCATCTCCTCAGATGGGGAGGATTCCACGACTGGTTCGTTTGATGCAGTTGAGTTGCTGTGCATTTGCTTTGATCTTATCTTTGAGCGGTTTACTAATTAGTTTACTTACCATTTCAACTTCGATCTCATACTCTTCACACACCGCTGCTACTGCTTCGATGTAATTGATCAGACCGTTGTTGTTCTGGACAGCATGTTCTACGAGAGCACTGAACTTGTTCTGAGTCATAAAGTTTTCTTCTAGATTCTTCACACTTTGCTCCCTAGAAAGTAACGGAATTCCTTGATCCATTCACACAACGTATCGATATAAGGTATCTTATCATACTTTTGAACCACTTGGGTCTGTCCATCCTCTGCGATGGAAAGTGTAACAAGTTTCTTTACCTCACATCCAGTGCGCTCCCAGTACATGTAAGAGTATGCTGCTTCCTGGACAAAGTATTTCTCCAACCACGCTTCCTGTTTCAGAGTACCCGTGGTCTTGAAGTCAATTATAGCAAGCTCGCCATCAAACTCAGCAATACAATCAACCCTGCCAGCAAGACATAGATCGTTACTATAAAGAGGGGCTTCAATACAGTGAATGTTATCAATACGATCAAGATCCTTACGAGCAAACCCAAAAAGGTACGCGGGAAGACCCTCGCTTTTCTCCACCTTTTGAAGGTCACCTTTAAGGTACGACTCAACGATTCCATGATACTTTGATCCTCTCAATGATGATGTACGTCTGATTTTCTCTGCCTTCTCCCAACCTACACGTTCTTCCCATGCTTTGATGGTGGGTGCAGAGATATGACTCGTGACTGTTGTCACTGAGGGATACCATTTGTCGTCAGGCGTCTTGTAAAAACGATGCCCTTCAACTTGGGTCGCAGTGAGTTCAACGATCTCACTTGCGGGTCCCACATAATTAAATTGTTTCATCAATTAAATCCTAGATTGATCTTGCTGACGAGATACTCACGTACCATACCAGATCTAACAATGTCTTCAATACCAAACTCTACGCACTCAAACGAGGGCATGGTTTGAAGAATCTTCATGAAGTCTAGCACACCAGTACGTTCATTGCTCTTCACAAGGTCTGACTGGGTGTAGTCACCAGAGAAAATGATCTTCGCATCTTCACCCACACGAGTGATGATGGAGTCAAGTTCGTGGAAGTTAAGGTTAGAGAACTCATCCACAATGATAACACATTTGTCAAGGGTTACGCCACGAATGAATGACGTAGACCAGAACGAGACAGTCTCCTGTGCTCTCAGGTTATCGTATAGCATCTCAAAGGATGCATCATCAGGCATGGTAAACATATACTTCACCATGTTCTTGTAAGGAATCTGATACAGATTACTCTTATCCTCATGGTCGCCAGGAAGGAACCCAATCTCTCGGGTAGGCACCAGTGAACGAACCATATAGATCTTCTCGTAAGGAGACTCAGGATCTAGTACCTGTTGCATAGCAAGGTAGAGACTGATGAAGGTTTTACCTGTACCAGCAGCACCATGAAGAACAATGTTCTTTCCTTCTGCATATGCATCAAAGACTTTTCTCTGATTATCAGTCAGAGGTTCAATCTGTTTAAGGTGTTCTAGATTGATCGGTTTCTTCCGACGCATTTGCTTTGCAGTCATACCTTTTCCGACAGTTTTGGATTTACTTTTGATAGGCATAGATCAAGTGTATCTACTAAGGTTGGCACCTGGGTGCTCAGATTGAATCTTGGACATGACTTCTTTGAATCCGTCCGACTGTTTAGGTTTACCGTAGGTGGTGCCAGCGACACCTGCCTGCCAGTCTTTATCCCAGTCAGGATTCTGTTCTCGCCATTCCGAGTATTCTTTCATGGTCTTGATGAAAGTCTGTTTCTCACCAGTGACCTTATTTATTACACTGTAAGTAGGCATGTTAGATGCTCCTGTTTTGTGGTAGTGCGATAGCGCAGATGTATTTACACGATGGCATATCTGCTTCAAATAGTTTCTTTGCCTCACTCTGACAGGATGCCATGTACGGTTTGTAATGGTGGCGGTTGCCTGTGCTATTCATGGTGTAGCAAATCTGATAGGGGTATTGTTTCATCATGGGATAAGAAGCGCAGATTGATAACAGTGATCGTCTTGTTCATGGCATTCACAGTCGCCGTCACACCAACCCAATGCCTCAGAGACAGTAGGGAACTGGCATACGAAGTGACGCTTACAGAGTTCAGCGATCTCCATGTGTTCTTTCTGTGTACCATTAGCAGTACGCAGATTGATGTAATGGATCCATGACCTAAGATTTCCTGTCATGTAGAGTTTTGTTCCTACGGCGAGGGGGAGTACAAAACGAGCACACTCCTTTGCGATTCCTTCTTCAAGCATCTGCTGGTAGAGTTCCATACCCTGCTTGAAATGATTCTGCATCAGGATCTCAAACTTCTGAACCACAAAAGGATCCAGATCATCAATACTATTCTGACGATTCTTTGTGTCCTGCCTACGCAGTTCAGGCAGTTGGATGTCACCCAGAGCAGAGGAGTCTGCATATCGTTGGGAAAACTCTTGGAAGCAGAACGAACGGTGCCTCAGGATTTGAGCTCCCAGTCCCCTGGTAGTCTCAATTTGTAGAGTCATAGTTGCTTGTTCAAACACAGACCAGTGTCCATGTTGGATGCAATACTTCAATAGACCAGCAACCTTAGGGTTGTCTTGGTTTGCTGGGTTGCTTACACGGGCGATGTACCCGATAGTTTTCTCTGCATCAGGAGTTACAGAGACAAGGCATACTTTTGGTTTCATTTAATTAGAAGTCTACTCAGAATATAAAGACCAACTGAATGGAACCAGTTGATGGCAGGAAGACCAAAGATGAATGGCATAGAGATGTTCCATGCCAACCAGATAACAAAGGGTAGAGTCAACAATCCCAAAAAGAATGCCACCATTTCCATTCCCATTTGTTGTCCCTGAATAAAGGCAGGGTCCTTAGTCTCATCTTCTTCCTCTGTCTTCTTTAAGTTGAAGGTGTAAGGATGATTACTCATTTCTTTTTCTTGTCTTTACTTTGATAACCCCAGAGTTTAGGATTGATTCTACCCTCTGTTTGTTTCATATCAATTAGATCATGGCGATAGTTGTCCCAGTAGTGATCAAAGATCTCTACCTTTTTGGAACCCATCGCAATGTCATAACATACTTTACCATCTAATTTGTAAGTTATCAAGTAAGTAGTATATGGAAGGGATGTATCGTTAGCGAGTTCTGGATTACAATCTTGATGTAGGATTTTAATCTTCAAGAACGACCTCCCCACTGGATAGAGGGGAATGCTTCGGACACACACGCTTTGGTGATTTTGTATCGCTTGTTTAGTTTCTTATCCTTAGCGAGGATAACAACGTTTGCCTCATCAGGATGAAGACCTTCAAGCATCTGGATCAACATGGATTCACGTTTGATACCAGGAATGTTTGAACCTCCCTTGAAGAAGTGGTGAAGCAATCGTGCCTCCTTCTCCAACACGTTATGTTCAGTGCCGATAGGTGCTGCATTCTTCTCGAAAGGAGGAGCACCTTCGGGGAGCAGAGAGACGATGCTCTCATCGTAATTGATGATGAAGATAGACTTCAATGCCTGAGATTCATTCTCCCTCAGGATAGCAATCTTTTCTGCCTTAGTCTTAGCGTTATGTGCTTTCTGTAAGATTTCAGAAATCAAAAGTTTCATTGTCAGAACTCAGTAATGTGGTCAAGCATTTCATTCAACTCATGTCGAGCGAAATAAGGATACATCTTACCCCTAGGATTGGGGTCAATAGATTCAAATGTATTTATGATGTCAGTGTAAACCTGATCTGGGATACATGCAAAGTCAATGAGTTTACGATTACGTTCATAGTTCTGCATAGTTTTCTCATCACAGAACTCTTCGGGTGACATGTCAATCCACCGTGCAAGTTTTACTTTACTCAGTGGACGCTGCCTCTTCTCAGAGACAAAGGTGTCATCATCAGAGAGGAAGTTAGGGATGCCATCACCACGGTCACCCTTGATGATGTGTTCCAGAAGGTAGACCTTAGGGTCAATACCATTCATGAACTTCTTCTGGATAGGATTGTACTGATTGACAAACTTGTAGCGTTGCAACTGTACGAAGTCCTTATCACCTGACAAGATCAATACTTTCTTAGCAGGTTGCATGTTGTTCTGCAATCTGATGTTACGCATTGCTTGGTCTCTCACAAGAGATGCAATAACATCATCTGCTTCTGCACCATCAACCTCCACTACCTTGTATGGCATGTGGTCTCTGATCTCATCGCGGATCTTGTTTAGTAGTTCAAAGATCTCGTTCCAATCAAGAGAGGACTTCTGCCTGTCTTTCTTACGAGTACCTTTGTAGTATGGGAATTCTTTTCGTCGCCAGTAATGCTTACTGTCGTAACACAAAACAAGTTCGCCATATTCTGAGAAGAACTTACTACGGTAGAACCGTAGGGACTTCATCACCATGTGGCGAACCAGGGATTCACTTAGTTTGTTGTTGGTTGTAGTCAAGGATACCATCAGGTTGCTGATGCAGACCTGATTCATGTCAACAAGGATCATTCGATCACTCTTCGTCTTCGTCGTCTAGCGTATCATAAGGTTGCTGATAACGCAAGTAGATCATGGCATCATCGGTGATCAGATCACCATCTTCATCATACATCTCAGGATGCATAACGATACGTGCATAGTCTGCACGCTCACGCCACTCATCGTAGACATCTTTCACGTTCCATACAACAATGGAACCGAGAAGGAAGGAACCAACAGTAAGGAAGAACGCAATATAAAGAAATGATGCATCTGCCATAGCAATCCTCCTATGTTTGTGTAGTTATTTAGTCAGTTTCTTGCGGTTCTTTGAACCAGGTTTCCGACCAGGTTTCTTTTCAGCATGATACTTCCATGCATCTTCGAGGATACTGTACAGATAGTCTCGGATCTTCCTCGCTTTTGGTTTGGGGATGTGACTGTATGCCTCTCGAAGAGTCTTGTCACCACCCTTGATATATCCTTCTAGTTCAAGGATAGTATTGTTCAATGTTGCTGCTGAGGCAGACTCAATGAACTCGTTCGTCATGCGACGAGTCCATTTATTACCGCGTAGGTATGAGTCCATCTTGAAGAGAAACTTGTGCTCAGTCATGGCAATATCTACTGCCTTGTCAACTAAGATATAGAGTTCGTCTTCGTTGGTCTGTTTCATCAGAGAAATGCGCCTTCACGTAGGTACTTGATGGTTTCAGTACAACCACCCATCCTCTGTCCATTGATGAGGACCTGAGGGAAGGTAGCGCCTCCACCGAACTCGGTCTTGAATTGTTCACGAGTGAACTGTGCCCCGAGTTTGTACTCAGTATACGACCAACCACGCATTCTGTAAACCTCTTTGATCTTGATGCAATAAGGACACCCATCACGAGTGTAGATTACAGTGCCGCCAGGATTCTTTGCCATGATAATTTATAGGATGAAAAAAGGGAGCGAATGCTCCCTTGTATATATTATATTGTATCTACGTTGGATCAGAAGGCGTACTTCACACCCAATTTACCGCCGTAACCACGGTCCACGTCGCTGTCGCCAGAACCTTGGAAGGAGACCTCACCATAGACACCCAGTGCCTCGGTAGCAGCAACGGAGATACCTGCCTTACCAGAAGGAACAGTGTCATCAGCAGCACCGTCAGGAGCGACGTAGCTAGCACCACCTTGTACGTACCATGCAGCAGACTCGCCGAGGGCACCCTCGTAGCCTACGTGGAAATCAGTCGTGGCACCAGTGTAATCCGTGCCCGTCCAACCTGCATTGGTTTCCACGTTCACGTAGGGTCCTGCAAGGGCAGCACCAGGAGCAGCGAAAGCAGCAGCAGCAGCGGCGGCAGCGAAAGCAGTTTTGATCATTTGTTGTTTACCTTTAAGTATGTTTACTCATGGAGTTTAACCCATGGATGGCAGAGGACTCGACATGTCCTCGTCTTTGTTACAGATCGTTACGCGCATAACGATCTTTATTTATACACTTTTGTTCTCAAAAATGCACACCCTTGTGACAGTTGAGACTCAGATATACTTAGTAACAAGTACATCCGAATTGTGACATTAGTCCTTGTTCAGGTAGTCACGGATGTCGTCGGCAACCTGCTCGGAAACAGGTGCCTCAGGGGTCTCAGTGGGAAGGATTTGGATCTCTTCTGACTGAGGAGGTAATTCTACCTCCTTCATGTCGATCCTGTCAAGCTCCCCTCTCCAACCATGATAGTATTTCTTCATCGCTTTGAGCATCTTGCGCTTACCACGAGGGTCATGCTCGTATTTTTCCAGCACTTTTCTCAGTGCGTTCATGCGTCTGGCAGAGTGCATAAGACTTCTGTCAGCAGCAGAGTTGCCAAATCCTTGACTCATTCTACTTCGTCGATAATAATTTTGAACTTAACTCGATCAACCTTACCACCTGTCTGACACATATACCAGATGTTTGAATCTCTGTTGTGTGACTCTTGGTAGAAGATTTCACGAGGTGTGTACCTATCCTCGCTAAACTTACGAGCAGTACGATCACTCATACCGATAGTTGTTACGTCAATTTCCTTAGGAAGAGGAACATTAGCACCAGCATCCCTAGGGAAATAAGGAGTGACAGAACCGTTTGAGTTCTGGTACTTAGGTTTCTTCGGTTGTTCAGGTGGCCATACCATTTCAAACTCTTGTCCGACCTGATATGCCTGACCACGATCAACGATGTCGAATACTTCCACGGCACACCCCCAGTATATATTATTACCGTAGCGTGAACCACCTGTGTACCACTGATCGGGGATTGAATATGGCCAGAACGCCATCCGAATCTTTCCTAAGTTGGAGTTTTCGATTGCTCGTTCCTTGTTACCATACTCACCTACCACATAGTCATGCATGAATGACATCTTACTGTACTGTCCATTAGATGTGATGGCAGTACCCTTAGGATGAGCACCCTGATTGCCTTGGTTGATACCCTTTGCATAGTAAGCATCAATGTCGGCAAACAAAGATGCTTCATATCCATAGGACACAGAGCGATACTGTGCGAACCAGGCATTGAAACCATGACTATTTGATAGATGATAGTAGTTTCTCTTCAACTTGTCAACCTCTACGGCAGGGCGACAGATCAAACCACGTCCATGCTCGAACAGAGTGTTGTAGAAGATGCCACGGACACGACCTCTGGGGTTGTTGTAGGTATACACGTTATCCCACTCACCCTGAGCGTCATGCTGGGTACTCAGGATCATACCCCATCTATCATCTGTGCCACCCTCATAGAAACCAGGCGGTGAATTCTGTGGTGAGAACTCTGCCCAGTCATCACCACCATAATAGATGTCATCCCAGTCAGCACTCTGACCGTTACCATTATTAGTATTGACCTGACCATTGTTCCATACAGTCACAGGGTCAGTCCACTTGTCCTCACGGTGATCCCAGAGAGCAATCTTCAACTTCTTGATCCTACCCTGATCACTGTCAGGTGAAGAAGTATTCTGTGAAGATGTTCTACCAACACCATAGGTATTGGATCGTCCTGCACCCTCACCTGCACCACCAGCGGTAGTCAAGCTGACATTCCATGGTTTCTCAAACTTGTTGTCACCAGTGTCCATGAGAATGAATCCAACCGAAGCATTACCATAGGCAGGACCACGTAGAGGACCATCAATTATAAATTTAAGTTCATCACCTTCGGAAATGGAGAAGGAAGCAAGATCAACACCAACGTTCGGCCAATCTCCGATGTCTAACTGGCGATTAACTATATCAACATTGTTCTTTTGCAACCTGTATCTGAACTTGATGTCCATGGATTCAGGTGCATTGATGAAGGAACCGAATGCTTTTAACTTAAACGATGCAGACTTGTATGCTTTGATGGTTTGGGTCTTGTTGACCTCAACCAAGTATTCACCATCACACTTACCAACGTTTGAGTTCTTAAACTTGTTGATCTTGTTTTCGGGTACAGGTTTACCACAACCAGCACGAGTCGTGGTTACATCAGCAAAGTAACCATCGAAGTTGGGATTAGAACACTGTTCCTTGACGATGATATCCATCATCACTTTCTCTGGTGATGGTTGATCAAACACATAGCATTCGATGCCATCATATTTGTAGTCACCACCAGGTTGCAGCATCTCGTAGTAGATCTTGAAGTCATCGTAATCATCATCACCATTCAACAGGTCTTCCCACCACTGCCAGTTATTACTCTTGAACTTTACCTTAGATGTAGAGGCAGATCCCTGAGATTCTGTCGGGTTCATCTTCCTATTAGAGAAGAACACCCATCCATTTTCTGTGGATGCACTGTGCTTGTATCCCCGACTCTGTGAATTGAATGTAATTGACTGACCATTACTGACGCCACCATTACCATCAGGAATCAAGAAGAATACAATGTCCTTATGTGGATACTGTTGCAACGTGCTGAGTTCAATTCTGAACTGCGTGGTCTCGATATCTCTGGTGGTATTTGCTTCAATAACTTTTGCCCAATGAATAGTTTCACCATCTCTATCAGCAATAGCAACACCCCAGGAGTTCTCATACCCAGCGTTGCCTTTGATGACGTTGTAGGAGATTACAATAGGTGATATAGGGTTAGCAGCAATCCTATATGCAAGACGTGATGGATCATAGCGAAGTGGTTTCTGTGGGTTTGCTTGCAGAACCGTGCTGTACTTGTGGTCAGTTCCAACCCCGAGAGCATTGCTTTCTCTCTGCCTACTACCAATGTTTACAGTGGCATTACAATCATTACCATGACCATCACGTAGACACAGAGACTTGTTACCGTTCTGACGAACTGCATTGAACTTGATACCACCAACAGGGTAGGTCTGACCACCAGTGACAGTGATGTAACCTGATCCAGATCCTCTTCTACCTTCTCTCTGGATAGAGTAACCTGCCACACTTAGATTATCAAATGCTGTACCAGCAGTGCTGGGGTTATCGTTCCATTTAACTTCAATCTTTAATTTAACACTACCACTACCAGTAACTACCAGTTGATTAGCACTATTGAACTCAGCAGTTACCTCTTCTGCTTCTCCACGTCGCACATACTCATGTAGTTCCTGAACTTCCTCGTTAGGTAACAGATAGTTTACTGCCTTAGCAGCATTCTTAAATGCATAACCTAGGAGATTACCCTCAGTGTATCCATATTGATTGATGTATGCACGGATACCCTCACCAGGACCATCAGGTTTACCTGGGTTGATTGTCAAGAGAGTGTCTTGGAGACTGCTGGAATAGAACCTATACAGAGGCACAGCACCATCCTCTGGTGCCGCCATGATATAGAAGGCAGGAGTGTTGCTGACCAGGGTGTAACCAGGGTCAGGGGTGGTGCTGAGACCGTATCTGTGATCGTTTGCACCAGGTCCAGTGACCTCCAACTCAACAGTCAGGTCACGCTTACCAGCGTTCCATGTGTGAGTGGTCTTGGTGCCAGGAGAGGGCAGAGAACCCGACCAGGAGTCGATCCACCACTCGGAGTCATATTCATTACCATCAAGCACACCACGGCACTTGAAGGTCACTGAGGCACCGCCTAGGGAGACTGTACGAGTCTGGATGTTACTGCTATTGAAATACTTGTTGCCTGCTTCACAGAATACTTTACCACCGTTGTAGTTACCAGCGATGTCAGTGGTCACAACTCTCAGGTTGTGCTTCAAGAATGAACCAGACCCATTAACGCCATTGCTGATAGGTGAGAGCATGACATTACTAGATCCAGCACCACTGGTGTATTCATAGATGGGAACACGTTCACCTTCACAATTTTGCACACAGATCTTACCAGTCGTGCTGTTCTGTCCTCTGAAATAGAACGTATCACAATCAGCACCTGGTGTCTTCCATGTACCAGTGATGTATGGTTTGAAGATACATTCAACTGCATCCTTCACACACTTATCCCATCCACCATCATCACCAGGGTCATCGACATCTCTACCGATGGACTTACAATATAGTTTCTTACCGTTCTCTATGATGTAGAAGATACCTTCCTCTGCCTCATCAGGTTGAGAACTGATCTCTACGGTGCCTGCTGCCAGTCCTTCCATGACCTCTTGACAATCATCTCCACCAGGGACAGGGAACGGACCTGGTGGATATGGTATGGGTCCAACAGGAAAGATGTCACAGATAGCAAGTTCAGGAAAAAGATCACACAACCAGTCAATAGGACCGACTGGATCCAGATCAATGATAGGTTGCGTACCTGGGAAGTCATCTGGTGTCACATCAGGCACAGGGACCGATGGATAACAACGGTCTACAATCTGTCTGATGACCTCACCAGGATTGATTTCAGGTGCAGGTTCGGGTTCGCCCTGGCGAGGTCTAGGAGGACCAGGAGGGCGTGGTGTTAGTGGTTGATCAGGACCATAGCAGTTCTGTACGATCTGCCTAACCAGTTCCCCTGGTGGCATGGTCGGAGGTGGTTCTGGTTCACCCTGCCTACCTCGTGGATTCTGACCAGGGATTGGAGAGTCTGGACTCAGGGCAGGACCATCACCGTTATAGCAGTTGTCTACTACTGCACGGATGGTATCAGCAGCAGTAGCAGCAGGCAAAGGCGTACTGTCATCGATGGTAGGTGGTCTAGGGATGCTGACCCTAGGACTACCAGATGCGTCTGGTGTGTTGTTAACAATAGGAACATCCGCCGCATAGCAGTTACCTACTGTGAGACGGATGTTAGCACCAGGATTAACGGGTGCAGGGGGTGGAGTATCACCCTGCCTGCTCCTCACGTATTGGTTTCCAGCAGGATTCGTGCTGCTAGGGAGCAGTGGAATGCCACTATCGCCAGAATAACAAGGGTTGCCCGCTACCATGTATAAAATTACTTATCGATATATTTATTCTCTTCCAACCACTGCCTCGTCAGAGGTGTGGGTTCATAGTCTTCCCACATCTTACCACGAGCACAGGACTCCAATGCTTTCTGAGTCATACCTTCGGTCTTACCTGCCCAGGTTGCTTCCTTCTCCCATGGTTGTGCTTCTGGTGGATAGGTGCGACGCACCATCTCTTGCCAGATCTCAGGCACATCTTCTTCTGGTTTGATGATAGCAATCATGTTGTTCTCAATAGTACCTGCCATACAATCTTGTGCAGCGTGCCATCCTTCATGTCGCACAACACTCATCAACACATGTGGTCGATACATGTATGCACGATTGAGATAGAAATGATTACTCACAGTATGGTAGACACCACGATGACCAACTGGGAAATACCTCTCATCGGCAAGATACACATTCACACCAATGTTCTTGAATGCAATCATAATAAAATCAAACTCTTCCTTGACTGCATTCCAATTTGAATCAGGATATGCATGTTCAAGATCAATAGATGAATTGATGCGGTGTACATCTTTTGTGCATTCTTTCAGCAGCATACAACCCATGGCATCCATGGAGTAGTAACCTTTGGTGATCTTTTCTTCACCTGCTGACACTGGAACAGTCATACCATGTGCTGCCCCCAACAAGAGACCAGCGATAATATATCTGAACATAAAAATAGGGGTCATAAGACCCCAGAAGTATAGCACTTGACTTGGATTTTGCCAAGTCAATTTAGCGGCGACGATATCAATTATTTATCAACCGATGCTAGGTGCAGTGAGAGCAACAGGAGTTGTATCAGCAGCAGCAAGGTCAAGAGGGAAGTTGTGAGCATTACGCTCATGCATTACC
>MDSW01185197.1_pt1 | contig 28076 bp, 28 predicted proteins | sample 811171 | NCBI WGS metagenome assembly MDSW01 (sample SAMN05326641, study PRJNA326480) | marine metagenome | isolation source: seawater | place: Atlantic Ocean: North West | collected 2012 | reverse complement strand
ATGAAAAAGCTCTTTTGTACCATGATAATGCCTCTAGTATTTATTGTCTTGATAAACCTGACTTTTAGTAAGTAATTTAGTTTTAAGTCGTGAATATAAAATTCAGAACATTAGGAATAGATATAAATAATGACAATTAGCGATAACAACAAAAAGGTATTGCCTCTTCCCAATCTTGGTTTATCTGACATACCGCCTAAAGGGATAGATAGAGAGGTTTTGTCCTCATCTATATCACAGGGTAACCGCATGACAATTGGTCCTGGAATAGAAATGAAGGGAGAAATCAGCAAGTGCGCAGTTCTGGTAATAGAAGGTGAGGTTGAGGGGACAGTTCAATGCCAGCAATTAGAAATATTATCTCGAGGAGTTTTTAAAGGAACTGCGCAAGTTGAAACAGCTGAAATAGAAGGCATTTTCGATGGAGACCTTAACGTTTCGGGCTTATTAAAAATAGAAAAAAGTGGGTCTGTATCTGGCAATGTATTTTATAATCAAATCACAGTATCTGCGGGTGGACAACTTTCTGGAAAAGTTAAAAATTCTGGCGTAATTGAATCCAGTGGGGAAATTATTGCTGATAAAGAAGGTTAAGATTCCCCATTGTTTAGTAAATTTATCCGTAGGCAAACATGAGTTTCAAGAGATTTTTTACTTCTCTAAATTAACTCTTGATTAGGTCGGTGAATCAGAGAACTAAATGGGTTGGTAGAAAGTGCATCAAGCTAGTATACCTTCTTGATATCAGATATCTATTAATTAAATAAGCCAATTATTTATTAATCAGGAATTGGAAGTGGCTGATCATTTTCAGGAATATTCCAAGCTCTCTTAGTAGCTGGGCGTTCCAAAATTGACATATACCAGCGACGAACATTAGGAAAATCATTTAGATTTATTTCTTGCCAATTATGCCTAGCTGCCCATGGCCAGACTGCCATATCAGCTATTGAATAAGTATCTATGATAAATTCTCGATTATCTAGTCTTTTATCTAATACTCCATAAAGCCGCCTTGCTTCTTTTTCATATCGTTCCTGAGCATATGGGGCTACCCCAGGATTATAATGAGTAAAGTGGTGTACTTGTCCAAAAATGGGCCCGAGACCGCCCATTTGCCACATTAGCCATTCCATAGTGCGCCAGTATGAATCTCGATCAGTTGTGTTAAGAAACTGACCAGTCTTTTCAGCTAAATAAAGTAATATCGCGCCTGTTTCGAATAGGGGCATGCTATTATTATCATGATCTACAATTGCAGGTATTTTATTGTTAGGACTAATTTTTAGAAAGTCAGGTTCAAATTGCTCATCTTTACCAATATTAACTGCTATGGTCTTATAATCTAGACCTGTTTCTTCTAGCATTAGTGAAACTTTGCGACCATTTGGTGTAAACCAAGTATAGAAGTCAATCATCGGAATAATTCTCCAAGAGAGTTTAAATTATTTTTGCTTTGTTATGTGCATCTGTTAAGGCACCCTATGAGGAGTTTTTTAACGGGTCAATTGGTAAACCTAAAATTTGGCACTATTATACTAAATTATAATTTAGTGATTATTCAAATAATAATATATTTCACATTAGTGCTAAGTAATTTATTTATTATATTTTATTTTTGCATATAAATATTCTTAAATACTAATTTTACGAGGTATTGCATTGTCACATAACCTAATTGTTAGAAAACATCGCGACAGTATTCCTATCACGATCGTTAGAACTAAAAACATTGATGAATGGATAGATAATATTTCTTTGGGTCAACGAAAATGGCTAAGTCAAAATGGGTTTAAGGCTAAAAAGAACTCAATTGGACTGTTACCTTTAAGGTCCGGTGGTTTAGATAAGGTAGTATTCGTAATAGATGATAGTACTGATCTTTGGTGTTGGAGCGAACTAGCCGCTAATTTGCCAAAGGCCACGTATTGGTTCCATGGTAGCTTAGATGAATCTATGGCTACTGATGCTGCGTTGGGCTGGGGATTAGCTTCTTATGAATTTACCAAATACCGAAAACCTTCTTTAAACCGACCGAAGTTAGTTTGGCCAAAAAATAGTGACCGATCGGCTGTATCTTATACACTAGAGGCAATTAAATTAGTTCGTGATCTAATTAATACACCTGCAGAAGATATGGGGCCATCTGAATTAACTGCCTTTATTCGCTCTTTGGCTAGACGTTTTAAAGCAACTACAAAAGTTATAAAGGGCGATTCACTTTTAAAAGCTAATTATCCCATGATTCACATGGTTGGACGCGCATCAGATGATACTCCCAGGCTAATTGATATGCGATGGGGAAATAGCGGGCCTCTTGTAACATTAGTTGGAAAAGGTGTTTGTTTTGATACTGGGGGGTTAGATCTTAAATCGGCTTCCGGCATGTTGCGCATGAAAAAAGATATGGGGGGGGCAGCTCATGTATTAGGTTTAGCCTTGATGATAATGTCCGCAAAATTACCGGTCAAACTAAGGGTTTTGATAGGCGCGGTGGAGAATTCTGTTTCTGGAAATTCATATCGTCCTTTAGACGTTCTTAATTCTCGTAAGGGAATTACAGTAGAAAACGTAAACACAGATGCCGAAGGAAGGTTGGTTCTTGGTGATTGCCTTACAGAGGCTTCTCGCGAGAAACCAGATTTATTATTAAATTATGCTACTTTGACTGGAGCTTCTAGAGTTGCTGTTGGAACTGAATTGGCTGCTATGTATTGTAATAACGATGATTTATCTGAAGATTTTAAAAAACATGCCAAATTAACCAATGATCCGTTATGGCGTCTACCTTTATATGGTCCCTATCGCCGAATGCTTGATAGTAAAGTGGCGGATATTTCAAGCGCTAGTGAAGGAGGTTTCGGCGGGGGTATTACCGCCGCACTTTTTCTTCAAGAATTTGTGGAAAAAGGTATACCCTGGGCACATTTTGATATTATGGCCTGGAACACTTTCTCTAGAGCCGGTCGTCCTGAGGGAGGGGAAGCACAGGCTATGAGAGCTGCGTTTAGTCTCATTGTAGAAAGATATGGTAATTAGTAATAAAACATTTAAATTTGGTTATTATTTAAGTTATAGTTTTAAACTATGAAAAGTATTGTAAAACTTAATTTGTAATTAACGTCTAGATAATATAGCTATAATATAGAATTAAAAACTATAACCCGCATTTAGTAGGGAGAATATTTATGGTCAAACCTATTTTACAGACGTATCCTGTGATTCACGCCGAAAGTGAAGAGGAACGTGCTAAGCTTCGTCCTATCGGAAGGAATAAAGATAGATATCAAGAAACCGTTCAGGGTTGGCATGAAGTAATCATGGCAGCTGATAATCTAGATTTCTGGGGAGTTGCTACAATTGAGCATCACTTTTGGTCCGAGGGCTATGAAGTGGGTCCTGCCCCAGCTATTATGGATGCCTACTGGGCAGCAATAACTAAAAATGTACGAGTAGGACAACTTGGGTACGTTATGAGTATCCAGAATCCTATACGAGTGGCAGAAGAAACAGCTATAATTGACCATCTTACTCAAGGACGCAGTTTTGTTGGTTTTGCAAGAGGATACCAGAGCCGCTGGACAAATGTTTTTGGGCAACATTATGGAACAACTTCTACAAAATCCCCTACTGCTGCTAAGAACAACCAAACAGCGGTTGGTGCAGGATTTGCCCAAAGTGGTTTTAGCATATCGGATAAAGATGTTAAAAACGATCAACATAACCGAGATGTTTTTGAAGAAAATATAGATATTGTTCTCAAGGCATGGACCCAAGATTCAATGAATCATAAAGGTAGTGCATGGCAGATACCATATCCGGGTGATACAGGGGTTGATGACTGGCAACTTGCCCAAGTAGGAGTTACACAGAGGCTCGGTGCCCTAGATGAGGTTGATGAGAACAATAATGTTGTGAATATTTCTGTATGCCCTGCTCCTTATCAGGACCCGCATCCACCTGTATTTGTTTCAGGAAGCGGTAGTCCGGAAACTATAGATTATAATGCGCGTATGGGCTTCATTCCAACCTACTTTACTGATATTAGTACGGCGGCGCCCTTGGGTGTTCAATACGCTAAAACGGCTGCAGAATCAGGTTTTAATTGGCTGCCAGGACAGAACCAAAATATTGTTCGATGGCTACAGATTGCAGAAAGTCAAGATGCCGCTATGGATGCAGTTATGGCCCATGATTATGATATATGGAAAAACTTTTATGCAGCAATGGGACGTCGGAAGTTAGATGAAAGTGATGTGATTGGTTCGATGTTAGATTCAGGTCTATATGCTATTGGCACAGCCGAATCGGTACGTGATCAGCTAGTAGCTCAGTGGGAACAAATGCCAGCTGAGTATATAACCCTGATATATCATTATGCTCAAATGCCAAAAGATAAAGTTATCCAGAATATGACAGAGTTTAATGAGGTTGTGAAACCGGCTTTAGATGAGATAACAGCTCGTAGCGGACATGATATGGCGCAGGCTGCTGAGTAAAATAATCATTTTTTAGTTATATAAGGGGGTCCATATATATGGACCCCTTTTTTTTTGAGAAAAAGATTTCCAATAATTCTAATAACTGTCGATCAGTAACCATTTTTAATATCTACTGTATTGGAAATTGGTTTTGCATCTAGGTGTCGCTGAATGTTTTCTAGAATTTGATAGACTACGGTTCGTGGATCGGTAATAGAAGCATTATGTGGGGTTACTGTGATTTTATCATGATCCCAAAATATATGTTCTTTGGGTAAGGGTTCTTCTCTAAAAACATCTAGTGTAGCGTGGGTTAGTTGTCCTGAATCTAAACACGTAATTAGGTCTTTCTCAATAAGGTGATTCCCTCTTGCTGCATTTATAAGATAAGCGCCTTTGGGTAGTTTGGAAAATAAACTAAAGTTCAGTATACCCTCTGTATCTTTGGTAAGTGGTAATAAACAAATTAATATACTTGAACTATTTAAAAGATGATTAAGACCACTTAAACCAGTTAAACAAGTTATGCCTGGAATAACTTTCATAGAACGACTCCAGCCTTTTACATTAAAATTAAGGGCTGAAAGAGATTTTGCACAATCGGTTCCAAGTATACCTAACCCCAGAATCCCAATATTTCTTTCATCAGACTGAAGTCTCTCATTCTCTCTTGAATTCCATATATGTTTTCTTTGTTGTTTATCGAGCTCTGGTTGGTTTTTATGATATTTGAGCACGTGTAAAAGTATGTACTCTCTCATACCAGCTGTTAAATATGGATCGATCACTCTTGATATAGTTACCTCTGTAGGAAAATCCGGGTCTTTAAAAAGATGATCAACGCCAGCACCAAGCGAGAATATTATTTTTAAATTTGTAAAGCTTGCTAAGATTCCAGCTGGAGGATTCCATGCAACTGCATATATGATTTTGTCAGGATCACCCGTATCGGGCCATATTCTAATATCAAGCTCTGGCGCTAGCTCTCTAAGATAACTTGCCCATATGTCAGGGCGTTCATTAGGTGCTATAACCAAAACTGCCATTATTTTGTATTCGTTTTATTAGAATCAATTGCTTCTAGGTTAAATGCAGCTGCCATTAATGCCTTGGTATAAGGTTTTTTAGGGTGATCAAAAATATTATCTGATGGTCCTTGTTCAACAACTTTTCCATTGCGCATCACTATCACCTCATCGGATATAGCACGTATTACTTTTAGATCATGACTAATAAACAGATAGGCTATTTTATGTTTTATCTGTAGATTAATTAAGAGGTTAATAATTTGTACTTGTACTGATCGATCAAGAGCTGAGGTTGGTTCATCAAGTACTATAAATTTTGGTTTTAGAGCGATAGCTCGCGCAATAGCTATTCGTTGGCGCTGGCCTCCAGAAAACTCATGTGGATAGCGATAACGGCTAGTTGGATCAAGGCCAACTTCTTCCATTGATTGTATAATTAGGTCATTTCTATCTGAGTCTGTATTTCCAATTTTATGAATTTTTAGGCCTTCTTCTATAATCTGCGAAATAGACATACGTGGGCTTAGACTTCCATAAGGGTCCTGGAACACAATTTGCATTTCTCGCCTTAGAGGGCGCATTTTCTTTAATGTAATTTTATCAATTCTCTTTTCATTAAATTTTATCATGCCGTCTGAACTTATTAATCTCAATAAGGCCATTCCTAATGTAGTCTTCCCAGAACCGGATTCACCAACTACCCCAAGTGTTCGTCCCTCATGAACTTCTATGTTTATGCCATCTACTGCACGTATATAGTTATAGGTTCTTCTTAAAAGCCCTGATTTTAAAGGAAACCAAACCTTTAGATTCTTACTGTATAAAATATTTTTTGATTTTTTTACCGGGGAGGGGCTCAAATTAGAAAAATCTGCAGATAATAAATGTTTTGTATAAGCGTGTTTGGGACTCTTCAAAACTTGCTCAGTTTTGCCGCTTTCAACTATTTCTCCTCCATTCATAACACATACCCTATTTGCCATTTTTTTAACGATACTTAGGTCATGAGTTATAAAAAGCATAGACATTCCAAACTTCTTTTGCAGATTTTCAAGAAGTTCAAGGATCTGCGCTTGTATAGTGACATCAAGGGCAGTTGTGGGTTCGTCAGCTATAAGTATTTCGGGTTCGTTGGCTAGTGCCATAGCAATCATTACACGTTGGCGCTGTCCGCCAGATAACTCGTGTGGGTAGGATTTAAGGTGTCGGTTAATGTCGGTAATTCCAACTAATTCTAGTAATTCTAGAGAACGAACTCTTGCAAGGTTTTTGTCTAGACCTTTATGAATTTGTAAAATTTCCCCTATTTGTTTTTCTATAGTATGTAATGGATTAAGAGAAGTCATGGGTTCTTGAAAAACCATGGCAATTTTATTTCCACGGATTGACTGTATAGCACCCGGTGGTGATCCGATGATTTCCTTGCTTTTAAATTTTATTGAACCATTCGGGTGACTGGCGAGAGGGTAAGGTAATAACTGAACTATTGATAAGGCTGTAACAGATTTACCGGAACCGGATTCACCGACTAATGCTATGGTTTCGCCCTTTAAAATATCAAAACTTATAGATTTGACGGCATGAACTGTATGGCTGGAAGCCTTAAAATCAACTGATAAGTTTTTGACTGAAAGGAGTGGATTTTCCATTATCTTTTATAAGCCGAAATTTGTTTTCGTGGGTCATAAGCGTCACGAATTGCCTCACCGATAAAGATCATGAGACTAAGCATTATTGCTATGGCTAGGAACGCTGTAATACCTAGCCAAGGTGCTTGTAGGTTTTCTTTTCCTTGCTTCAGCATTTCTCCTAATGAAGGTGAGCCAGGAGGCAGACCAAAACCTAAAAAGTCTAGGGATGTTAAAACAGTAACAGACGAAGCCGTAATGAAAGGAAGAAATGTTATGGTTGCCACCATGGCATTAGGTAAAACATGCCTTATCATTATTAATCTGTTATTCATTCCCAACGCCCTGGCAGCACGAACATAATCAAAGTTTCGCGCTCTTAGAAACTCTGCTCTCACCACCCCAACTAAAGACATCCAACTGAATAAGAGCATAAGTCCTAATAACAGCCAAAAAGTTGGTTCCACTACTGAGGCTAATATTATCAATAAAAAAAGTGTTGGCAGAGAAGACCAGATTTCTATAAAGCGCTGGAAAAGTAGATCTGTCCATCCGCCAAAATATCCTTGTACAGCGCCGGAGGCTACACCAATAATGCTTGAAAGAATAGTTAGGGTAAATCCAAATAGTACTGATATACGAAAGCCATATATTAACCTAGCAGATACATCGCGGGCTTGATCATCCGTTCCAAGCCAGTTCTGGGTTGTTGGCGCTGATGGTGCTGGAGTCTTTAAGTTTATAACAGGCGTATCGAAGCTATACGGTATCATTGGCCATATCATCCAGCCTTTTTCATTTATCAGCTCGGCTACAAATGGGTCTGTATAATCAGCCTCAGTCTCGAAATCACCGTTGAATGTCGTTTCAGGATAACTGGTAAAGATAGGATAATAGAATTTTTTATTAAACTGTATTAATAATGGTTTATCATTGGCTATAAATTCTGCAAATAAAGTAAATATAAATAAGAGCAAAAAAACCCATAAAGACCAATAACCACGTTTGTTTGATTTGAAATTGTTGAGACGGCGTTCGGTTAATGGAGTTATGGTGTGATTCAAAAACTTCATTTTTCGAGTGTGCTGTTCTTTATTTTTCAAATCGTGTGTTTTTTCTCTTAACATTTTATATTTTACGGCTTTCGAAATCTATACGTGGGTCTATAAAGACATATGCAAGGTCCCCTATTAAACTCATTATTAGACCCAGTAGAGAAAAAAAGAATAATGTACCAAAAAGCACAGGAAAGTCGCGGTTAAGTGCTGCTTCAAAACCCAGAAGTCCAAGACCTTCAAGTGAAAAAATGACTTCTATTAAGAGTGAGCCTGTAAATAATATGCCAATAAAAGCTGCTGGAAATCCTGCTATTACTATTAGCATAGCATTGCGAAAAACATGTCCATAGAGAACCCTATTTTCAGTTAATCCCTTGGCACGGGCAGTTATCACATATTGCTGATTTATTTGATCTAGGAAAGAGTTTTTAGTCAGCATTGTTAAACCGGCAAACGCGCCGATTGTCAGTGCTATGACTGGCAGTGATATATGCCATATATAGTCAGTTATCTTTTCAAATACATTAAGTTCGGACCAATTTTCGGATACTAGACCTCGCAAAGGAAACCAATCAACAAAACTCCCTCCGGCGAATAGTACTATTAAAAGAATTGCAAATAAGAAACTTGGTACTGCGTTGCCAAATATAATTATTCCACTTGTCCAGGCATCAAAACTACTGCCATCCATTATCGCTTTACGTATACCCAAAGGTATACAAATTAAGTAAGTTAGCAAAGTCGTCCATAACCCCAGACTAATCGATACTGGCATTGCATCTAAAACTAAATCCACTACTTTTCGGTTTTTAAAAAAGCTTTCTCCAAAATTAAATGTAGCGTAGTTACCTATCATTTTTATAAAACGTATATGTACTGGTTTATCAAACCCGACCATTTCTTCAATTTCAGCTATTAACTCTGGCGGTAATCCTCTTGCCCCACGGTATTTAGACTGGAAACCATTAGTCTGATCAAAATTCTGCTGGCTATCAAGGTTTTGTGGAATCTCGCCTCCGCCCCCGGTTACTCTAGAGGTGGCATCGACTGCATTACCTTGAATCTGTGATATAATTTGTTCAACCGGACCACCAGGTGCAGTTTGTATTACTGCAAAATTTATAACCATTATCCCAAAAAGCGTTGGTATAATTAACAAAAGCCGGCGAATTATATATGATAGCATGGAGTTAACTTATCTTTACAATCTAATTCAAGTTAGTGTTTGGCATCTAAATTTCTATGAATTTTAATTTTCTTTTCTTTTTCAGGATCTACCCACCAAGCTGACATATTGGTTGCTTCACCCATCAAAGGTACTTTTTGAGGGCGCCCAAACTTATCCCAGAAGGCAATACGATCTAGGGGAAGATGAAAATGTGGAATAACATAGTAACCCCACAAAAGAGCTCTATCTAGGGCTCGAGTTCGTTGAACCAGGCTTTTACGTGTTGGTGCCATGATAACTAGCTCTATTAGTTCATCAATAACTTGGCTGTTAATGCCAATAAAATTGCGAGATCCTTTAGCTATGGCAGCTTGGCTGCTCCAGAAGTCTCTTTGTTCATTACCTGGTGATTGTGATTGTCCCCAAGAAGCAATTATTACGTCAAAGTCTCTTGAATCTGTGCGCTCTTGATACTGTGCACTGTCTACAAGACGCACATTAGCTTCTATTCCTAGACGTTTTAAATTACGTGAAAATGGCAGGGCCATTCTTTCAAAGGCTGGCTGTACTATTAGTATTTCAAATTTAAAGATTTCACCCGTTTTAATATTAGTTAGTTTCTCATTTCGGACTCTCCATCCTGCTTCTTTTAAAAGCTTACCTGCCTGGCGAAGGTTTTGTCTTATGCTATTTTTTTTGCCTAGACTACTGGGGGGCACATAAACTTGAGAATAGAGTTTTTTAGGTAAGCGCTCACGATATTTTTCTAGGATTAGACGTTCTTCTTCACCCGCGTTTGAAAGCAGCCCTTTACTTCCAAGTTCAGAGTTATCAAAATAACTATCAGTTCGTGTATATGCCCCATAAGCAAGGTTTTTGTTATACCATTCAAAATCCCAAGCTAAATTTAGCGCCATACGAACTTTTAAATTTTGGAAAATATTTTTTCTTATATTGAATACAAAACCTTGCATGCCTGCAGTTCGTTCGTGTGGAAATTCTGCTTTGATGATTCGTCCTTCCCGAACGGCTGGTACATTAAAAGCTGTTGCCCATTCTTTGGCTGAGTTTTCAAACCAGAGGTCAATATTGTTTGCTTTGAAGGCTTCACGAGATACTGTTCTATCTCGGAAATAATCAATTCGTAGAGTGTCAATATTATCAAAACCAACTCTTGTCGGGTGATTTCTTCCCCAATAGTTTTTCACCCTTTCGAAAGTTATTGATCTTCCGGGTTTCACATCAGAAATACGATAGGCGCTACTACCCAGTGGAGGTTCTAGAGATGCTTTAGAAAAATCACGTTTTTCCCAATAGTGCTTAGGTAATATAGTTAGATCACCTAATATTAGTGGTAGTTCACGATTGGATTTACCAGAAAAAGTAAATTTGACTTTATTGGTTCCAGTTTTTTCTACTCTAGAAACGTTTCCATAATAAAAACGATAAAATGGACGCCCTTTGCTTCGCAATATATTGAATGAAAATATAACGTCTTCAACAGTGATTGGTTTACCATCATGCCAGTACGCATCATTTCTTAAAGTAAACTCTACCCAAGATCTATCACTAGGTGTTTTTACAGTTTTGCAAAGTAAACAATAAAGAGAGAATGCTTCGTCAACTGATTGAACCATTAGGGAGTCATAAATTATACCCGTACTGGCCGGGTTACCCTGGAGAATAAATGGATTAAGGCTGTCGTAAGTGCCCATAGCTGATGTTATTTTTATTCCGCCTTTAGGCGCATAGGGGTTAACATGATCAAAATGTTTAAAATCACTTTTGAATTTTGGTTCTCCATGCATAGCTAATGCATGAGTTTCAACATTTTTTTCAGAGGAATAAGTATTAGGAATAAAAATAGAAACTGTTAATATGCTATATATTGCGAGCTTAATTATCTGTCGCATATAATTTCTCCGTCAGTAAATATTTTCAACCCAAACCAAAATTAGAAACTTTAACTTGCTGATAATATATTTTTTATAATTAACAACTAATATTTAACATAATTTAATTTTTACAAAGCAATGGTTTTGCAGATCAAACCAAGGCTACTTGCAACATTATCTGCTGCAGAGAGACAACTTTTAGCCCTTGTATTAGGTATCCACACTTCAAATCGAATAACATAATTCACTTTATACTCTTCTACTATATGTTCGCTATCCATGCGCAAGATACTTGCACCAAACTCAGCGAAAACTTCAGCCAACCGTGCAATTAATCCGGGACGATCAGCACCATGTAACTCAATCTGGTGAGTAATGTGTTTCTTTTCAACGTGAGTTGATCTTAAATTATAAGGCTCAACGGATATATTGGTTATTTTTGTTTTATCAAGTTTAGAAAGCTCAGATTTAGTAAATTCTGCACTTATTGTATCAGGTAAGCTCACCATAGAGGTAAACTCTGCTGATGTTCCTATAACTGCAAAAGTTGTATCACCTAGGTCAGCGCCTAAATCAAATAGTCGTCCAGTTATAGTTGCAAGTAGTCCTGAGCGGTCAGCACAAGAAATTGCGATACGAACATCAACAGGCATTGTGTTTCCTTAAGGGTTATAAGGCGGATAGTAGTTTAAGGGTCTCAGTGTGTATTTTTTGATCACCTGCGGCAACAACTGTTCCAGTGGATTTAAGGTTTAATGGCTTGCCTTGCCAGTCGCTAATTACTCCACCAGCCCCAGTTACTATCACAGCATGTGCAAGATAGTCATATGGGTACATACCAGCCTCTACAACTAGATCTGTTTGGCCGCTAGCAATCATTGAATAAGCATAGCAGTCGGTACCAAAACGAGTATCACACACTGCTTTAGAAATACGGTCAAATTTATTTTTTTCTTCTTCTGAAAACATATCTGGTGAAGTTGAGCATAGCATAGCAGAGGACAAGCTTTGACACGCTCGTGTTTTTACGGGTGAGCCTGAATTACCGCGACCCCAATGTAAAGTAGGAGCGCCATCTATTCCTAGCCATCGTTCTCCCAATGCAGGGTGATCAATGACTCCAAGTATTGGTATGCCATTATGGGTTAAGGCAATGAGGGTACCAAAGAGAGGTATTCCATTGATAAAGGCTCGAGTACCATCAATGGGGTCGATCACCCAAACATACTCCTCTTCTATACCTTTGCTGCCATATTCTTCTCCCAGGACTCCATGTTCTGGTAATTCTCTATCAAGTATGTTCAGTAATAACGTTTCTACCTCTTGATCAGCCTGGGTAACTGGACTCTGATCGTCTTTTTTTTCAAACGGTAGATTTTTTCGGAAGTAATCTAGAATTACAGGTCCGCTAGAATCCACCATTTTTATGGCAATATCAACGAACCTTGCAATAGAATTAGCGTTCATGGCTCACCCCGAAAGATAATGTTAGGCTACTTTTGCTCCATCTTATAGACTCTATGCAATAACTAATTAGGGTTATTATTATTAATCTATCTTTCTTTTATTGAGCTATTGTTTGTCTATTGTAAATATATATTTAATTTATCTGGGCCGTGTTGGTGTATTTTGATTATATCAAACGCTATAAATATTTAACCTTAATTCAGTAGATAATTAATTCTATAGGTAGTGTATAAAGAAATTATTCAATTTATCTAAAAACTGTTCAACGCACTTTGAATGTGACATTAAACTATAATGTATAATAGACTGGAGATGTATCCTGCCTAATGAAAACGTAGTATTTGAAAAACGTCCTAAAAACCCTATAGTGGTAATTCCTGCTCGCATGGCTTCAACGCGACTTCCGGGAAAACCAATTGCAGATATAGCAGGTGAGCCAATGGTGGTTCATTGCTGGAGACGTGCTATAGAGGCAGATGTTGGTCCGGTAATTGTTGCCTGTGCGGAATCAGAGGTTGCTCGAGTAATAGAAGCCGTTGGCGGAGTAGCAGTTATGACTGATCCTGCTTTGCAATCTGGATCAGACCGTGTTGCAGCTGCATTAAAGAAAGTTGATCCAGATGAAAAACATGATGTGATTCTTAACCTTCAAGGCGATTTACCTACTCTTGACCCAGATTCTATACGTTCTGTTCTATCAGGTTTTTCCAGGATTGAAGTAGACATAGTAACACTTGCGTGTCAGATAACGGATAAAAATGAAATTAGTAATCCCAATGTGGTAAAAGCGGTTATATCTATGGAGAGCAATACAACTGTTGGCCGTGCCCTGTATTTTAGTCGAGCTAGTGTCCCAGCGGGCTTAGGAAGCTATTACCATCATATCGGAATTTATGCGTATCGACGAGCAGCTCTATTTAATTTTATTTCTCTACCAGTCAGTAATCTTGAAAAACGTGAGAAATTGGAACAGCTGCGAGCTCTCGAAGCCGGAATGAATATTGAAGTGGTTCTCGTTGACACAGTACCACTCGGTGTCGATACTCCCATTGATCTCGATCGAGCCAGGGTGTTGCTTGGCTCAGTAGTTGGTAATTGCTAGAGTTGGCAAATAATGAAAAAAAGTAATGAAAACCTAATTCCAGGTAATACAATAGCTTATCAAGGTGTTGCAGGTGCTAATTCGCATATTGCATGTTTGCAAGCCTTTCCTGATATGACACCGATGGCTTGTGATAGTTTTGAAGATGCTTTCTCTGCTGTTCAAGTGGATGGTAAAGCTGCTTTAGCCATGATTCCTATTGAAAACTCACTTGGGGGACGTGTTGCTGATATCCATTATTTATTACCCGAATCTAAGCTTTATATAGTTAAAGAACATTATTTGTCAGTAGAATACCAGCTTCTTGGTTTAGAAAATGCAACCTTGGAAGGTCTAGTACAGGTTCGAAGCCATACGCAGGCGTTAGCGCAATGTCGTGGTCAATTAAACCAATTAGGGGTCAGCACCCTAGCGTGTGCTGATACCGCGGGTTCAGCTAAAGAGGTGGCTGAGCTTGGTGATCCAAAAATTGCTGCTATTGCGCCTGCTTTAGCAGGTGAAATCTATAATCTAAAAACATTAAGAGATAGGTTTGAAGACCGTATTGGTAACACTACTAGATTTGTTGTCTTATCTCGCGCTCGTCGTGATCCAGATCCTAACGATGGGCCATGCGTTACGTCGCTTATATTTCAGGTGCGTTCTGTTCCAGCTGCTCTTTATAAGTCTATGGGTGGGTTTGCGACAAACGGTATAAATATTACTAAGCTAGAAAGCTATATCACTGGGGAGAGATTTAGTGTTGCTAGGTTCTACGTTGAGATAGAGGGTCACCCGGCTGACCCCGCAGTTTCTCGTGCTCTTGAGGAACTGGATTATTTTTCATCTCAGGTAAGGATATTAGGTGCATTTGCTGCTGATGAATTTAGGCAACAATAAATTGAAACTATGTTTCTCATAAATGATAAATTTTATTTTTAGTTGACCTAACTAGATTTTTATTCCTCAGCTAGCCATTCTTCTATTAGGCGCCGCGCGATTGAATCGCCGCGGGGTAGCTGAATTTCTGAATCAGGTGTGATTGCTTTTAACTCGTCGCGGCTATACCAATTGGCAGATTCTAGTTCTTTTGGGTCAGGATGCAAATCGGTGTTTAAAGCGCGTGCTCTAAATCCGACCATTAGAGAAGAAGGAAAGGGCCATGGTTGTGAATGCTGGTACACTATATCAGTTAAATTAATTCCAACTTCTTCAAAGACTTCTCTTGCAACACAGTCTTCTAAGTTTTCTCCTGGTTCAAGGAAGCCAGCAAGTACAGATTGCATTTTTGCTGGGAAACGTCCGGCGCGCGCTAAAACAATTTTATCATCATTATAAACGAGTACAATACAAGCTGAGTCGGTGCGCGGAAAATGAACTGTATCACAACTTTTATCTTCACATCGACGCTGATGTCCGCCTGCTTCACTATGCGTCATATTACCACACACGCCGCAATGTAAGTGCTGTTGGTGCCAATAGTTAATGCCTCTAGCGTAGGCCAGTAGGTTGCCTTCTTCTGGATTCATTATCGGACCGATTTGTCGCAAATCGGCAAATTCGACACCTGAATTATATAATATATTATCTTTAGGGTTATCTAAATGGCTAATATCTATGCTAAAATAGCTTGTTTGACCTATGGTGCCAAGCAGAATGGGTTGGTTCTTGCCGTTCGATAATGCATTTAAATGCTCTAAACCTAGGCATGCCATAGAGAAATTATCTCCTTGTGTGAACAAGTTGTGATTTCTCCAGACAGGTAACAATTTACTCTCTGGGTTACTTAACTGCTCTGAAATCCATTTATCATCTGAACGCTGATTAGCTGCTCGATTAAGACTTATTGTAGCATAGAAATTCTTGCGGGACATGTAAAAGCCGTTTTTGATGTTTAAACTTTACTTAATTTAACTAAATATAACACTTAATATTATTTATTAATGGTATTTTTAAAAGAATATTCATTTTCACTAAATACTTACTCCTGACGAGCAATCTGTTATAGTAATTGAGGAAGGTCGGGCGGACGGGCCTCTCGCCAACCCGGTCAGATCCGGAAGGAAGCAGCCGTAACGAGTTTAGCCTGGGTCGTTTTAACCGGCCTTCCACTTTTATACCAGAAACTCCTAAACATGGAGCTAGCAATAACTGATGCGTTCTGACTCCAAAAACACTAAACCTAAAGGTTCCAAAGAAAATAATATATTGGAAAATTCTGGTGATGCAACGGATGCTGTTGCTGGCAGTCCTACTACATCAGATAGAAATCAATCTAGCTTTTTAGAAGAACCCAATTCAGGTTTATTACTAGATAAAGGTTCATCTAGTAATAAACCTAACATAGATTATGTGGTTTTAGCTCGTAAATATCGTCCACAAAACTTTAGAGAACTAATTGGCCAAGACTCTTTGGTTCAGACATTAACAAATGCCTTTAGTTTAGATCGCGTAGCTCACGCTTTTATATTAACGGGTGTTAGAGGGGTTGGTAAGACTACTACTGCTCGCATAATAGCCAAGTGTTTAAATGCTACCAATGGTCCAACTATCAACCCAGCTATTGATGATGAGCAATGTATAGCTATAGCAGAAGATCGACACCCTGATGTTATAGAGGTTGATGCAGCTAGTCGGACTGGTGTGGATGATATTCGAGAGATATTAGACAGCGTTCCCTATAGGCCAGTATTTGGCAGATATAAAGTATATATAATAGATGAAGTACATATGTTGTCGCGTAATGCATTTAATGCTCTTTTGAAAACATTGGAGGAGCCACCGGGTCATGTGAAGTTCATATTTGCTACCACAGAAATTAGAAAAGTGCCGGTCACAGTTCTTTCAAGATGCCAACGCTTTGATTTAAGGAGGGTTGGTGCAGAAGAATTATTAAATCATTTTTCTAAGATAGCATCTCAGGAATCAGCAGGGATACAGGAAGGTGCATTAAGAATTATTGCTCGTGCTGCAGATGGCTCAGTTCGGGATGGTCTATCTCTCCTAGATCAAGCTATAGCAGCATATGGTTCAGGTGGTTCAACTGCTAGTGAATCAGATGTAAGAAAAATGTTGGGGTTGGCTGATGTTAATGCGGTATATGATTTATTTGAATCTTTGATGTCCGGAAGTACTGATGATGCCCTATCTAAATTAGGTCAACTTTATGAATCAGGAGCTGATCCCATTACTATATTGGAAGATTTGCTCAGACTAAGTCATTGGCTGACTAGAATTAAATTAGTTCCTCAAACAGCTGATGGTAAAACTGTATCTGAGGTAGAAAAAGTTCGCGGAATAAAAATATCTGATAAATTATCAGTGTCTGTGTTATCTAGGGTGTGGCAAATATTACTTAAGGGAATGGAGGAAGCAAAGCGTTCGCCTATAGCTTTTCAGGCAGTTGAAATGATACTGATCCGACTATGTTTCACGTCCAATTTACCCACACCGGCTGATATTATAGCCAGTTTAGAAAAAGAAGATAAAAACATTAACCCGTCTATTATAGACGACACTCCATCCAGGCCAGACACTGATGAATTTAAAAACCAACTTTCTAATCCCGTTTCTGAAGAAACTTCTCATACATCAGTAGAACATGTTGTAGCCCCCTCCGAATCTAAACCAATTTTAGGGTCATTAGGAGGTTCAACTGAATTGAAAACCTTGCAGCAAGAGATAAATAAAACGGATCAAGATCCCGTTACTTTTCGTGAGCTTATTGATTTATTTAGTAAAAAACGCGAAATACAAATAAGTAACCATTTATATACGAATGTTCATCTTGTGGCTTATGAAGCTGGTCGTTTAGAGTTCAGACCTAATGATTTAGCACCAGGTAACTTGGCGGGTGAAATTTTAAATCATTTACGTACATGGCAGGGGTCTTATTGGACAGTTAGCGTGTCAAGTAAAGCGGGTGATCCTACTTTGTCGGAACAAGATTCTATGAGAGAAAATATGCAAAAGCAGGTGGCAGCAAGAGACCCTGTTGTAAATGCTGCTCTAGAAATGTTTTCTGGTTCAAGAATAGAGCGTGTTATTACTAGAGATACGCTCGGGTCTTCATTAGTAGCAGATGAGGATATCAATCCGGATTTAAGTGATAGTGATTATATTGACGAGGATAATGAGTTATGAAAAACATTGGCCAGATGCTGAAGCAAGCACAGCAAATGCAATCAAAGATGGCAGAGATGCAGGAACAGTTAGCAGATACATTAGTCGATGGAGTTTCTGGCGCAGGTCTAGTTAAAGTAATTTTAAACTGTAAGGGAGAAATGAAGTCAATAAAATTAGACCCATCTCTATTAAACCCGTCTGAAAATGAAATACTGGAGGATTTGATAATTGCTGCTTACGCAGACGCAAAGTCCAAATCAGAGGCTAAATCAGCAGAGGCTATGAAAGAGCTAACAGGGGGAATTGAATTGCCTCCTGGTATGAATCTGCCTTTTAGTTAAATAGATATATACGTATTTTTAATAGATGACTGTACCAGAGATAGACCGTTTAGTTGAATTGCTTGCCAAACTACCAGGTTTGGGGCCGCGTTCTGCCCGCAGAGCTGCCTTACATTTAATCAAAAGACCGGGTCAATTAATGACTCCATTAGCTAATTCTTTGTCTTCCACAGCAGAGACTATTACTACCTGCAGAACCTGTGGCAACGTTGATACCTCCAATCCATGTGGTATTTGTAATAATCCGGAAAGAGATTCTTCTATTATATGTGTAGTGGAAGAGATCGCCGATTTATGGGCTATAGAACGTACCGGTGTATACAGAGGTTTCTATCATGTTTTAGGTGGTACTTTATCGGCGCTGGATGGTGTAGGGCCAGAAGACCTTAATATAGGAAAGTTAGTTATACGAGCTGGAAATCAGAAGGTTTTAGAGATTGTGCTCGCAACTAACGCCACTGTATCTGGTCAAACAACAGCACATTATATTCAAGAAAAACTATTATCAGTTAATATTAAGGTTTCACGCCTTGCCCATGGAGTTCCCGTTGGTGGCGAACTTGATTATCTAGATGATGGTACGTTAACCGCTGCAATGAATAGCCGCCGCCTTCTTTAAAAATATAATAGACAGTTAACAATTATTCTGGTTTTTGAATTGGAAATGCACCCATTAATGAAGGGTCATTCTTGAGGTTATTTCCAATCTCAAGATCTTGGATGCGATCTCCTCGTTTAGTTATTTTTTCTGTAGAAGTTCTTACTTCTCTCATATCTTCTCCAGCCTGGTCAAAGTGTCTTTGAAGGTTGGCTACTCGTTTATCAAGGCGTTGCACATCGGTCATCATTGTTAAAATTTCTTTTTGTATTATTCCAGCCGATTCTTTCATGTTAACATCTTTAAGTACTGCACGAACGGTATTGAGAGTTGCCCATAAAGTAGTTGGTGACACTACGAAAACTTTAGCTAGGTAGGTTTTGTCAACTATTTCAGGAAAGTTTGCATGTAGTTCAGCATAAACTGCTTCTGAGGGTAGAAACATTAATGCAGCATCTGCTGTCTCGCCAGGTAGTATATATTTTTCTGAAATGTCGTTAACGTGTTTCATTATATCGCTAGCAAAAGAACGGCCAGCAGTTTTCTTGCCTTCATCAGAGGCAGCACTTCTTAATGAGCGATATGATTCTAAAGGAAATTTTGCATCTATTATAATTGGGCCAGGTGGTTGGGGGAGATCAAGCAGACAATCTGCTCGCTTTCCATTGCTAAGTGTAGTTTGAAATTTATAATTTCCCGGAGGTAAAACAGAGGTAACTAAGTTTTCTAGTTGAACTTCGCCAAAGGCACCCCTAGCTTGCTTGTTTGATAGAATGTCTTGTAGACCAATCATTTGTGAAGATAAGTCAGTTATGTTTTTTTGTGCTGCATCAATTCTGATTAGTCTTTCTTTTAGCTCTTCAAGTGAAGACTTTTGACTATTAGTGTTTTTTTCTAAAGTTTCATTTACTCTGGCTGCTGTCATCACTAATTTTTCTTCTAAGAATTTGGCGAGAGCCCGTTCTTGTGTTTGCAGTTGCTGAGTAATCTGTGTTTGAGAAATGGCGTGGGACTCGGTTAGTTGTATTAACCTTTCGGATAAACCGTGAGTCTCACTGTTTTTATTAAGACGAAATACAACTATAGTTGCGGCTAAGGCTATAGCGAATCCAATTATAAAAACAATAGCAAGAAGAAATATGTCCATAGATAATGTCTCCTCATAATATACTAGCAACTTGTAAAACGATTCGGATGATAACTTGACGTAGCAGGACCAAGTACATAATTAACGGAAATAAATATTTATATAATTGCTATAATTGAAAGGTCGGGCTGAGATGGCACTTCTTCCTATAATATACGCCCCGGATAACCGTCTTAAGCTTAAATGCCAAGAAGTTCATGAAATTGACGAATCCGTCTGTAAATTAATGGATGATATGCTTGAGACTATGTATGCTGCTCCTGGAATAGGGCTGTCGGCGCCACAGGTGGGTGACAACAGGCGAATACTAGTTTGTGACGTGGCTCGTGAAAAAGAAGCTCCAAACCCTATGAAGATGGTTAACCCTATAGTTGTATGGTCATCAGATGAAATCTTTGTTGCAGAAGAAGGGTGTCTTAGTTTGCCGAAGCATTTTGCAGAGGTTAAAAGACCTAAGGAGATTCGTGTAAAGTATATAGATGAAACTGGAAATAACCAAGAAGTGGCAGCTGATGGACTGCTCGCAGCTTGCATACAACACGAGATTGACCATTTAGATGGGATATTGTTTGTTGACTATTTATCGCCTCTTAAGCGAAATATTATTTTGCGTAAGATGAAGAAATTAAAACGACTCAAGGAAGCGGCGTAGATAAATCCATAAGTAATTAGTTTATACGCCTTTTAGGACTAGCCTATGCGCCTAGCGTTTTTTGGATCACCAGATTTTGCAGTACCAGCTCTTGAAGCACTTGTTGGCATTGGGCATGAAGTCGCTTGTGTTTACACCTTGCCACCTCGTAACGCAGGTAGAGGTGGTAAGTTACGCCAAACTGCAGTTTACGAAGCAGCACAGCGATTGGAGTTAGAAATAAAAACTGTTTCAAGCCTTAAGGGTAATGATGTTCTAGCTGGTTTTGAAGATCTAGAGTTAGATGCTGCTATTGTAGTTGCCTTTGGCTTAATATTACCAAAACAAATACTTAATACGCCTAGATTAGGTTGTATAAACATACATGCATCCTTATTACCGCGATGGAGAGGCGCAGCGCCGATCCAGAGAGCGATACTAGCTGGTGATAGTCGTACTGGTATTACCATAATATCTATGGATGAGGGTCTGGATACTGGGCCAATTTTAATTAATGAACAAATTGACATCGATCATTCAACAAACTCTGAAACACTTCATAGGTCCCTGTCTGCATTAGGTTCGGTTATGATTGTTGAAGCTTTAGATGGATTGCAGTCCCGTTTAATTTCAAGTATTCCTCAGCCTAATGAAGGTATTACATATGCTGCTAAGCTATCACGTGATGAGGGTCGTATTGATTGGAAATTACCAGCTGTCAATCTAGAGCGTCAGATAAGAGCATTTTTTCCTTGGCCAGGATCCTGGTTTATACATGAAAACAAACGATTAAAAGTAATTGAAGCAGAGGTTGTTGCACTGCAAGGCACTCCTGGTTTACTGCTCGATGATAAATTAACTGTTGCATGCGGTAGCGCAGCACTAAGGCTTAAAATTATTCAGTATGAGGGTGGTGCCCATCTGGATGCTAGGGCATTCCTGAGAGGTTATCAAATACCTCTGGGAACTTTATTCACATGACACGTTATAAATTACTCATAGAATATGATGGCAGTCCATTTGTTGGCTGGCAAAGGCAATCTAATGGGACGTCGGTACAAGGTGAAGTGGAAAGAGCCTTAATGGAATTTATTGGAACACCAGTTAGGGTATTTGGAGCTGGTCGAACAGATTCAGGTGTCCATGCATTAGGACAAGTAGCTCACTGTGATATTAATAAGGATATTAGTTGTGAAACAGTAAGAGATGCATTAAATCATTTCCTTAGAAAAGTGCCTATATCTATAATAAATACAGAGTCAGTTGGACAAGATTACCATGCACGATTTACAGCACTGAGACGCCATTATTTATATCGAATACTTAATCGGAGACCTCCTCCAACATTTGGTCAGAATAAAATTTGGTGGATTCCTAATATACTTGATGTTGAATCAATGTATGAATCGGCACAAATTCTCACGGGCATCCATGATTTTACGTCATTTCGTGCCAAGGCGTGTCAAGCAAGTTCTCCCGTCAGGACATTAGATAAACTACAGGTGGACCGGTATGGAAGTGAGATACATATAAAAGCCACTGCTCAGTCGTTCTTACACCATCAGGTACGAAATATAGTTGGAACGTTAGTTATGGTGGGAGCTAGCAAAATGAATGCGTCTGCCGTAAGGGCTATTCTAAAAGCACGCGACCGCAGTTCTGCAGGACCAACTGCACCCCCGGATGGTCTATATTTAGTAAAGGTTGATTATCCATAAATGAATATAAGACTTTATTTAATATAAGATCATTACTTTTACTTAGATAAATATTTAATTAGATATGATAAAAGATTGGCTTATAGCAGCGATAGATAAACTAATGATTGTGCTCATTATAACTATGATTGCGGCTAGTACTGATGAAACGTTGAGAGTGGAACGGGCAATAAACCATTCATAGGCCCAATTTATTAAATATGCTCCTATAAGAAAATAAACGCCCAAATTAAAATTATTAGAACTATTTAATAAGTATATCATTGCAGCAGGAAAAAAAATTGTGGTTTGTATAACCTGCGACCAATTTCTTACTACGATATAAGTTATATAGCTGTCTTTTCTGTGAATAACATCCGTGAAGTAAAACATAACTAATGGAAATATAATCCATTGGTATGTGTAATCGATTATGAATACAAGTGCGATATATTTTGTATTGTTTATTAAATATTCATCTGGAGCGGTAATTAAAAATATTATACGTAGTACTATTATTGCGGGCAAAATGATAAGCGCGGCAAAAAATGATTTCCAGAAATTCTCTAATGTTGATTGGAAATACTGAGTAGCACTAAGGTCAAACCTGAAAAACCTCCATGCGCCATAGATATTATGAATTACATCGTATTTATTAATCACTATAAACTTAGGGTCTAGAGGGCATATTCTTACTGGTAAAATAATTTTCTAAGGTCTTTTTATATATTTTACTCAGTGTCTCAATATCTGCACATGCAACATTTTCATTGGCCTGATGCATTGTTAAGCCAACTAAACCGAACTCCACTACTGGACAATAGTTTTTTATAAACCGAGCATCTGAAGTTCCTCCGGTAGTACTTAGCTGTGGTGTACTATTAGAAACACTTTCGATTGCTGATACTATATTTTCAGTCAATGAACCGGGCGGAGTTATAAAGCTTTCACCAGTAACATGGATTTTAGTTTTATAATGTGCATTGCCATCTCCAATATTGTCCGACAATTTTTTATCTATCCATTTGGTTAAGCTCTCTGAGGTATGATTATCATTGAACCGTATATTGAAACGTGCTGTAGCTGATGCCGGTATGACATTTGATGCTGTGTTGCCTACGTCAAAACTAGATATTTGTATTGTTGAGGGCTGAAAATGTTCTGTAGCATTATCAATAGGGTCAGCAACTAAAGACTGAAGCATGTTTAATAAGAGGTGAATAGGGTTTTCAGCTAAATCAGGATAAGCAGTATGTCCCTGTACACCGTAAACCGAGACCTCACAGACTAGGCTACCCCGTCTACCAATTTTTACCATATCTCCTATTTTTCTTTGATTTGTAGGTTCTCCAACAATGCACGCATCTATTTTTTCCCCTTTCTCATTAAGCCATTCTAAAAGCCTACGTGTCCCATTTATTGCAGGACCCTCCTCATCACCAGTGATTAAAAGGCTTATTGAGCCAGAATTTTTCCAAGCCAATGGATCTCCATATTGAGAACAAAACCTAGAAACTGCCGATACGAATGCTGCAATAGCACTTTTCATATCTGCAGCACCTCGGCCAAATAAATTGCCATCAACTATATTACCTGCGAAAGGATCATTATTCCAGTTTTCGGTTGCACCAGTTGGTACAACGTCGGTATGTCCCGCAAAGCAGAAATTAGGTCCACTTTTGCCAATCCGGGCATATAGGTTGGTAACTTCATCGCTACCATCAGATGAAAAACTCTTTACGTAGCATTTAAAACCTAATGATTCTAATGCTTTACGAAGAACATTTATAGCCCCGGCATCTAGGGGAGTAATACTTGGACACCTTATCAAAGATTGTGCAAGTTCTATAGGGTCGATAAGAATTGGGTGTTTCTTGGTCATAGTATTTTGAAGTCAACCTTATACACTTAGTCTCGCAATAGTTCATTTATAGATGTTTTTGAACGAGTTTGTTCATCGACGCGCTTAACAATTACCGCACAATAAAGGCTTGGTCCGGTTGTACCATCTGGTAGGGAGCGCCCAGGAAGTGTTCCCGGAACTACAACAGAATATGCTGGTACTCTACCTATTAATATTTCACCTGTTTCACGGTCAACAATTTTGGTAGACCCCCCAAGGTAAACACCCATAGATAATACTGACCCAGTTTCCACCACAACACCCTCAGCCACTTCAGATCTAGCACCAATGAAGCAATTATCCTCGATAATTACCGGTCCAGCTTGTAAGGGTTCGAGAACACCGCCGATTCCGGCACCTCCTGATAAGTGGACATTTTTACCTATCTGAGCACAACTTCCCACGGTTGCCCAAGTGTCAACCATTGTACCAGTATCCACATAGGCTCCTAAGTTAACAAAGCTGGGCATTAATACTACCCCTGGTGCTATATAAGCTGAATGTCTGACTATGCTACCAGGAACAGCTCGGAAACCAGAGCTTTTAAAGTTTTTTTCATTCCACCCTGCAAACTTAGAGGGCACCTTATCCCACCAACTGGTATTATTGCCTGGTCCACCTGCAATAGTGTCCATATCATTAAGGCTAAATGATAATAATACAGCTTTCTTCAACCATTCGTTTACGACCCAGTCTTTTTCTAATTTCTCAGCTACGCGCAGTTTACCTTGGTCAAGTAATTCAAGCGCACTCTCAACGGCCTGTCTTGCTGGTCCTTCGGTATTAACATTTATATTCTCTCGATCATTCCAAGCAATTTCTATGGATTTTTGTAAATCGCTAATAGTCATCTTATCCTCGCGCAATTGAGTATTCATCTAATTATAAACACATACCTTAAATGGGGTTACTGACGGGCTTCTGTCAACGGCGCACATGTACTGTTATTTAAAAAATAAGGGAATTTAGCCAATTATTTAAATTATTAATTTCGTAGTTAACATAATCACTGCCTATACTTGGTGTTGTCCAGAGTGGCGGAACTTCTTCTAGATGATTTATCCACACAGTGGTTATTCCCATTAAAGCTGCTGGTTGCAAATTAATAGCAAGATCTTCAATCATTATAGCTGATTTGGGGTTTATGTTATATTTTTCAATAAGTGTCTGATAAGATTTCTTTACTGGTTTTGGCTGCCACTTCGCTGCTGCTATATCATATATGCCGTGAAAGTGATCAGTAATCTGCAGGCGCTTTAGTACTTGCTCTGCATGATTAGTTGATGCATTCGTATATATTAGTTTTTTACCAGGAAAGTGTTCTAATAACTCTGCTAATCTAGGGTTGGGTTGAACCAGGCTGTAATCTACTTGATGAACAAAATCCAAAAAATCATACGGGTCTACTTTGTATTCTTTCATTAGCCCACTAAGTGTTGTTCCGTATTTTCTGTATAATTCTTTTTGTTCCGTGAGTGCTTCATCTTTTGGCATGTTGAGTTTTTTAGAAACAAATTGGGTCATCCTTGATGAAACTTTTGCCATTAGTCCATTTGAAGCAGGATATAGGGTGTTGTCGAGATCAAAGAGCCAGAACTCTGAATTACGAATAGATTTAGAATTCATCATTTACATATGGACCTATAAATAATCTTATTGAGGTATATATATTCTTCAGTGGCAAATAAAAAATCCTAATAATTCTCTCTCATGTTTATTAGAAACAATTATTTTTTATTCAGGCCATATAGCCGTGCCAACACCGTGTTCAGTGAAAACCTCTAGCAATAGAGCATGTTCAGTTCTTCCGTCGAGGATAACCGCTGCTTCCACGTCTTTTTTTACAGCATTTACGCAAGTTTCAACTTTAGGTATCATTCCACCATTTATAATACCCTTCTTTATCAATAGACCGGCTTCTTCGGTATTCATATCAGGGATTAGTTTTCCAACCTCGTCTAGTACTCCTGATACGTCAGTTAACATATATAATCTAGCAGCTTTTATAGATGCTGCTATAGCACCGGCAGCTGTATCAGCATTGATATTGTACGTCTCACCATCGCTACCAGTACCTATTGGGGCAATCACTGGAATTAGATCAGATTTTGCTAAATCCTCTAGTAATTGAGCGTTTACTTTACTTGGTTCACCAACAAATCCTAAATCAAGAATTTTTTCTATATTTGAATCTGTTTGCTGCGTTTTACTTTTAATTTTTTTGGCTTCTATAAGATTACCGTCTTTTCCCGATATACCAACTGCGCGGCCACCAGCCGCATTAATTTCTGCTGCGATAGATTTATTTATAGATCCTGATAAAACCATTTCTACAATTTCTACTGTATCGTGATCAGTTACTCTGAGCCCATCGATAAATTCACTCTTTATTTTTAGCCGTTCAAGCATTGCGCCTATTTGTGGTCCGCCACCGTGCACGACAACGGGATTAATGCCAACTTGTTTTAACAACACTACATCACGGGCAAATGACGAGGAAAGTTTTTGATCGCCCATTGCATGTCCGCCATACTTTACTACAAACGTTCTTCCTGAGTATTGCCGCATAAACGGTAAGGCTTCAGATAAAACCTCTGCCTTGGCTAAAATATTCGAATTTGGCATTTTAGTTTCTTTTGCCATTATTTTATACTTCTCTTATCTTGCTCATTCAAAATTAGACTTTAACTAATGTGTCCATCGTTTGCTAGCGTAGCTATTTCTGCTCGTAATTCTTGAATGCCGAGCCCTTTCTGCGAGCTCGTTGCTATTGGATTGGGAAGCGCCGCGGGATGAGTTTTTAATGAGTCTCTAGTAATTTCTACTATTTTTATAAGAGCATTAGAAGACAATTTATCAATTTTTGTAAGTACTACTTGGTAGTTTACTGCAGTAGAATCAAGAATAGTCATTATCTCTAAGTCATTCGATTTAATCCCATGACGGCTATCAATTAAAACACATAACCTTCTTAAGGTTGGGCGACCTCTTAGGTATTCATGTATCGTTTTATTCCATTCTGCTATATCTTTTTTAGCAGCTTTAGCATATCCATAACCGGGCATATCAACGAGACATATTTTTCCCCCAAGATCAAAGAAATTTAACTGTTGAGTGCGGCCAGGGGTTTTGCTAATGCGTGCCAAGGATTTTCTACCAGTTAGGGCATTTAGTAGACTTGATTTACCACAATTAGACCGGCCGGCGAAAGCAATTTCAGGCAAGTTTGGATTCTCTAAGTTCTCAACGCTTTTAACACCTCTCAGAAATGTACATTCTTGCGAGAAGAGCCATTTGCCGTATAAGATTTTATCTTGAATGTGTTTACTTTTATTCATGGACTAAGTCGTTTTAGTACCTTTATTTATAGTCCCCCCGCCAATTGAAACTCCCATACGGCGCATAATTACATATTGTTGAGCGACTGATAGTAGATTGTTCCAGGTCCAGTAAATAACCAAGCCGACAGGGAAATTTGCTAGGAAAAACATAAACATTATAGGCATCAGCATAAACATGCGTGCCTGAATTGGATCAGCTGGAGCAGGATTGAGTTTCTGCTGCAGAAACATCGATATTCCCATGAACAAGGGCCAAAGACCTAATGCAATAAAGCTAGTGCCAGCTGCAAGGAATGATGGAACATCCCAGGGTATTAATCCAAATAACTGAAATATATTTGTTGGGTCTCGTTCAGAAAGGTCGTGTACCCATCCGTAGAATGGTGACTGACGCATTTCAATTGAAGTGAACAGAACTTTGTAAAGAGCGAAGAAAACTGGTATTTGTAGCACCATAGGTAGGCAGCCAGATACAGGGTTTACTTTT
>MDSW01219148.1_pt1 | contig 28098 bp, 26 predicted proteins | sample 811171 | NCBI WGS metagenome assembly MDSW01 (sample SAMN05326641, study PRJNA326480) | marine metagenome | isolation source: seawater | place: Atlantic Ocean: North West | collected 2012 | reverse complement strand
TATCTGTGCTTTCTATAGAAACTCTAGTTGTAGCATTTGTGCCCGTATTTAAAATTCTTACTTTGTAATCAACTAGTTTTAAATCTTTTAAATATTTTGAATATTTTCCAACTTTATCAACGTTAGACCTAATAGCATTATCTAATGCGTTAACTGGTCCATTGCCTGAACCTTCACAAATTATTTCTTTTCCATCTACTAATATGTGTGCTTTTGCAAAAGAATTTATTTTATCTTTCGAATCTCTTTTAACCGACACATCGTATTTTGAAATTGTTAGATACTTTGGTATTTCACCAAGTAGTCGTCTCGCTAAAAGTTCGAAAGATGCGTCAGCACCATCGTAAGAATAACCAGCAAATTCTCTTTCTTTAACCTCATTAAGTAAACTTTGAACCTTAGGATCATTTTTGTTAATTTTAATTCCATATTTTTCTAATCTAGACATTATATTAGATTTACCTGATTGATCAGAAACTACTATGTTCCTAAAATTTCCTACTGAAGTTGGATTTATATGTTCGTAGGTTTTAGGGTCTTTAGTGACAGCAGATACATGAAGTCCACCTTTGTGTGAAAAAGCGGATGCACCAACATAAGCTGAGTGTCTATTAGATTTTCTATTTAATATCTCATCTAATAATCTTGAACATTCAGTTATTTTTTTCATTTTTTCTTTTTTTATTCCAATTTCAAAATTCTTAAAAAAGGATTCTTTTAAAACAAGAGATGGAATTACTGACATTAAATTTGCATTTCCACATCTCTCCCCTAACCCATTTATTGTTCCCTGAACTTGTCTTGCCCCAGATAAAATAGCTATTAAAGAATTGGCTACAGCATTTTCAGTGTCATTGTGAGCATGAATACCTAAATTTTTACCAGGTATAACTTTTGAAACCTTTGAGACTATTTCACCTACCTCATGAGGTAAAGTGCCTCCGTTTGTGTCACAGAGAACGATCCATCTTGCACCCTCATCATAGGCGGTTTTTAAACAACTTAGTGCATATTCAGAATTATTTTTAAAACCGTCAAAAAAATGTTCTGCATCAAACATAAATTCTTTTTTATTTTTTATAAATAATTTTGCTGACTCCTTAATATTTTCTAAATTTTCTTTTTTAGTAATTCCTAATGCAATATCTACATGAAAATCCCATGATTTTCCGACCAGGCAAACTGCTGAAGTATTTGAATTCAAAACTGCAGATAATCCGGGATCATTTTGGGCACTTCTACCACTTTTTTTTGTCATTCCAAAAGCCGTCAAAATAGTATTGCCTAGGCTTGGCGGTTTATTAAAAAAATTTGTATCTAAAGTATTTGCACCTGGCCAACCACCTTCTAAATAGTCAACCCCAAGATCAGATAAAGCTTTTGCTATTTTATTTTTTTCATCAATAGAAAAGTTTACACCCTCGGTTTGAGCGCCATCTCTCAAAGTAGTATCAAAAATATATATTTTTTCTTTACTCATTTATATTTCCAGAAAGTTTTATTATCTTTATCCTCTATTGAAATTCCATTTTCCTCTAATTCTTCTCTAATATTATCGGCTAATTTATAGTCGCCTTTCTTACGAGCATTTTCTCTATCCTTAACTTTATTTACAATTGTTTTTTCATCAATTTTGGATTTCTTTTTTTTAAAGTTTTCCCAAGACTCAAGGCTTTCCTCCAACAATCCAATAAGTTGACAGCCTGCTAAAAATTGTTTTTTTGAGGATCTATCACCTTTAGATGCTTTATCAAATAATAAATGTAATTTTGATATATAATTTGGTGTATTTAAATCTTCCAATAGAGGATTAACCAAATCATCATCCAAATTAGTTTCGGTTTCTGCTCCATATAAACTATACCATTTATCTAAAGTATTTTGACTTTCTTTAACAAGTTTTTCATTCCAGTCTAATGGTTGTTTGTAATGAGCGCTTAATAAAGCTAAACGAATAACCTGACCGTTAATTTTTACTCTCATTTTTTCAATAGTTACAATATTACCGAGTGATTTTGACATTTTCTCTTTGTTAAATGTTACATAACCATTATGTAACCAGTAGTTTGCAAACTTATCTGTTTTATTAGCACAACAAGATTGAGCTATTTCATTTTCATGGTGAGGAAAAACAAGATCTAATCCACCACCATGAATATCAAAATTTTTTCCCAAAAACTTTTCGCTCATAACAGAACATTCGAGATGCCAACCTGGACGTCCTCGACCCCATGGAGAATCCCAGCCGGGATCATCTGTAGAAGATGGTTTCCAAAGAACAAAATCTAACGGATTATTTTTAAATTTTGAAACCTCTACTCTTGAACCTGCTTCAAGTTCATCAGGTTTCTTATTAGATAATTTGCCGTAATTTTTAAAAGAATTTACAGAAAAATAAACATGTTTATCCTTTTCATAAGCATGTTTATTCTTAAGTAAATTTTTGGTCATACTAATCATGCCATTAATATGTTCGGTAGCTCTCGGTTCAAAATTTGGTTTTAAACAATTTAAATATTTACAATTATCCTGAAATTTTTTCGTAATATCATTCGTAAGCTTGTCTATTGAAATTTTTTTATTTTTAGAGGCCTCAATAATTTTGTCATCAATATCAGTTATGTTTCTTACATAAATAACTTTATCATCTCCTTTTAATTTTTTTAGTAATCTAAATAGAACATCAAAAACAACAAGTGGCCTTGCATTTCCAATATGTGGCAAATCGTATACGGTTGGTCCGCAAACGTACATACCAACTTTACTAGTATTAATAGGAATGAATTTTTCTTTTTTTCCCGAAAGAGTATTAAATATATTTAATTGTCTATTCATCTTCCATCATACAAACTGGTATAGGATTCATCTTGTGCAAATTTTTCTTTCTTATTTCAAGATACTTACTATAACCATCGCTAGTTTCATCCATCATAGCTTTTTCAAGCTCGCCATATGACATACCTAATTGATTTGTATCGGTTCTTCCATCGTCCCACAATCCATCAGTTGGTTCTGCCTCGATTATGTCTTTTATGATGCCTAGTGATTTTCCCATCTCCCAAACCTGAGTTTTTGTACAATCAGCTATTGGGGAAATATCAACTCCCCCGTCGCCATATTTTGTGTAAAAACCAACACCAAAATCTTCCACTTTATTTCCTGTTCCAACAACTATTCCGTTATTAGATGCAGCAACTTGATAAAGAGTTGTCATTCTCAGTCTTGCTCTAGAATTAGCTAAACCATGATCATTTTTAAAGTTAGTTAAGCTACTTTTAAAATTATCAAAAACGTTATCAAGTTTAATTGTGTGTCCTTCCACATTTTTAAACTTTGATTTTAACCATTCCTGATGTTTAAGACTAAGACTGTGTTGGTCTTTTATTTGGTTGATAGGCATAGAAAGAACAATCGTTTTTTTACCTGTTAAAGCACAAAGAGTACTTGTGACTGACGAGTCTATACCGCCAGAAATTCCAATTACTAAAGTTTTTGCCTCAGTAGGCATACTTTTGCAGTAATCAGATATCCAGTTTTTAATTCGATTTATTCTTTCTGTAGTTTGCATAATGTTACAATCATCTAATTAATAGACCTTAGTAATTTTTTCAATTACTAAGATGCCGCTTGAATAATATTTTTTGAATATTGGGAGTTTTTCTTAATCTCATCTGAAATCAAGAAAGCAAGTTCCAACGCCTGATTCGCATTTAGTCTTGGATCACAATGAGTATGATACCTATGTGAAAGGTCCTTTTCCGATATTTTTTGAGCACCCCCAGTGCACTCTGTTACATTTTGTCCTGTCATCTCGATATGCAAACCTCCTGCATAAGTTCCCTCAGACTGATGAACTGCAAAGAATTTTTTTACCTCTTTAAGTATATTGTTAAATGGTCTTGTTTTAAAACCGGTGGTAGATTTAATTGTATTTCCATGCATTGGATCACACGACCAAACAACTTTTAATCCCTCTTTTTTTACAACTTTGATTAGTTTTGGTAAAAACTTTTCAACATTATCAGCGCCAAATCTTGAAATCAGTATTAATCTTCCAGGTTCATTATCAGGATTCAAAATATTACATAATTTTACTAATTCATCTGGTTTTAAAGAAGGCCCACATTTTAATCCTACAGGATTTTTTATACCTCTACAAAACTCTACGTGTCCTCCATCAGGTTGTCTTGTTCTGTCTCCTATCCATACTAAATGAGCAGAGGTATCGTGGTATTCTCCTGTTGTAGAGTCAACTCTTGTCATAGCTTGTTCAAAGGGTAAATGTAGTGCCTCATGTGAAGTATAAAAATTTACAGTTCTAAGTCTTCTGTTATTATCTGCATTTATTCCACATGCATCCATAAAAGATAAAGCATCACTTATTTTATCTTCTATCTCTTTATATTTTTTTGCTTGAGGACTTCCTTTGACAAATCCAAGATTCCACAAGTGAACTTGTCGAAGATCTGCAAAACCTCCTTGGGAAAATGCTCTTAATAAATTCAAAGTTGATGCAGATTGAGAATAAGCTCTAAACAATCTTTTTGCATCTGGCTTTCTAGCCTTTTCATTAAATTCTATTCCATTTATATTGTCACCTAAATAAGTAGGTAATTCTTTTCCATTCTTGATTTCAATTGGGGAACTTCTTGGTTTAGAAAACTGTCCTGCAATCCTTCCTAATTTAACTACTGGTAATGAGGCAGATGAAGTAAGAACCAATGCCATTTGCAATATTACCTTAAAAGTATCTCTTATATTGTCTGGATGAAACTCAGCAAAACTCTCTGCACAATCTCCCCCTTGTAATAAAAAAGCCTTACCCTCACATACTTCTGCAAGTTGTTTTTTTAGCGATCTTGACTCACCTGCAAAAACCAAAGGTGGGAAGTTTTTTATTTTCTTTAAAACAAGATCCAACTCTCCTTGATCCTCATAATCAGGAATATGTTTTACTGGGTAATCAGTCCAACTATTTAATTTCCATTTTTTCATTTTCAAGTAAAAATATATATAGTTTAAAGTTCAAAAAAATCCAATAGAGAATAATATTTATATTATTTATTTGGATAAAACGTCTCTTTTTAGTAATCGTGAGACATATTCATGGCCCTTTTTTGACAGATGTACCGGGTCATATTTTAAGAACAAATCAGAAGGATTTTCAAATTTGCAAAATTCCTGAGTATAATCAAAATATTCTATTTGCAATTTGCTTAAAATATTCGAAATTTCTTTTTGCGGTTTTATGTAGCTTCCTTGGCAATTTGTTTCTCTAGTTTGGAATTCATAAGGAAGTATAATAACTGATAGATTTAAATTATTTTTTTTTGTTAATAATTGAATTTGGTTTAAATATTTCTTAATTGGAATGATTTTATTTTTATCGCCGTATGTCTCAAAAGAATAAGTAAAATATCTTTCAGATGTATTGCTAAGATTATTTTTGAACCAAACATAAAAAACAGATTTATCTCTCAGAAAATTATTTATTTTTGAAAAATATATATTTTTTTTTAAAAACAATATTATATTAAATTTTTCTTCTTTTTTTTCCTCTATATTATTGGCAAATTTTATACTCTGCTCTAAATGTATATCGTTAATACAAAAAAAAACTATTACTTCGTCTAAATTCTCAATATTTTGATATTTATTTAAAATTTGATGATAATTTTTTATATTATATCCAACTACTGAGCTATTATAAAAATTTAAATTTTTAAAATCTACTCTTAATTTTCCAAATATACTCTCCTCTTCCCTTACTCCGACCCCGAAACTTACGCTATCGCCTAATATTAAAATTGACTTCTTACTTGACCCATAATTGTAATTAGAATTTGGTACTCTGAAACCATACTGATCAGTATAAACTTTTTTATTAAATGCTTGTGAAACAATATTTTTATTATTTTGGTGAGGGACTGAAGATAAATCAAGTAAACCTTTATCCAAACCTACTAAAGGAGATAAATTAAAACTCCTTGCTAAAATTTCAATAATAAAGATTAATAAAAAAAAAATTATTAAATTATAAGCAAAAATTTTTTTCAAATTATTATTCCACTGTAACAGATTTTGCCAGGTTTCTAGGTTTATCTATATCACACTTTTTAAATAATGCGACATGATAAGAAAGAAGTTGAAGAGGAATTGTAAAAATAAACGGGGTAAGAGTTATATCGCAGTCTGGTAGATTAATTTGAAATCTTATATTTTCACTTATAATTTTTCCACTTGAGTTAGTAATTAATAAAACCTTTCCACCTCTTGCTATTACTTCTTGCATATTTGATAAAGTTTTTTCAAAATATTTATCTTTTGGAGCTACTACGACAACAGGCAACCCGTCTTCTATCAAGGCTAATGGGCCATGTTTCATTTCACCTGCGGGATATCCTTCGGCATGAAGATATGAAAGTTCCTTTAGCTTCAATGCTCCTTCAAGAGCAATTGGAAAAGAGAATCCTCTTCCTAGAAACATTGATCCTTTTGACTTAAATATATCTTTAGCAATTAATTGGATTTTTTCCTCCTCTTTTAAACATTCCAATATCAATTTAGGTATCTTCTTTAATTCTAAAATTTTATCTTTATAATCTTTTTCGTTTATATCTTTTCTCATTTCAGAAATTTTAAGAGTAAGTAAATACAAAACTAACATTTGGCCAAGAAATGCCTTAGTTGAAGCCACGCCAATTTCAGGGCCAGCATGAATAGGTAGTACGCAGTCTGAAATTCTAGCTATAGAGCTCTCAACCACATTTACAATTGAGCAAGTTTTTACATTTTGTTTCTTACAAAGATCTAAAGCAGCATATGTATCAGCAGTTTCTCCTGATTGAGATACAAATATATATAGGGTATTTTTATTAAATCTAATTTTTCGATATCTAAATTCAGATGCTATATCAGTCTCTATATTTAAAGATGTAAATTCTTCTAGCCAATACTTTGCTACTAAACACGAATGATAGGCGGTTCCACAACCAATCAAAACTATTTTATCCATTTTTTTTGGATTTATTGGGAGATTATAAAAGTTGATTTCTTCTCTTATTTTATCGATATACTCTTTCAAACATGTTTTGGTAGTAACAGGTTGCTCGAAAATTTCTTTTATCATGAAATTTTTATAATTTCCTTTGCTAATTGCTGATTTATCCTCTGAAAGAGTAAAGATTTCTTTATTAATTATATTTTTTTTTGAATTATAAAATTTAATATCATCTTTGGTTAATACGCATACATCCCCGTCATCAAGGTAAGAAATTTTATTTGTCATTGTTTTTAATGCATAAGAGTCCGAACCAAGATAGTTTTCGTTGTTAGAGTAACCGACTGCAAGTGGGCTTCCTCTTCTAGCACCAATGACATAATTTTTATAATTTTTAAAAATAATTCCTAAAGCAAAGCTTCCTTTCAGCATTTCAAGGGTTTCGAATACGGCATTTAGTGGATCGTATTTTTCTAACTTTTCAGTTAATAAAACTGTAATTACCTCCGTATCAGTTTGAGATTTAAATTTTTTACCAGATTTTTCTAAATTTTTTTTTAATTCTTCTGAGTTTTCTATTATTCCATTGTGCACAACTGAGACAATTTCACTAGAGTGTGGATGGGCATTTACTGTGTTGGGTATACCATGAGTGGCCCATCTGACGTGACCGATTCCAAGGTTACCTTTGCTTGGGTTTTGAAATAAAATATTTTCTAGCTTTTCTACTCTACCTTGACATTTTTTTTCATTGATTTGTCCATTTGCAATAGTTGCTAAACCAGCTGAGTCATATCCACGATATTCTAATTTTTTTAATGCGCTAATAATATTTGTCGATACTGATTTGTTACTTGCGATACCAATAATACCACACATTACTTTTTCCTTTTGTAATTTTCGATTTCTTCTTGCACAGATCTTTCTAAAGCAAGAGAATTTTCTTTTACATCTTTAGTAATCACTGATCCAGCACCAACAATTGATTTTTTTTTAATTTTTAATGGAGCAACTAAGGATGAATTTGATCCGATAAAAACATTATCTGAAATTATAGTTTTATTTTTTTTTCTACCATCATAATTGCAGGTTATTGTTCCCGCTCCTATATTTGTATTTTTGCCAATTTCTGTATCGCCGATGTAAGATAAATGATTTACTTTCGAATTTGATTTTATTTTAGATTTTTTTGTTTCGACAAAATTTCCGACTTTTGCGCCTTCCATAAGATGAGTCCCTGATCTAATTCGTGCGTAAGGTCCGACTGTGACTTTGTTATCTATTTGTGCTCCCTCAATATGACTGAATGATAGAATTTTCACATTATTTCCAATTTTTACTTTTTCTCCAATTACTACATATGGATGTACAGTAACATTTTTACCGAACTTTGTGTCTTTTGATAAAAAAATAGTATCAGGTGCAATTAAGTCTACACCTGTCTTTATTGCTTTTTTTCTCAAATATTCTTGTTTAGCTTTATAAGCTTGTATTTTTTTTAATTTTGAATTTGTTTTCATAAAAATTTGTCTTTACATTAGAATTATGATGTTAATAAGTCACAAAATATTTCTTTTTAATACTTATTGAAAAATGACTCAAAAATTAACAATTCTATTCGATTTAGACGGAACGTTGGTTGATACAGCCCCGGACTTAATGGGAGCACATAATCACGTTATGAAAAAATTTGGCTATCCTCAAAAAAGCCTTGAGGACATAAAAAATATAGCTGGTAGAGGTGCTTGGATAATGATGCAAAGAACTTTTAGAGATGAAATCAAAGATGAAAAATTAAAAAAAGAAATGGTAAAAGAATTTATTAATTTCTATGCAAGAAATATTGATAAAAGAAGCAAGCCGATTACTGGAGTGGTTGATTTTCTTAAATGGGCAAAATCCAAACATATTCTAATGGGTGTGTGTACTAATAAACAAGAAAGGCTTGCAATCGATTTATTAAAAAAAATAAATTTGGCGCAATACTTCGAATACATAGCTGGATGTGATACTTTTGATTTTAATAAACCGGATCCAAGGCATTTAACAAACGTTGTAGAAATCATAGGTGGTGATGTTAACAAGTGTATAATGGTTGGCGATAGCGAAGTAGACTCACAATCTGCACAAAGCGCAAAAATTCCTTTTGTTTTAGTAGAGGAAGGATACACAGAAAAAAATATAAATGAAATTCCACATAAAACTTTAATAAAAAATTTTTTAAGTTTTGAAAATATTGTTAAAGATTATTTATGATAGATATTCAGCTATTTACTGCTCTTATTACTTATTACTTTATAATGTTTGCAACACCTGGTCCAAATAACGCAATGTTAACTGCATCAGGACTTAAGTTTGGATTTTTTAGGACTCTTCCTCATTTAATCGGTATACCCCTTGGTCATATTTTTCAAATCGGATTAGTATGCTATGGTTTAGGAAATCTATTTATAATTTTCCCACAAATACAATTTTATATGAAAATTTTATGTTTTATCTATTTGATTTATCTTGGTTGGAAAATAATAGGCTCTTTTAATCTTGTTGAAAAAGACACTAAAGGAAGACCTCTAAAATTTTATGAAGCATCTTTGTTTCAATTTGTAAATCCTAAAGCATGGACAGTGGCTATTACTGTTGCGTCAGGTTTTTTTCCAAGTGAAGAAAATTTTTTGGTTGCTACGATGTTTTTAACTGTTACAGCTGCCATTGTTTGTTTTCCATCAATATGTATTTGGGCTGTTTTTGGAAATAGCTTACGAATTTTTATTAAAAATGATAGAGCAAAAAAAATTACTGAAATAATCCTAGCTATATTGTTGGTTTTAACAGCTTTAACAGTCCTGTTAAAATAGTCTTTGATTTTATATTTTTGTTTTAATATAAAAACTTAATGCATTTTACAAAAAAAAATGCTGGGGAGAAAAGAAAAGATTTTGTTAATAATCTTAAAGAAAAAAAATTACTAAGATTTCCTGGCGCCTACAATCCTTTATGTGCAAAACTTATTGCAGAAATTGGTTTTGATGGTGTTTATGTTTCTGGCGGAGTTATGTCAAATGATCTTGGAATTCCAGATATAGGTTTAACTACTCTTAAACATGTGAGTTATAGAGCGAGTCAAATTGCAAGGGTGACGGATTTACCGACTATAGTTGATGCAGACACTGGTTTTTTAAATTGTAAAAAAACTGTTGAAACTTTTGAAGATATGGGAATTACAGGACTCCATATAGAGGATCAGATAGCTGAAAAAAGATGCGGACATTTAGAAAATAAAGAACTTATCTCAACAATCGAAATGGTAGAAAAAATAAAAGACTCTGTATCAGCTAGAAAAGATAAGAATTTTTCTATAATAGTAAGAACAGATGCAAATATGGTTGAGGGAATTGAAAAAACTATTGAAAGAATTAAGGCCTATGAGGCTGCAGGTGCAGATATAATATTTCCAGAGTCTATGAAAGATGAAAAAGAATTTGAGAGTGTAAGGAAAAATTCTAAAGTCTTCCTGTTGGCTAATATGACAGAATTTGGAAAATCAAAACTATTATCTACGAAAGAATTAAAAAACTTGGGGTATAATATCGTTATATATCCAGTAACAACACAAAGATTAGCGATGAAAAGTGTAGAAGATGGCTTAAATTCTATTTTTAAGGATGGACATCAAAATAATATTATAGATAAAATGCAGACTCGAAAAAGACTGTACGAATTAGTAGAGTATGAAAAGTATAATACTCCTGATAAAAAAATTACTGATTTCAAAACAGAGGGACACGAATAAATATGGCTGAAGAAATTAAAAAAGGATTGATGGGTATAGTGGTTGATGAGACTACAATTTCTCAGGTTATGCCTGAAATAAATTCTCTGACCTATAGAGGATATAAAGTACAAGATCTTTGTGAAAAATGTAGTTTTGAAGAAGTTGCCTATTTAGTATTGAACGGTGAACTTCCAAAATCTAATGAGCTTAAAAAATTTATAAAAGAGGAAAGAAGTAATCGTAAATTATCAAAACAAATCTTAAATGATATCAAAAATATGCCAAAAAAAGCTCATCCTATGGATGCTGTTAGATCGGCCGTTAGTTTGATGGGGCTTGAAGATAAAGACACAGGTGATAACTCACCAAAAGCAAATATGAGGAAGGCAATGAGAATTTTTGCTCAGACACCTACTGCAGTTGCGGGATATTTTAGAGCTCGAAAAGGTAAAAAATTTATTCCTCCAAATAAAAAATTATCCTATTCGGAGAATTTCTTTAACATGATGTTTGGAAAAGTTCCTAATAAACAAATTGTCAAAGCGTTTGATGTTTCTATGATACTTTATGCGGAACATAGTTTTAATGTTTCGACTTTTACCGCAAGAACAATTACAAGCAGTCTTTCAGACATGCATGGAGCTATTACAGGAGCAATAGCTAGTTTAAAAGGGCCTCTGCATGGAGGAGCAAATGAAGCTGTAATGCATATGTTTAAGGAAATTAAAAAACCAGAAAAAGCCGAGAAATGGATAAATAATGCTCTTAACAAAAAGAAAGTTGTTATGGGTTTTGGACACAGAGTATACAGAAGTGGTGACTCGAGAGTTCCGACAATGAAAAAATATTTTTTTAAAGTTGCACAATTAATGAAAAATACAAAATATCCTCAAATGTATGAAACTCTTGAGAAAGTTATGCTTGAAAGAAAAAATATTCACCCAAATGTAGATTATCCATGTGGTCCTACATATCATTTAATGGGCATTGATACAGATTTTTTCACTCCAGTATTTGTAATGGCAAGAATAACTGGTTGGTCAGCTCATATTATTGAACAACATGCTGCCAATAAACTTATAAGACCTTTATCTAAATATAAAGGAAGTGAACATCGGGAAGTTTTATCTTTAAATATAAGATAATCTCACGAAAAGGCTTCTGCCCACGAGCCTTTTGTAGAAGCTTTAGAATATTCTGTTGCTCTGCCTTCAAAAAAGTTCATATGTTCGACTGCATTAAGCATTGTATCTAACCAAGTAAGCGGGTTTTCCTTTACTTTGTAAATAGGATTCAAACCAAGTTGAGTTAATCTTCTGTCGCCAATCCATCTAATATATTTTTTAACTTGATCAGGTGTTAAACCTTGTATTGGGCCCATTTTGAAAGCTAGATCTATGAAAGCATCCTCGTGAGCAATTATAGTTTTACAAGCGTCGTAAAGCTCATTTTTTAATTTTTCCGTCCATATCTCTGGATTTTCCTTAATGAAAGCTCTAAATAGCCTAATCATAGAATTACAGTGAAGAGTTTCATCTCTAACTGACCAAGTAACGATTTGGCCCATGCCCTTCATTTTATTATGTCTTGGAAAATTTAAGAGTATTGCAAAACTTGCAAAAAGTTGAAGACCTTCTGTGAAAGCGCTGAACACTGCAACTGTTTTAGCTATATCGGCTTTTGAATTTACGTTAAAACCTTGCATATAATCGTATTTATCTTTCATCTCTTTATATTTCATAAATGCTGAATATTCTGATTCCGGCATCCCGATTGTATCTAGTAAGTGAGAGTAAGCTGCAATATGCACTGTCTCCATAGCTGCAAAAGCTGTCATCATCATAAGAACTTCTGTTGGCTTAAAAACAGTTGTGTAGTGCCTTAAATAACAATTGTTTACTTCTACGTCAGCCTGCGTAAAAAATCTAAAAATTTGAGTTAGTAAATTTTTTTCTTCTTGAGATAAATTTTTTTGCCAGTCTCTAACGTCGTCGCCTAATGGTACTTCTTCTGGTAACCAGTGTATTCTTTGTTGTGTAAGCCATGCATCATAGCACCACGGGTATCTAAATGGTTTGTAAACTGGATTTTCCACTAATAATCCACCTTTGAAAACTTCTTGATCTTTTTTTAATTTAATTACTGACATGATAAACACTCCTCATATTTGCTTTCCTCATTATCTGATTCTTTTTTGTTTGAATAAACATTCTTTGTCACATCTGTTGATGAGCCAGCATTAATATTTTCGGCTCTTTGAATAGATTTTGACCTGCAGTAGTAAAGGCTTTTTAGACCTTTTTTCCAAGCTTGAAAGTGAAGCTGATGTAAATCTTTTTTATGTACGTCAGCAGGAACAAATACATTTATGGATTGAGCTTGCGATATATTCGGGGTTCTATCAGCTCCCAATTCTACAACCCATCTTTGATCAATTTCAAAAGCTGTTTTAAATGTATCTTTTTCCTCATTTGTTAAAAAATCAAGGTGAGAAACTGAACCCTGATTTGTAGTTATACTTGACCATACTTCATCATTGTTTTTTTTATATTTTTCTAAAATCTTTGCGAGGTATTTGTTTCTTACGTTATATGAACCTGATAAAGTTTTATGAGTATAACTATTTGCCGCGATTGGTTCGACACCAGGCGATGCTCCTCCACAAATTATTGAAATTGATGCGGTCGGTGCGATAGCGGTCTTGTTTGAAAATCTCTCTTTTATTCCAAATTCTTCTGCATCTGGACATGCTCCTCTCTCATCTGCTAAGTCTTTAGAAGCCTTGTCAACTTTTGTTTGTATGTTTGAAAAAATTTTCTTATTCCAAACTTTGCTCATAACAGAACCAAACGGAATACTTTTTTGCTGAAAATAGGAATGGAGACCCATGACACCTAGACCTACACTCCTCTCTCTTGCAGCAGCGTATTTAGCATTAGCGAAGCTTTCGGGTGCTTTGTTTATAAAATCCTCAAGCACATTATCTAAAAATCTCATTACATCTTCGACAAAATTGTTATCATCTTTCCATTCGTCGTATTTTTCTATGTTTAAAGAGGACAAGCAACATACCGCTGTTCTTTCATTTCCATCTCTGTCTTTTCCTGTAGGTAGGGTAATTTCGCTACAAAGATTTGATGTTTTTACTGTTAATCCTGCTAATTTGTGATGTTGTGGAATTTGTCTATTCACAGTATCAATATAAATAATATAAGGCTCTCCAGTTTCAACACGCGCTGTTAATAATCTAATCCACAAATTTCTTGCTGAAAGAGTTCCTTGAACTGAACCATCTTTTGGACTTCTTAATGCCCACTGACCATCTGTTTCTACTGCTCTCATGAAATCATCAGAAACTAAAACTCCGTGATGAAGATTCAAAGATCTTCTGTTAGTGTCTCCACCTGTTGGTCTACGCATCTCAATAAATTCTTCAATTTCAGGATGGTCGATAGGTAAATAACATGCTGCCGATCCTCTTCTTAAAGAGCCTTGGCTTATTGCAAGCGTTAGTGAGTCCATAACTTTAATAAATGGTATAATTCCCGAAGTCTTTCCTACTTTTCCAATTTTTTCTCCTATAGATCTCAAATTACCCCAATAACTTCCTATGCCACCACCTCTAGCAGCTAACCAAACATTTTCACTCCACAAACCTAATATGCCTTCTAAACTATCTCCAGCCTCATTTAAAAAACACGAAATGGGCAAACCTCTTTCTGTACCTCCATTTGATAAAACGGGAGTTGCGGGCATGAACCATAGGTTACTGATGTAATTATAGAGTCTTTGAGCGTGAAGATTATTGTCAGCATATGTGCTGGCAACCCTTGCGAATAAATCTTGATAGGACTCATCCTGTCCTAAATACCTGTCACTTAAAGTTGCTTTACCAAAATCAGTTAAATTTTTATCCCTAGATCTATCAATTTTGATAATTATTCCTTTGTCGTTTTGAAAAAGTTCTGTTTGTTGATTTAAAGAGAATAAATCTGGTTTTTTAGAGTTAAAGTCTTTGAGATCATTGCTGTCTATTCTATCCAAATTCGAGACAGCTTTTTCTATTGCCAATGATACATTTTTATTCATAATTCCTTTATTTTAACTGACTTTTGGAGTAAAACAACTATATGTTGTGTTACTTATATGTTAATACACCATATAGGAGTTAAATCAATAGAACATTATAAGAACATTTTGTTTATTTTGCAAGTTTAAAATTTGTTAATAAAATTTAATAAAAAAAGACCCAATTCAATAGTATTTATAGTTAATGAAAATTAGTCCTAATGGTTTTAGAGAATACGATGCTAGATGGTTATTTGAGAAAGATATAGATATTGAGGGAATCAACAACTTAGGAAGAGGTTTAGGATCCCAGGTAATCAGGCATACCAAAAAAACAAGTCCAAGGATAATAGTTGGTCATGATTACAGATCATACAGTGAAAAAATTAAACAAGCCTTAATAAGAGGGTTAATTTCAACAGGATGTTATGTTGAAGATGTAGGACTATCTTTGTCTCCAATGGTTTACTACGCACAATTTAATTTAAAATCAGACGCAATAGCAATGGTTACTGCTAGCCATAATGAAAATGGATGGACCGGGGTAAAAATGGGAATAAAAAAAGGATTAACTCATGCTCCAGAGGAAATGTTAGAATTAAAGAATTTAACTTTAAACAAACAATTTGTTAAAGGTGATGGAAAAATAAAGAAAATAGAAAATTTTAAACAAGTTTATATAAATGATTTGATAAAAAAAAATAAGGTTTCAAAAAAAATTAAAGCTGTTGTTGCGTGCGGAAACGGAACGGCAGGTATCTTTGCTCCTCAAATTTTAAAAGGTATTGGATGTGAGGTAATTGAATTAGATTGTAATCTAGATTGGACTTTCCCAAAATACAATCCTAACCCAGAGGATTTAAATATGCTTCACGCAATGGCAAAAGTAGTAAAAGAAAATAACGCAGATATTGGGTTTGGTTTTGATGGAGACGGAGATAGGTGTGGGGTTATTGATGATGAAGGTAAAGAAATTTTTTCAGACAAAATAGGTTTGCTAATTGCAAGAAATTTAGCAGATAAATATAAAAATTCAAAATTTATTGTGGATGTTAAATCAACTGGCCTTTACTCTAAAGATGAAGTTCTGCGAGATAATAAATGTAAAACTATTTATTGGAAAACTGGTCATTCTCATATTAAAAGAAAAGTGCATTTAGAAAATGCATTAGCAGGTTTTGAGAAAAGTGGTCATTTCTTTTTTAATAAACCTTTGGGTTATGGATACGATGATGGTATTAATTCGGCAATTCAAATCTGTCATTTAATTGATATTAAAAACAAAAAAATTAGTAATATTATAAAAGAATTACCTAAAACTTTTCAGTCGCCGACAATGGCCCCCTATTGTAAAGATGAAGATAAATACCAGGTTGTTAATCAAATAATAAGAAAGGTAGAAGAACTTAAAAGTAAAAATATTAAAGTAGATGAACAAAACATATCTGAAATTTTAACTATAAATGGCATTAGATTTACTTTAGAGGATGGATCATGGGGCCTAGTAAGAGCTTCCTCTAACAAACCGTCATTAGTTGTTGTTGTAGAAAGCCCCACGTCAGAAAAAAGAAAGAAAAATATTTTTGATTTTATCGACAATCTTCTCAAAAAGACGAATAAGATTGGCGACTATGATCAAAAAATTTAAAAATTAAAATATTCATACAAGAATCTACTGGCTATAATTATTAAGAAAAAACCAAATAACTTTGCGATTATTTCTCTTCTCATTTTATGGACCGTAGTGGCACCAATTTTTGCCATTATAATTGTTAACGGAATAAATATTAAAAAGGCAGGTATATTTATAAAACCAATGCTCAAAGGTATATTTTTTTGCATTATTAAACCTGTGCTTAAAAACCCTATTGTGCCAAATATTGATATTAAGAATCCAATAGATGCGGCGGTTCCTATTGCTTTGTTGATAGTGTAACCAACGAATTTCAATATAGGGACGTTCATAATAGCTCCTCCGATACCCATTAAAGAGGATATAAATCCAACAACGAAACCAAAAATTGTTCTTTGAAGTATATTAAATTTTATTTTTATTTTTGTCTTATCCTTTAAAAAAATCAAGTTTAATGCGAGTAGATAAATAATTAAACTAAAAAAAAGTACCAATGATTTTGTATCCATTATGGCGGCAAAATATGTGCCGATTATTACCCCGACTACTACAAATATTGCATAGGTTTTTAAAATATTTAAATCGACTGCCTTATGTTTGTAGTGTGTGTAAACAGACATCATGGCTGTTGGAACGATTATTGCAAAGGATGTTCCTACCGATAAATGCATTATTAGAGATTTATCTATACCTATTGAACTAAATATATAAAAAAGACAAGGTACAGTTATAATACCTCCGCCTATACCAAAAAAACCTGCAAAGAAACCAGCTACGGTTGCGGTTATTGCCATTATAATTAATAATAATAGGATTTGATCAGATCCAAATGTATCAATCATTGAGATGCTTGATTAGCTTTTTCGTTATTCTGAGCAATAGTCATTATGTGATGTACTTTTTGAAAATCAGAGTCTCTTGCCATCATATTGTCGCTTAGATATCTTTTCCATTTATTTGCTCCGGTTTGACCATGGTATAATCCAACTGTATGTCGCATTATTTGATTTACTCTGGTTCCTTGTTTTACTTCATCTTTAACATATTCGACCAATTTTTCTGCTATTTCAGATCTAGTTGGAATATTTTTATTTTTAAATATTCTATTTTCAATATCTGCTAAAAAATAAGGATTTTGATAAATAGCTCTTCCAATCATTACACCATCACATTTTTTTAAATGTTCAATAATTTGATCAGAATTAGTGACTCCTCCGTTTAAAATTATTTCAAGATCTTTGTTATTTTTTTTTATTTCATAAACCATTGGATAATTTAATTTTGGTATTTTCAAATTTTCTTTTGGCGTTAGACCTTTTAAAATTGCTCTTCTCGCATGTAATATTATTGTTTTACACCCGGCTTCTGAAATCTTATTAACAAAAGAATTTAGATACCCAAATGTTTCAATGTCATTAAAACCAATTCTTGTTTTAGCTGTTACAGGAATTTTGCAGTTTAGAACCATATTGTTTATACAATCTGCAACTAATTCAGGTTCTTTGATTAAACATGCGCCAAATTTATTTTTTTGAACTTTTTTACTTGGACAACCTAAATTTATATTAATTTCGTCATAGCCCATTCCTTCAGCAATTTTACATACCTCAATTAATTCTTTTGGATCAGAGCCACCGACTTGGAGTGCCAAAGGTTTTTCTACTTCTTTAAAACCTAAAATTTTTTTTCTATCCCCAAGAATTGCAGATTTAGTTGCTACCATTTCAGTATAAAGCATTACATTTTTACTTAATAAACGTAAAAAGTATCGTTCATGACGATCCGTACAATCCATCATTGGAGCAACACAAATTTTTCTATTAATATTCAATTAATTTTATTCTTTTACTTCTTCTACTTCTTTTACTTCTTCAGTTAGTTCAAGAGGTTTTGGACTCTCTTCTTCAGCTTTATCTGCTTGTCCGTCTGTATTTTGACTTGGTTGTACCGGAACTTTTCTTACTCTTTTAGATGGTAGTATAGCTATACCACTCTTAGATACTTCTCCCTTGTACTCTTTTTCAAAATTATCATTAGAAATTTCTTCAATTTCCTGTTCTTGAAGTACTTCATCTGGCTCTTTTCTAAGTCTATTTATTGAGTCGTTTTTTAGATCTTTAACATCTAGTTTGCCTTCTCCAATTTCTCTTAAAGCAACAACTGTGTTTTTGTCATTATCTTGATCCACTTGCATTTCTGCGCCTGAATTTAATTGAGATGTTCTCTCTTTAGCTAGCAAAACCAAATCGTATTGGTTTTCAACTTTTTTTAAACAATCTTCTACGGTGATACGAGCCATAAGATGTGCAATAATTAATGAAAAGCTATGACAAAATCAAGTTTTTTTTGTTAAATTTACCGGTTCAACTGATCCTTTTACTGCTAATAAGAAGAATAAAGATAAGCTTATGTAAAGTATACTTATTAAAGCAATTTGCTCAATTGTAAAACCATTGTCTATTAATAAACCAAATAAAGCTGTACCAAAAGCAGTTGAGAAAACCATAAAAGCCGTAGTCAAAGCTCTTATAGAGCCTAAATATCTCACTCCGTATATTTCTGCCCAGGTTGAAGAACCTAAAACATTGGCTAAACCATTTGAAATTCCCAAAAAACCAAAAAATAAGTAAGCTGAATAATTTATATCAAAAAAATATAGTACTACTAGTCCAAATAGCAATGGTAAATTCATTAATGGGATAAGTTTTCTGCTTGTAAACTTGTCAACTAAAAAACCAGACACAAATAAGGTCAAGATAGACGTTAAAGAATAAACCATAAAAGATTGAGGAATAATGTATGCTCCCCAAAGTTTAGACTCGGCTATAAAAGATTGGTATATAAAAATTCCTGTTACAATCCATGGCATAGCAAGCATATTTAATGAAATTATATAGAATTTGAAATCTTTTAGAACTTCTGATCTTTTCCAGTTTTTGATATTTTGAAATTTTTTTTGATCTTTATCTAAAATATTTCCTTCTCTTGAGTCTATTGTAATATTTTTAATCGTGTAGAAAACTATTAATGGAAGTATTATAATTATTATTATTGAAATAAATTGCCAAATTATTCGCCAAGAAAAAATTGAGAGTAAAAATATTACTAGAATGGGTAAAAAGAATTCTGCTAAAGATAATCCAAACCAAATTCCACTTAATGCTTTTCCCCTTCTTTTGTTAAAATAACGGGAAATTGTAGTCGATGAGGTATGTGACATTAAACCCTGACCAGAGAATCTCATCAAAAATATCGCCACAATAAGAAAATAAATACTATTTATAAAAGAAAAAAATATAGAGGAAAAAAACAAAAACCCAATTACAAGAAGCGAATAATTAAAAATTCTCATTTCATCTATTTTCTTTCCAAACCAAATAAGAACTAGGCTAGAGCATATAGTTGCTCCAGCATATATTGAGCCAAATTGTCCATGTGAAATATTTAATTCATCCCTGATACTTGAGTTGAATAATCCAAGAAAAAAACTCTGTCCAAAACTTGAAAAAAATGTAAATATGATTCCAAATAATAAAACTTTTTTATTAAGGCTAAGGTTAATCATTTATGAGTAAAGTATCTTTCATAGGTTTAGGAGTAATGGGTTTTCCCATGGCTGGTTATATATCAAAAGCTGGTCACGATGTAACTGTTTATAATAGAACTAAATCAAAAGCTGAGAAATGGATTAAAGAATATAAGGGTAACTTAGCAACCACTCCCATGGAAGCAGCAAAAGATTGTGATTTTATTTTTACATGTGTGGGAAATGACAATGATCTAAGAGATGTAACTCTCGGTGAAAAGGGATTATTTAAGTCTGCTAAAAAAGGTTCAATTTACATCGACAATACCACAGCTTCAGCAAATATTGCTAGAGAACTCTATAAGGAAGCTAAAGCAAAAGGATTTGATTTTTTAGATGCCCCAATTTCTGGAGGCCAGGCTGGTGCTGAAAGTGGAACTTTAACTGTAATGGTTGGAGGTGATGAAGCGCCCTATAAAAAAGCTGAGCCTATAATTGATGCATATAGTAAGAAAAGTAAATTACTTGGCCCATCAGGCAGTGGTCAGTTGACCAAAATGGTAAATCAAATTTGTATCGCGGGTGTTGTTCAGGGTCTGTCAGAAGCTATAAACTTTGGAATGAATGCAGGATTAAATATGATAGATGTCATCGAGGTTATATCAAAAGGAGCTGCTCAATCCTGGCAAATGGAAAATAGACATAAAACTATGATAGAGGATAAATTTGATTATGGTTTTGCGGTTGATTGGATGAGAAAAGATTTAAAAATTGCAATGGAAGAAGCAAAAAAAAATAATTCACCTTTACCTATAACAAAAATAATAGACGATTATTATGCTGAAGTTCAAAAAATGGGTGGTAAAAGGTGGGACACTTCAAGCTTAATTAAAAGATTTAGAAAATAAATTGTGTCAGAAAAAGTAAGTTATTACGATAATTTTAATGAGATAGAAAAAAAAATTTGGAGTTTATTATCTAATGCAGTTAAAGATAGATCTTCAGAATTTAGAACACCTGTTTTTATTTGTGGAAATGGTAAAGATCTGGATGGCAGAGTAGTTGTTTTAAGAAAAGCAGACCATCAGGATAAATTTATTCAATATCATAGTGATATTAGGTCATCAAAAATAAAAAAAATAAAAGATAATCCAAATTGTTCAATTTTATTTTATGGTAAAGTAGAAAAAATACAGTTAAGAGTAAAAGTTGAGTGTGAAATAAATTACAAAAATGATGTTACCAAAGAGTCCTGGGAAAAAACAGGTCATATTAGCAGAAAATGCTATTTGGTAACTAACGGTCCAGGAACAGAGTCAGATGTACCAACTTCTGGTTTAGAAAATAAATTTGCAAATTTTGATTTTACTAAAGAAGAGAGCGAGGCTGGTTACAAGAATTTTTGTGTTATAAAATGTAAAATTAAAAGTATCGAGTGGCTTTATTTAGCAGCTAAAGGCCATAGAAGAGCATTAATTGATTTAAATGGATCTAAAAAATTTACTTGGTTAGTTCCTTAAGAAAAAACTATTTCTTATATTTTTTATAATTTTGCACATAATGTTTTGCATTCTCTTTTATATGTGTAATTTCCTCATCAGTTACCTGTCTTATTACTTTTCCCGGACTGCCAAGAACTAACGATCTTTCTGGTATAGTTTTATTTTCTGTGACTAAGGCATTAGCTCCTATAATTGAGTATTTTCCTATTTTGGCCTTATTTAAAATTGTACTTCCAATACCAATTAAACAATCGTCCTCAATCACGCAGCCGTGTAGCATAACTAAATGCCCTACTGTAACATTTTTTCCAATTATTGCTGGACATCCTGGATCTGTGTGGACCACACTTCCATCTTGGATATTAGACCCCTCTCCTACTGTTATTGGTTCAACATCTCCTCTTAGAGTTGCATTAAACCAAATATTTGCATCTTTTTTTAAAGTTACATTGCCAATCAAAACAGAATTAGGGGCAAACCAACAGTCTTTGTCTAACTTTGGACTAATATTGTTGAAATCATAAATCATTATTATAATTATAATATAATATGGTTTTAACTAAAACACCTATATGTAATTTTGGTGAAAAAGCTAGATCTTTTGAACTTAAAGGGGTTGATGGAAAGATACATAGTTTAGAAGAGCATACAGGTAAAAATGGTTTGTTAATTATGTTTATTTGTAACCATTGTCCTTACGTAAAAGCAGTCATAAAAGATATTGTTGAAGATTGTAAAAATTTGAAAAATGAAGGTCTTAATTCAATTGCTATAATGTCTAATGATACAAAAGAATATCCGGAAGACTCTTTCGAAAATATGAAGAATTTAAGTAGAGAACTTAAATTTTCTTTTCCATATGTTATTGATGAAAATCAAGATGTTGCCAAAAAATATGGCGCTGTTTGTACGCCAGATTTCTTTGGTTACAATAACAAACTCCAATTACAATATAGAGGCAGAATTAGAGAGTTGAAAGATTTAAAGCCTATTTCTTCAGGTGAAAGTGATTTGTTAAAAGCTATGCGTTTAATTATAAAAACAGGATATGGACCTAAAAACCAAATTCCAAGTATGGGTTGTAACATTAAATGGATTAAGTAATGTTTGTTATTTCAACAAGAAATTTTCCTCCAGAGATAGGTGGAATGCAAAACTTAATGGGTGGTTTATCAAAAGCATTGGTGGACCATGGACCTGTAGTCGTATTTGCTGACAAAAGTGAAGGATTTGAAAATTATGATAAAGCATCTAAATTTAAAATTGAAAGATTTGGAGGGATAAAAATTTTAAGAAAATATAGAAAAGCAAATCGTATTTCGGAATTTATATCTAGTAATCAAAATATAAGATCTATTTTTTTTGATCACTGGAAAAGTGTTGAAAAATTAAATTATGATACTATTAAAAGTATACCAAGTTTCTGCTTAATACACTCAAAAGAAATTAATCATGATAAAAAAACAATTATAAATTCTAGGATCTTAAAGTCTTTAGATAAAGTAAAATATATTATTGCAAATTCAAATTTTACAAAAAAATTAGGTATAAGTATTGGTTTGCCTGAAAATAAAATACATATTATTCACCCAGGTTGTGATGATCCAATAACAATAGATCAGCCTTTTCAAATTGAAGCAGAAAATATTTACAAAAATTCTTTCCCAAAAATACTTACTGTTGCAAGACTTGAGCGAAGAAAAAATCATCAAAATATTTTAATGTGTATTAAAAATTTAAAAGAAAAATTTCCAAACATTAAGTATGTTAGTGTTGGAGGGGGTAAAGAAAAAAAGAAGCTTTTGTCACTTATTAAAGAACTTAAAATTGATGATCAGGTTTTATTTGTTGAAAATATAGACCAAAACTTAAAGGCCGCATTGCTTAAGAATGCAAATTTATTTTTAATGCCATCTATAATATCAAAAAAATCAGTTGAGGGTTTTGGAATATCATTTATAGAGGCAGCAAGTTATGGAGTTGGATCCATTGGTGGTAAAGAAGGTGGAGAAAAAGATGCAATACAAAATAAAAAAACCGGCTTAATTTGTGACGGCGAAGATATTGCTTCAATTTACAATACTATTATTGAATTTTTTAGCGATGACAAATATAAGCAATACGGATCAAATGCATCAGACTTTTCAAAGAATTTTGTTTGGAAAAAAATAATTAAAAAATATTTAATTTTAACTTAGTTCTTTTTTTACTATTTCAAAAACTTCTAAAGCTTTTAATTGTGCTAAATCATCCACTTTGATTGTTTTAAAGTTCTCTGATTCTAAACTTACTTTCTCTGGAGTAGTATGACTTCCAAATAATACTAAACCTTTTTTATTTAAATGAGATGAAATATGAGCTGGTCCGCTATCATTTCCAATTATGTATTTTGAATTATTAATTAAACTTATTAATTCTTGGATATTTAAAGATTTATTATTATTTAATATTATGTTTGTTTTAAACTTTTTTGCGTCATTTATTTCTCTGGGACCAGGAACAACGCAAATATTATACTTTGAACTGTATTCTTTATTCATAAGATGAATCAATTCTAAATAATAAGGCCATATTTTTTTATTTGTTTTCCCAGAGCTAAAAGGGAAAATTAAGATATAATTTTTATCAAAGTTTTGGTTAATTATGTTCTTTATGTCTTTCAGTGCCCAATTTAAATCAGGCTTCTTTGTATATAAAGTTTTGTCAATTCCACCCCTGTGTAGTTGAAGTTTCATTCTGTCTAGGACTGGTAAATCTTTCTCGTATTTTTGTTCTTCATTAGATGCAAAGCTATTACTATCTGACCAAAATGTACCGTTATCGAATAAAAATTTTCTGTAAAATCTTGATCTTGATGAGTTTTGTAAATCAAATACTTTTGAGAAAGAAAATCTTTTAAGCATTTTTTTCAGTTTTGAAAGATAAAATAAATTCCATCTCGGTAATCTTTTATCTATAAGAACACCATCCAAATATGGACAAGAAGACATAAATTCTGCATAAGGAGGTGTTGTTAGAAGTAAAACTTTCTGATCAGGAAAATTTTCCTTTATATCTTTAATAGCTCCATTTGCTTGAATTAAATCTCCAAGCGAACCAAGTTTGATGATCAATATATTTGACATTAAAACTTAAAATAACATAATTTATAGGTATTTAATGAAAAAAATTCTAGTTGAAATATCTGTTGGAGAATTGCTGGATAAATTGACAATCTTAGAGATTAAAACAAAAAAAATTACCCACAAAGAATCCCTAGATAAAATTAAAGTTGAGTATGATTCTTTAAAAAAGGTCATGTCTGATAATTTAGAGACAGATAAATTCAAAACTTTTTTTGAAGATTTAAAATCAATAAATTTAAAATTATGGGATATAGAAAACGAAAAAAGACTTTGTGAAAAAAAATCTGAATTTGGAGAAAAATTTATAAAACTTTCTCGAGATGTTCATTTTATGAATGATAAAAGAGCAAAAGTAAAATTTGATATTAATAAACTTGCCGGTTCTAAAATTGAAGAAGTAAAAGAATATACTAAATATTAAAAAGTTATTTTTGTGAAGAAGATGCAAAATTCCATCTACAATCGAAACTTGGAATAAAAACTTCAGTCAATCTAACATTCCCAAAATTATTATTTAATAATTCCATCCATCCTTTAACCTGCTTGGGCTTCTTTGACATGCAACCAACTTGTGCTGTAATAACACCGCCAGATTTAAGAATTCTTTTTAAACCCTTCATGTTTTTCGCTGCAAGATTTATACAAAAGTCATCATCATTTAAATCTACAAAAATTTTGTCATATTTTGATTCTTTAACTTTCTTAATACTTTCAAAAGCATCTCCCCAATAAGTTTTTACTTTATTGTTAGCTTTTACGTCTCCAAAAACTTTCGGTAAATGTTTTTGACAAACTTTTACTACCTCGGGATCTAACTCATACCAGTCGATTAAATCAAATCCTTTTGAAGAAAGTTCTCTTGCGACTCCGCCGTCACCACCGCCAATTATCGCTGCGCTGGAATTATCTTTTGATAAATTAAGAGCAGAATTTACAAATTGACCACTGTATTTTTTTTCATCTTTTTCTGCCACTTGTAATTCACTGTCAATGAAAAGACCGTTACCAAATTCTTCTAATTTCACGATTTCTATATGCTGACCTACTTTTGATACAAAATTTTCTAATACATCATCTACTACGTAATATTTTTTATGTCCTGGAGTACTATATATATCCTCATACATACCTTTGTTGCTTCTATCAAAACTTCTAACTACTGCTCTATCATGTTTAATTTCAGATTTTAATACATCCAAAGCTGACTTCGGAGAAATTTTTCCACAAGTAAAGAAATCGAAACTGATTATACCTCTTTCTGGAAAAGTGTGAAAACTCATATGGCTTTCAGCTAAAAGAGCTAAGCAAGTATAACCTTGTGGTTTAAATACTTTTTCTGAAATATTTAGAACTTCTATTTTTGCTTTTTTAGCAATTTTGTAAATTACTTTATTGTAAAATTCAGGAGTGTAATCCCTTTTTACACCTAAAAAATCTATTGTAACATGTTCGCCAACTTTTTTCATAAAAAATTAGTTTTTTTTATAATTTTTCATTTTTCCTAAAACAATTTTCATTTCTCTTTTCGAGAGAATCTTAGGAATTCCTATTCTTAATGCATTTATATATTGATGGCAAATATTTTCTACCTCTTGCGCAAGTTCGAAAGCAGTTTCTAAATTTTTTCCAAAAGCTATCTGACCATGATTTGATATTAAACATGCTGATCTATCCTTAAGCGATGACAAAATATTTTTAGATAAATTTCTTGTACCAAAAGTAGCGTATTTGGCGCATTTTATGTCATTTCCCCCTGCTATTCCTACCATGTAGTGAAAAGCTGGTATGGATTTTTGGTGTGAAGAAACTGCTGTAGCGCACGTAGAATGTGTATGTACGATAGCTTTAGCATCTTTTTTATTCACATAAATATCCTGATGAAATCTCCATTCTGAAGATGGTTTTCCTTTTTTTTTCTTAAATTGACCCTTTAATGAAACAAAAATAATATCTTTTGGTTTTAACGATGAATAATTTATACCTGAAGGTGTAATAAAAAAACCATTAATTCCTTTATTTTTTACCCTTATAGAAATATTACCAGATCTAAGAGAAGATAAATTGGTTGAATTAAGTTTTTTTGTGTATCTAACAATTTTTTTGCTAAGATTAATTAAATTCATTATTTATAGTATTCTTATATAGTAAAAAAGTGTTAATAATTAAAAAAATTTGATAAAAATTATAATTATAAAGAAAATTTAGAGGAAAATTTTGAAAAACAATTGGTCAAATAAAAAGTCTAATGAATATATCAGAAAGTACAAAAATCTTGGTTTTTCCAGAGATATGGCTTTAAGAGTATATACAACTCGATTATTAGGCAGGAATAAAGAATTAGTATTACATGGCGGTGGAAATACTTCCGTTAAAACTAATATTAAAGATATAGATGGTAAGAATTATGATGTGTTATGTGTAAAAGGAAGTGGCTGGGATATGGCTGATATAGAGCCGCCAGGTTTGCCAGCGGTAAAACTTGAACCGCTTTTGACACTTAAAAAGAAAAAATATTTATCTGACGAAGATATGGTTGCTTTTCAAAAAAGAAATCTAATTGATATTACGTCCCCCAACCCGTCTGTTGAAACATTTTTACATGCTTTTTTGCCATTTAAATATGTTGATCATACACACGCTGATGCCGTAATGAATGTAACTAATAGACCTGGTGGACTGAATTTAAGTAAAAAAATATTTGGCAAAAAAGCCAGTATAGTTCCTTATGTGATGCCTGGTTTCATGTTAGCAAAAAAAGTAAATGAGGTTTACTCTAAAAATCCAGATATTGAATGTTTAATACTCATGAATCACGGAATTTTTACTTTTTCTGATGATTGTAAAGAAGCCTATGATTTAATGATTAAGTATGTTTCTAAAGCAGAAAGAGCTGTGAAAAAATTAAAATCGAAGAAAATAAAACAAATAAAGAGAAATAATATAAAATTTAACGCGCATGATATTGCACCAATAATAAGAGGTCTATTATCTGAAAATAAAGACCAAAAGTTTGTCATTAATTATAGATTAAACAAACATCTTAAATATTTTATAAATGGTAAAAAAGTTAGAACCTACTCGTCAAAAGGTACTGCAACACCAGACCATGTTATAAGAGTTAAACCATTTCCATTAATTATTACACCTAAAAAAAATTCATCAATTATTGATTTTAAAAAGACTGCTGAAAAAGCTTTTGAAGATTATAGAAAAAAATATGTAAATTATTTTAAAATAAATAGCAAAAAGGTAAAAGGAAAAAAGGTCATGCTAGACACATCGCCAAGAGTAGTTCTTGTGCAAAATGTTGGGATGTTCAGTGTTGGTAAAGACCTAGGTTCAGCGAAAATAGCAGGCGATTTAACCGAAACTAACGCAAAAGTAATTAGCACTGTTGAAGAAACGTCTTCATATAAATTTATACCGGAAAAAGATCTTTTTGATGTTGAGTATTGGTCATTAGAGCAAGCTA